>ENA-OUNH01000441-OUNH01000441.1-human-gut-metagenome-genome-assembly--contig:-NODE-441-length-12315-cov-2.668773_pt1 | contig 12315 bp, 14 predicted proteins | sample MGYA00242806_ERZ504814 | MGnify/ENA primary metagenome ERZ504814 (study PRJEB26092, sample SAMD00036389) | human gut metagenome | host: Homo sapiens | study: EMG produced TPA metagenomics assembly of...
AATGGCGGTAAGATTCAGTATGTACGTTATCCGATCGGCTACAATAAGGAAGCTATCCGTACACTGATCCGCAGAGCCATGGATCTGGGATATTATGAGGGAGTGAACCTTTCTCTTGCATACTGTGACGATTGTGGTCATGAGGAACTGGAGATGGATGTATGCCCTGTCTGCGGTTCCAGAAATCTGACCAAGATCGACCGTATGAACGGATATCTTTCCTACAGCCGTGTCCATGGAGATACCCGCCTGAATGAGGCGAAGATGGCTGAGATCGCTGAGCGAAAATCTATGTAAATATTGGCTGTCCGATCAACTGTGGAACAGTGATCGGACAGCCAGACAGTATAAAAATATCCCGCAGAGCTGCCGGTAAGACCAGCAGCTGTCTGCGGGATATTTTTATGTAAAGTGAAGTTTTATAGTTCACTTTGTATTCTGAGTCCGTAAAATGATCATTTAATGATAGTTCCGGTCTTCTCACGGTAGCCGTCTTTTGCATGGGCCATGTCTGTGATGATGGTACGGCGTCCGGTTCCCTTCTCCACGAAGGAAACACCTGCTTCGATCTTAGGAAGCATGGAGCCTGCCGCAAACTGTTTGCCGGCAATATATTTCTTGGCATCTTCTGTGGAAATAGTATCCAGATAAGATTCGTGATCCGTATTATGGTCAAGGCTTACTTTCTCGACGCTTGTAAGGATCATCAGAGTGTCGGCGTTCAGTTCTTCTGCAAGAAGTCCTGCTGCCAGATCTTTCTCGATGATGGCGCTGGCACCATTCAGCTGAGTTCCCTGCTCAAGAACCGGGATTCCGCCGCCGCCTGCGGCAATGACGATCTGCTCTGCTGCAGAGAGGACCTTTACGGTTTCAATCTCTACGATCTTCTGTGGCTTCGGTGCTGCAAGGATACGTCTGTACTGGCCCTCGCCCACCTTTGTGACAAAGTTTCCTTTTTCTTCTTCAGCCTCGGCCTCTTCTGCGTTAAGAACACGTCCAATGATCTTTTCCGGCTCTGCAAATGCTTCATCGTATGGATCGATGACAACCTGTGTCAGAACTGTGCTGACCGGTTTGTAGATTCCTCTGGAGATAAGCTCAGCACGGATGGCGTTCTGAAGGTCATAGCCGATATAACCCTGGCTCATGGCGGAACATACGGACATTGGTGCAAATGTATAATCAGGATGTGCCTTACCGAATTCATTCATTGCGGTGTGGATCATCCCTACCTGCGGACCGTTGCTGTGGGAGATCACTACGCGGGTTCCCTCCTCTACCAGATCTGCGATTACCTTCGCTGCGAGTTTTGTAGCTGTTTTTTGCTCTGGAAGTGTGGTGCCAAGTGCCCGGTGGCCTAATGCAACTACTACGGTTTTTTCGCTCATAGGAAATACCTCGTTTCTCTTAAAAATTGGAATGAAATCAGTTACTGTATTCAGTAACGAGTACATCGAAAACGATGCACGAGTATTATATTTTATTATAAAAGACCTATGTGGGAAATGCAATAGAAAATCGAGTGTTTTCCGAGACAGGAAAAACCGCCTGATCCAGTCAGACGGTTTGATTCCTACTATTTTTTGAGGGGGGAGATAGAGAGTGGTTTTTCATCTATCCAACACCTATTATATAGAGAAAATATGTTTAAAATATGTCGTTAATCTAAAAGAAATGGAAAATTTATAAAAGAAAGTTTAAACAAACTTTATAATTTTATATCCGGTTGCGCATGGTCTGAAAATGTGATACATTGAAAAAGTCTTGATCCTGCATTCTGCGGGATCTGTTCACGCATCGTTTCGATGCAGAAATCCATTTTATTTTATCGAAAAAAATATTGATCATGCACCATTTGCCGGGGAGGGATGCCTTTGTCTGTGGAAAAGTAAGCTTCTGTAAAAAAACATGTGTATAAGAAATGCCAGATCAGGCAGAAATGAGGAAGAGCCATGAAAAACAGAATATGGAAACAGATGAAGAAAGCCGGAATTGTGACAGTGCTGGCAGGAGCCATGCTGAGAGGAACAATAGAACCGAAGCTGACTCTAGGAGCAGATTTTTTGCCGGGACAGGCACCGTTTATCGATCAGAGTGTGTTCTGGAAAGACATAGAATCCGGACAGGCGGAGCTTGGAATCCGGATTCGCGGCCTGAATGAATGGCTGTCCGGGAGAAGGTTTTCGGAGGATAAGGAGAAAAATGAGAAGTGGGACGATGAACTTCAGAAGATTGAAGATCCATTGGTGGAGCAGGAAGAAGAGATAGAACCGGAGCTGCCAGAGAATGACTTGCAGCAGGAAGAAGAGCCGGAGCAGGAGCTGCCGGAGGATGACTTGCAGCAGGAAGAGAAGGCAGAACAGGAATTGCCGATGGATAAGGTTGTGGAAGGAATCGGAATAGAAATGGAGGAAGGATATGAGCACGTGGAGCAGCTGGCATCCGGGGAAACAGTACAGCCGGAGGATGAAGAGCAGGAGAAAACGGGTCCGCTCACACCGGAAGGAACGTCGACCGGAGGGGAAAATGTAGGGAATGAAGAAGGTGAGTCTGAGGAGACGCAAAAGCTGACGCTGGTCACGTATATTTCGGAGTATTTTGTTCCGGAAACGGATTCTGTCCCGAAAAATATGGCTGCACAGCAGATTTCTGTAAGGAGCCAGAGCGGTGAAGTTACAGAGATCACAAAGCTGGAAAGCGTGCTGAACGTGGAGCAGAACGGGCAGGATGAGATCTTTTTCCGTATCCCGCTGATCCTGCGGCAGGAATACCGTTTTCCGGCAGAGAAAAGCAGTTATCCTGTGACTCAGGAGGAACCGCTTCAGAAGGACTGTACCGGTGCGGGAACCTTTCTCATGACAGAAGAAAACGGGGAAAAGCTGGTGATCGCAGAGGGGATCTCGCCTATGTTGGACGTGGAGGCTGCTGAGGCTGATATGGAATTGTCGGTAATTGCACAGAATAAAAAAATGAAAGCAGGGCAGACCATCCGTTATCAGGTAGAGATAGCCAATACCGGAAAGCTGGATCTTGCAGATATCCGTCTGACCAGCAGCCTTTCATGCCCTAAGATCCGGCAGCTGTGGGAAGATGCAGAAGGCCTTCTAACAGAAGGGGCTGTGGCGGAATTTGCAGAATTAAAAGCCGGAGAGAGCAGGAGCTTTTATGTACAGGCGCCGCTTCTGGATGAACAGGAAAAAGAATCTGGAGCACCAGGTGGAAGCAGAGGCCAGGGTGAAGGACAGAGCGGATGAAGTGATCCGGAAGAACGCCTCCACTATAAATGGTCTGGAGGCACTGAAGGCGGATCTTTCTGTAAAGAAAACTGCAGACAAAGAAACCGCTGCACCGGGTGAGACTGTGACCTATCAGATATGTATCGTGAATACCGGTGAAAAAACGCTTCATTCGGTTGTGGGAACGGAGCGCTTTCAGGCAGCAGGGATCCATGCACAGTTTCTGGAGCAGGAAGGTGTAACGCTCAACAGCAGCCGTACAAAGGCAATGATCCAACAGATCCCGCCGGGAGAGGCAGTTTCTCTTCAGGCTGTGGTGAAGATCCCGAGAAAAACAGCGGATCAGAAGCTTTTTAACCAGGTGACGGTCACAAGCCAGGAAACCGGAGAGCGATTGATGGAGGCCTCCGCTTCTGTCATGGTAAAAGGAGAGGTGGCTATTACGCCGGAAGAAGGGCTGCCTTTGCAGGGAGATGACCAGGGTCCGGCTTCCGGTCAGATACAGATGGCAAGAACTGCGTCCACACATCCGAAGACCGGAGATGATACCAGGAGGGATTTGTGGACGCTTCTGGCAGTGACAGCTTTGGTGACTGTGCTGGGCGGCATCTGGCTCCGGAAAAAAAATATGCGGATATTTATGGAAAAAAGCTGATGTTACTGAGAACGGAGTGAACAGTAACAAGCTGATATTTTACAAGGCGGCCGTACCTCAAAGAAACGTTGAAAACAGGGGGGAGGTGTGCTATTCTATATGGTATGTACAGAAAATAAGAACAGTATATTTCCCGCCTCCGGTGTGCTGCCCGTCAGACCGGAAAAAGGGAAGATGGAGGAGAAAAATGAATCTTTTATCCTTATTGGAACATCTTGAATACAAATGCCTTCAGGGAAGTACAGAGCAGGAGGTTTCTTCTGTTGTATATGATTCCCGCAAAGTAGAAGAAGGGAGCCTTTTTATCTGCATCAGAGGTGCGGTCGTGGATGGACATAAATTTATACCTGATGTTGTGGCAAAGGGTGCGAAGACACTCATCGTGGAAGAAGCGGTGGAGGCACCGGAGGATGTGACAGTGATCCAGGTAGAGGATACCCGTTACGCCATGGCCTTTATTTCAGCAGCATGGTTCGGACATCCGGCAGAAAAGCTCAAAACCATCGGTATCACCGGAACCAAAGGAAAACAACTACAACCTATATGGTGAAATCGATCCTTGAGAATGCCGGATATAAGGTTGGTCTGATCGGAACCATCGAGGCTGTTATCGGGGAGAAGCATATCCCGGCAGCCAACACGACACCGGAATCCTATATGGTACAGAAATATTTTCATGATATGGTAGAAGCAGGCTGCGATGCGGTCGTTATGGAGGTTTCCTCACAGGGACTGATGCTTCACAGAACCCAGGGATTTGTGTTTGATTTTGGAATTTTCACAAATATTGAACCAGATCATATCGGACCGAATGAGCACAAGGACTTTGATGATTATCTGCACTGCAAATCCATGCTTCTCAGACAGTGTAAGGTTGGTATCGTAAATCGTGACGATGAACACTTTGACCGCATTATCGAAGGCCACACCTGTAAACTTGAAACCTATGGATTTTCCGAAAAGCAGATCTCCGTGCAGAGGGCGCCAGACTCGTTGGAAGAAAGGGCTATCTGGGAATTTCCTATCATGTTAAGGGACTTATGGATTTTCCTGTGGAGATCGATATTCCAGGTAAGTTCAGCATTTACAATTCTCTGACTGCCATTGCCATTTGCCGCCATTTTAAGGTATCCGAGGAGAATATCATCAAAGCTCTGAAGGTGGCCAGGGTCAAAGGCCGTATTGAGATGATCAAGGTATCTGACGAATTCACACTGATGATCGATTACGCACATAATGCCATGGCGCTGGAGAGCCTTCTCGGAACACTGAAGGAATATGATCCGCACAGACTGGTATGCCTGTTTGGCTGTGGCGGAAACCGTTCCAAGCTGCGCCGTTATGAGATGGGTGAGGTTTCAGGAAAGATGGCAGATCTGACCATCATTACTTCAGATAATCCGCGAGATGAGGATCCACAGGCCATCATCGATGATATCAAGATCGGAATGGCAAAAACAGATGGAAAATATGTAGAGATCCCGGATCGTAAAGAGGCGATCGCCTACGCGATCCATCACGGTGAGCCGGGAGATATCATCGTCCTTGCCGGAAAGGGCCATGAGGATTATCAGGAGATCAAGGGTAAGAAATATCCCATGGATGAGCGTGTACTGATCCGGGAGATCCTGGAAGAAGATCAGAAAGCGTAAATGGATGATCTATGCAGATGTGATCATTGATATTTCTCATGAAAAGCTGGACCGGGATTTTCAGTATCGTGTACCTGAGGAACTGGTGCAGGCAATAAAACCCGGAGTTGTGGTCACAGTGCCCTTCGGAAAGGGAAATACCCTTCGGAAAGGCTATGTGACCGGGATCTCCGGAACGGCAAAATATGATGCGTCAAAGCTCAAGGAGATCCGGGGAGTGTCCACAGACAGTGAGACAACAGAATCCCGGCTGATCGCACTTGCGGCCTGGATGAAGGAGACCTATGGCTCCACCATGATCCAGGCACTGAAAACAGTTCTGCCTGTAAAAGACAAGGTCCGTGCAAAAGAGAAAAGACTGATCCTTTTTACAGGGAAAAAGGAAGAGGGGCAGGCACTTCTTGGCAAGCTGGAAGGCAGCCGCTTTAAAGCACGTGAGCGGTTCCTTCGGGCAATCCTGGAGGCCGGGAGCTTGGATTATACCTATGCCTCCAAAGAGCTTGGAGCCGGCATTTCCGTCCTTGATTTTTTGAAAAAAAGGTCTGATAACTATTGAAAGTCAGGAAATGTATCGCATTCCCGAGGGGTTCGGCCTGGTGAAGGAGAACATGGAGCTGAGTCTGAACCAGGAACAGCTTTTGGCGGCAGAGCAGATCTTTCGGGAATGGCAGGAGCCGGACCCAAGGCCTGCACTTCTTTTCGGAGTGACCGGAAGCGGAAAGACCCAGGTTTATATGCGCCTGATCCAGAAGGTACTGGAGGAGGGAAAACAGGCGATCGTGCTGATCCCTGAGATCGCGCTTACTTATCAGACAGTCAGGCGCTTTTATGCCATGTTCGGAGATAAGGTTTCGGTTCTGAACTCCAGACTTTCCCAGGGAGAACGTTATGATCAGTTCAAAAGAGCAAAACGTGGTGAGATCCAGGTGATGGTAGGACCCAGATCCGCACTGTTCACACCGTTTTCAGATCTGGGACTGATCGTTATCGACGAAGAGCATGAACCCACCTACAAAAGTGAGAATACGCCAAGGTACCATGCACGTGAGACTGCCATTGAGAGGGCACGAATGGAACATGCCCGTGTGGTCATGGGATCAGCCACTCCGTCATTGGAAGCCTACAGTCATGCCTGTGACGGAGAATATCTTCTGGTAAAGTTAAACGCACGTTATGAGGAAAGGCCTCTTCCACAGGTATCAATCGTGGATCTTCGGGAAGAATTAAAGAAAGGAAACCGCTCGGTACTGAGTCTGGAGCTGAAGAGGGATCTGGAGCAGGTCCTTGAAAGAAGAGAACAGGCCATGCTGTTTCTGAACCGGAGAGGATATGCGGGCTTTGTTTCCTGCAGAGCCTGCGGTCACGTTATGAAATGTCCCCACTGTGATGTATCTCTAAGTGAACACAATGGCAATCGTCTGATCTGTCATTATTGCGGCTATGAGACTGTGAAACCGGAAATCTGTCCGTCCTGTGGTTCACCGCACATTGGTGGATTTAAGGCAGGAACCCAGCAGATCGAGAAGGTCATTGAAAAAGAATTCCCGAAAGCCAGGGTACTTCGAATGGATTTTGATACCACAAGGACCAAGGACAGCTATGAGAAGATCCTGGCTTCTTTTGCAAAGCATGAGGCAGATATTCTGGTGGGAACCCAGATGATCGTCAAGGGACATGATTTTCCGAATGTGACTCTGGTAGGAGTGATCGCAGCAGATCTTTCGCTGAATATGGATGACTATCACTGCGGGGAGCGTACATTCCAGCTTCTGACTCAGGCAGTTGGACGTTCCGGCAGAGGGAATCGGCCGGGGCAGGCGGTGATCCAGACATATCAGCCGGAGCATTACAGTATCCAGGCTGCAGCTATTCAGGATTATAAGAAATTTTATAAAGAAGAAATGGGGTATCGGATGCTTCTGGACTATCCGCCGGCAGCCCATATGATGACTGTTTTTGGCGCCTGCCAGGATGAAGAACTTCTGAAAAATGCCATGTATTATATAGAAGTTTTTATCCGCAGGGTAAGTCCGAAGGAAGAGCTTCACATGATCGGACCTGCAGCTGCATCGGTAGGTAAGGTAAAGGATGTTTATCGTCAGGTGATCCATCTGAAGCACAGGGATATCTGCTTTCTCACAGCAGTCAGAGAGAAGCTGGAGAAATATATAGAGATAAATTCCGGATTCCGGAAAATATACATTCAATTTGATATGAATTAAAGGAGAAGAAAAATGGCACTTAGAACAATCCGTGTACAGGGGGATTCTGTACTGACAAAAAATCCCGGCCAGTAGACAAAATGACACCGAGGATCGGGGAACTGATCACAGATATGCTGGATACCATGTATGATGCAATGGGTGTTGGCCTCGCTGCACCACAGGTAGGAATCCTGAAACGTATCGTTGTCATCGATGTAGGTGAGGGCCCGATCGTGCTGATCAATCCGGAGATCCTTGAGACAAGCGGCGAGCAGACCGGTGACGAGGGATGCCTGAGCGTTCCGGGAATGGCAGGACAGGTAACACGTCCGAACTATGTGAAGGTAAAAGCACTTGATGTAAATATGGACGAACAGATCTACGAGGGAGAGGGCCTTCTGGCAAGAGCGTTCTGTCATGAGATTGACCATCTGGATGGAAAAATGTATACAGAACTTGTGGAGGGAGAACTTCACAAGGTAACTTATGATGAAGAAGACTAAAGGCGGGATACTATGAAGATTATTTATATGGGAACTCCGGACTTTGCGGTGGCGCCTCTTGCAGCACTGGCAGAGAACGGATATGAGGTGGAGGCTGTGATCACACAGCCGGACAAACCGAAGGGCAGAGGCAAAACTATGATGCCTACTCCTGTAAAAGAAGAAGCACTGAAACACGGGATCCCGGTACTGCAGCCGGTGAAGGTAAGAGATTCTGAATTTGTGGAAGAACTGAAAAATCTTGCACCGGACATCATCATTGTTGCGGCATTCGGGCAGATCATTCCAAAGAGCATCCTGGATATGCCGAGATTCGGATGTATCAATATCCATGCGTCTCTGCTTCCTAAATATCGTGGAGCTGCACCGATCCAGCAGGCGGTGATCGACGGTGAAAAAGAATCCGGCGTTACCATTATGCAGATGGGAACCGGTCTGGATACCGGTGATATGATTTCCAGGATCGTGGTTCCGCTTGCCAAAGATGAGACAGGTGGAAGCTTGTTTGATAAGCTCGCACAGGCAGGTGCAGAGCTTCTGGTACAGACTTTACCGTCCATTTTTGACGGAACTGCAACCCGCGAGAAACAGCCGGAGGAGAGTCCCACACCATATGCTGCCATGATCTCCAAAAAAATGGGGCTTCTGGATTTCAGCAAAAATGCGGAAGAACTGGAGCGTCTGGTAAGAGGCCTTGATCCATGGCCAAGCGCTTTTACTTTTATCAATGGAAAAACATTGAAGGTTTGGAAGAGCTCTGTTCTGGAAAAACAGACACAGGAAGCACCGGGAACTGTGATAGCCGCTGACAAAGGAGGAATCCAGGTAGCATGCGGCCAGAAGGTACTCGTGCTCCATGAAGTGCAGTTGGAAGGCAAAAAACGCATGGAAGCGGATGCGTTCCTTCGGGGATATCAGTTGAAACCAGGAGACATGTTCAGAGATTCCAGGGAGTGATGAGTTATGTACGGATATGGTTATTACGGATGGGGAATGGACCCCACGATTCTTTTGCTCGTGATCGGAATGCTTCTTTCTCTTGCGGCATCCGCGAAGCTGCGCAGTACCTTTGCAGTCTATAAAAGGTCCGGAGTCATTCAGGTATCACTGGTGCGGAAGCTGCACAGAGGATCCTGAGAGCGGCTGGGATCACAGACGTACAGGTGGTTCCGATCCGCGGAAGTCTTACGGATCACTATGATCCGAGAACGAAAAACGGTTTCCCTTTCAGAAGATATTTATGGAAGAAATTCTCTGGCGGCTGTGGGGGTGGCAGCACATGAATGTGGCCATGCGATCCAGGATGCGATCAATTATGCACCACTGAATATCCGTTCAGCCATTGTACCTGCCGCAAATATTGGTTCCCAGCTTTCATGGCCGCTGTTTATCGCAGGACTGATCTTTTCCATTGATCCGCTGGTAACTCTGGGAATTGTTTTGTTTTCACTGGCAGTACTGTTTCAGCTGGTGACACTTCCGGTTGAGATCAATGCGTCTTCCAGAGCGCTTAAAATGCTGGAAAGTACAGGTATCTTAGGTGCAGATGAAAAAAAGGGTGCAAGAAAAGTACTTACAGCGGCAGCGCTTACCTATGTAGCAGCTCTGGCGGCATCTATTCTGCAGCTTCTGAGACTGATTATCCTTGCAGGAGGTAGAGATCGTGATTAGCAGCGGAGTAAATACCAGAGAACTGATCCTTGAGATCCTGTTACAGATCGAGGAGGAGGGTGAGCACAGCCATATTGCGATCCGGAATGCGCTTTCCAAATATCAGTTTCTTCCGAAACAGGAACGTAGCTTTATTACAAGAGTATGTGAGGGAACCCTGGAATACAGGATCTATATTGATTATGTCATCGATTCTTTTTCCAAGGTTTCTGTAAACAAGATGAAACCGCAGATCCGTGAGATCCTGAGAAGTGCGGTATATCAGCTGAAATTTATGGACAGTGTTCCGGACAGTGCAGTATGCAATGAAGCGGTAAAGCTGGCACAGCGAAAAGGCTTTTATAATCTAAAGCCCTTTGTCAACGGGGTGCTCCGTACGATCGCAAGAGAGATCGGTGATCTGGAGCTTCCTTCCAGGGAAGAAAACGAAGTCCGTTATCTTTCTGTGAAATATTCCATGCCGGAATATCTGGTAGAAAAATGGAAAGCAGCCTACGGAGTGAAGACTACGGAGAAGATCCTGGAGGATTTTCTGACAGAAAGACCGATCACAGTACGGTGCCGTACTCATAAGGCGTCTCTGAGAGAAATCGTCACCAGTTTGAAGTCTCAGGGAGTGACAGTAGAACAGGCTCCTTATCTTCCCTATGCACTGAAGATTTCCGATTACAATCATATTTTGACACTTGAGACCTTCCTTCAGGGAAAGATCCTGGTGCAGGATGTAAGCTCTATGCTTGTAGCGGAAGCTGCAAGTCCGAAAAAAGGTGACCATATCATCGACATGTGCGCTGCACCAGGTGGAAAAAGCATCCATGCGGCAGACAAAATGGGGGATTACGGAAATGTGGATGCCAGAGATGTAAGTCAGTATAAGGCAGATCTTATCAAAGAAAACATCCACAGGACCGGAGTGATCAATGTGGAAGCCAGAGTTCAGGATGCAACGGTATATGATCCGGATTCCGAACAGGCTGCGGATATTGTGATCGCGGATGTACCGTGCTCCGGTTATGGAGTTATCGGCAAGAAACCGGAAATCAAATACCGGGCAACTCCGCAGAAACAGGAAGAGATCGTAATGCTCCAGAGAATGATCCTGGATAAGGCTGCAAAGTATGTGAAACCGGATGGAACGCTGATCTTCAGCACATGTACCATTGCCCGGGAAGAAAACGAAGAAAATGTATTATGGTTTTTAAAGAATTATCCGTACCGGCTGGAAAGCCTGGATCCGTATATTCCGGAGGAACTGCACTGTAAATCCACGAAGCTTGGCTATCTGCAGCTTCTGCCGGGAATACATAAGACAGATGGATTCTTTATTGCCAGATTCAGAAGGAAATAACAGAAAATGACAGATGTAAAATCCATGACCATGGAGGAATTGAAGGAATTCATGACAAAGATCGGTGAAAAGCCTTTCCGGGCGAAACAGATCTATGCATGGCTTCACCAGCAGCTGGTTACCTCCTGGGATGAAATGACAAATCTTTCCAAAAGCCTCAGGGAAAAGCTTTCGGCTTATCCGATCACAGCACTGACCCAGGCAGATGTAAGGATCTCAAAAATTGACGGAACCAGAAAATATCTGTTCCAGCTGGAAGATGGAAATGTGATCGAGAGTGTTCTCATGCGGTATCACCACGGAAATTCTGTGTGCATTTCTTCTCAGGTGGGTTGCCGTATGGGATGCAGATTCTGTGCATCTACCATCGGAGGACTGACCAGATGCCTGAAACCGTCCGAGATGCTGGATCAGATTTACCGTATCCAGGCAGATACCGGTGAACGTGTGGCCAATGTAGTTGTGATGGGAACCGGTGAGCCGATGGATAATTATGACAATCTTGTCCGTTTTGTCCGGATCCTTACCGACGAAAACGGTCTTGGGATCAGTCAGAGAAATGTGACGGTTTCTACCTGTGGGATCGTGCCGAAGATGTATGATCTGGCTGAAGAAAAGCTTCAGATCACTCTGGCACTTTCCCTTCATGCTCCAAATGATGAAAAACGACAGGAACTGATGCCGATCGCGAATAAGTATTCTATGGATGAGGTTCTGGATGCCTGCAGAAATTATTTTGACAAAACAGGCCGAAGGATCACCTTTGAATACAGTCTTGTAGCCGGCGTCAACGACAGTGAAGAAGATGCGAGACAGCTGGCAGGCCGTATAAAAGGCATCAATTGCCATGTAAATCTGATTCCGGTCAATCCCATCAAGGAACGCTCCTATGTGAGGTCTACTCGACAGGCTGTGGAGAAATTTCAAAATAAAACTTGAAAAATACGGAATTAATGTTACTATTAGAAGGGAAATGGGCAGCGATATAGACGGTGCCTGTGGACAGCTAAGAAAAAGTTACATGGAAAAAACAGAAAGCGAGAAGT
>ENA-OUNH01000443-OUNH01000443.1-human-gut-metagenome-genome-assembly--contig:-NODE-443-length-12278-cov-1.900337_pt1 | contig 12278 bp, 11 predicted proteins | sample MGYA00242806_ERZ504814 | MGnify/ENA primary metagenome ERZ504814 (study PRJEB26092, sample SAMD00036389) | human gut metagenome | host: Homo sapiens | study: EMG produced TPA metagenomics assembly of...
GCCGCTGTGGTCATGAATGCAGCGGTCAGGACCAGAGCCAGAAGCCGCCATGCAAAGGGATGAAACTGCATAATTTGATACTCCTTCGGAAGCCTGGGGGCTTCCTTGCTCCGACAATAAGAGCTATAATAAAGAATACCATAAATGAAGCAAAAGAGAAAGGTGGTTTTTCAACAATGATGCTCTCCTTTGGTGGAAAAATGCCCCGGGATGAGGGCGCTGTCTTTGTGGCGGCGAATGCGACGGTGCTGGGCGACGTGACACTGGGTAGGGGCGTGAACATCTGGTACGGGGCTGTACTGCGGGCCGACGAGGGCGCGCTGATACTGGGTGAGAACAGCAACGTGCAGGACAACGCCGTGCTCCACTGCGACCCCGGCGGGCAGGTCGTTCTGGGCAAAAACGTCACCGTAGGCCACAGCGCCCTCGTCCACGGCTGCACGGTGGGGGACAACAGCCTCATCGGGATGCATGCTACCATCCTCAACCACGCCGTCGTGGGCAAAAACTGCATCATCGGGGCCGGGGCGCTGGTGCCTGAAGGGATGGTCATCCCCGACAACTCGGTGGCGGTAGGCGTGCCTGCCCGGGTCATCAAGACCATCCGGGACGACCAGCTGGCCCACAACATCGAGAACGCAAAAGCCTATGTGGAGATGGGCCGTCAGCACGCGGCGCTGGGCTCTCATGCTGAAAAATAAGCATCCTTCTCCCCAAAAATTTCACAGGCCGATTAACAAATCTTTCACAGGAAAGACATGATTTTGGCCGGTAATTCGGGTATACTATAGCTCACAAGGGTGCGGGGCCGCAACCGCCCCTTGCACATGATTCCTCCTCACACCAAAGCAATACCCCAAACAGCAAGACCCCCTCTGGCGTCGCCGCAAGCGCCAGACAGGGGTCTTGTTGTATCTGGGAAACAGAACGCTCCCGCTCAGCACTTCCTGAGCAGGGGCGTTCTTGCATATTTACATCATGCCGCGGAAGACAGCCTGTGCGATCTGGAAGTAGAGGATCAAGCTGCAGGCGTCCACGATGGTGGTGATGAAGGGGGTCGCCATGATGGCCGGGTCGGCGCCCAGCTTCTTGGCGGCCAGGGGCAGCATGCCGCCCACCAGCTTTGCGAGGATGACGCTGAAGAACAGCGACACGCTGACGACCACTGCGTAGCCGATGACATTGTCATACTGGCCGGCGTAGAGGTAGGTGTACATCAGGTAGATGCGCAGGCCGTTGACGAGGCCCAGCACCGCGCCGACGATGGCGGAGACCCGCAGCTCCTTGCCCAGAACTTTGAGGAAGTCGCTGGGCTCCACCTCGCCCAGAGCGAGGCCGCGGACCATCAGGGTGCTGATCTGGTTGCCGCAGTTGCCGGCGGTATCCATCAGCATGGGCATGAAGGAGACCAGCAGGGGCAGGCTGACGAAAGCCTCTTCGTAGTGGGTCGTGACCATGCCGGTGAAGGTAGCGGAGAGCATCAGGATGAGCAGCCAGGGGATACGCTGCTTGGCGTGGGTCCAGACGCTGGTGCCGAAGTAGGTGGTGGCATCGTCGTCAGGCAGAATCGCTGCCATCTTCTGCATATCCTCGGTGCTCTCATCGGTCAGGACGTCGATGGCGTCGTCGATGGTGATGATACCGACGAACATGCCCTCGTTGTCCAGAACAGGCATCGCGGTGAAGTCGTAGCGCTGCATCTCGCGGGCCACATACTCCTGGTCATCCGTGACCTTCACGGTGACGACATTGTCGTCCATGATGTCCACGATGGGGTAGAGGGGTCAGACAGCAGCAGGCTGCGGGCCGACACGACGCCCTGCAGACGGTTGCGCTCCACCACATAGCAGGTGTAGACCGTCTCGGCGTTCTCACCCTGCTTGCGGATCGCGGCAAAGGCGTCACTGACGGTCATCTCCTGCCGCAGACGGATGTATTCGGGGGTCATCAGGCTGCCGGCAGAGCTCTCGGGGTAGTTCAGCAGCTTGTTCAGGCTCTCACGGGTCTGGCGGGACGACTTTTCCAGCACCCGCTTGACCACCCCTGCGGGCATATCCTCCAGCAGGTCGGCGGCGTCGTCAAGGCTCATATCTTCGATGGCGCTCACCAGCTCGACGTCGGAGAACGCATTCACGAGGTCGTCGCGGGCCTCATCGGACATATAGGCGAATGCTTGCGTTGCAACGTCCTTTTTTAGCAGACGGAACACCACGAGGCGGTTGTTCTCGTCCAGCTCTTCCAGCAGCTCGGCCAGGTCGGCGGGCTGCTCTTCCTCGGTCACTTCGCGCAGCTTGACGTACTGCTTTTTGACGAGCAGCTTGAGCAGACGGCTCTTGGTCAGCATCTCGGGGTTGGCCTTGACTTCTTCGTCGTTGGCCTCCTCTTTTCAGCCTCGCGGACGTCCTGCTTGAGGTCTTCGGTGGCCTGCTCATTCAGGTCTTCGGCCAGCTTCTGGCGCACCTCAGCGGGAATATCCGTGGGCAGCTCCTGTACCGGGAGAGCCTGTTCCTCTTCGCGCTCCGGGGTCTTCTTTCTTCTTCCACTTGTGTTCCTCCTCTTTTCTGTCTCAGGAGGACACAGCCGCATCAACGCAAAAAGCGCCGCTCCTGCGCCGCAGACCCGGGCCGCACTGCCCATCTGCACGCGCAAAGCTGCGCCTCTTTTGTACGGCAGCCGGACAGCGGATACTCCGCTGTTCAGCGTACAAAAAAGGCGAACGCAGCACCTTTCGCGGTCGCTCCGGCCGCATCATTCCATCGTCTTCGACTATGATCCGGGTCCATTGTCCTGCGTTCACCTCCACAAATTCGTTTTGCTAAGTTTCTTAGCCTATAAGTTTATTATATCTCCACTCAAATGCCCGGTCAACCCTGTAAGGCGTCCATTTCCGGAATATTGACGCAGAAAAACGCACAGCGCCCTCCCCGGTGCTTGCGGCTTCACCGGAAAGGGCGCTGTGTTTGGATATTGCTTTGGTGTGAGGAGGAATCATGTACAAGGAATCGGTTGCGGCCCCGAATCCTCATGGCTGTAGTATAGCAGATTCCGCACCGGATTTCATGAAAAACCTATGAAGAAAGTGTAAAAGACACAAAAATACGCCCCGGACACTGTTTCCAGTGAGCGGGGCGCTAAAAACGGGATCTGTTTTTGACTGCGGCAAGATACCTGCAAGCAGGTCTTATGCAGCAGGCGGGGCAAGGTATCTGCGAACAGACCTTATGCTCCTGACACACGCGAAGTATGCTTTCAAGGACCCTCGCGGGCGCTTTGGTATTTCAGGCTCTGCCCGCCCCGACGCGTTCGGACGCGGGCAGAGAGTTGAAATCAGTTTGGAGTACAAAGCTCCAGTCTCTGCGTAGAAATAAGCCTGTCATTTCTTCTCTGGCCGGGGCCGCAGTTTCGTACTGCTGCGTTGCGCAGTAATCGCCAGCACGGAGCAGCCGCCCTTTCGGAACTAAGGTGCCGCTGCGGCAAAATTCCAGCCGGAGTCAAAAGACTTTGGCTTACTTGTACAGCTCGACCAGGCGGGTCAGATGCTCGTAACGGTCGTTTGCGACCTGCTCGTTGCGAGCGAACAGCTGCTTTGCACGCTCCGGGAATGCACGAGTCAGGCGGCTGTAACGGGTCTCGTTTGCCAGCAGGGCCTGATACTTCTCGGCATCCACAGCCTTGGAGGTCAGGGTGAAGGGGTTCTTGCCCTGAGCCTTGTTGGCCGGATTGAAGGTGAACAGGTTCCAGTAACCAGACTCAACTGCCTTCTTCATCTCGTTCTGGCAGTTGGTCATGCCGCCCTTAACACCGTGCAGCTCGCAGGGAGCGTAGCCGATGATGAGGGAGGGGCCGGGATATGCCTCAGCCTCTGCGATAGCCTTGACAGCCTGGTTCATGTTAGCGCCCAGAGCGATCTGAGCAACATAGATGTAACCGTAGGTCATAGCGATCTCAGACAGGCTCTTCTTGCTGATCTCCTTACCGGCAGCAGCGAACTGGCAGACCTCACCGATGTTGGAGGCCTTGGAAGCCTGTCCGCCGGTGTTGGAGTACATCTCAGTATCGAAGACCATGACGTTGACATCCTCGCCGGAAGCCAGGACGTGGTCCAGACCGCCGAAGCCGATGTCGTATGCCCAGCCGTCACCACCGAAGATCCAGATGGACTTCTTGGCGATGAACTCCTTGCTCTTCAGGATCTCAGCGGACTCGGCGCAGCCAGCGGCAGCAGCCTTCTCCAGCTCAGCGATCAGAGCCTTTGCGGGCTCGTCGTTGGCCTTGGTGTTGTTCTTGGTTGCCATGAACTCGTCAAAGGCAGCCTTCAGCTCAGCAGAAGCCTTGGCAGAACCAGCGACCTCAGCGATGCGCTTGATCAGGTTCTCACGGACGGTCTTCTGGCCCAGATACAGGCCCAGGCCGTGCTCTGCGTTATCCTCGAACAGGGAGTTGCACCATGCAGGACCGCGGCCGCTGTCCTTGTTGACAGTGTACGGAGAGATGGAAGCAGTACCGCCCCAGATAGAGGAGCAGCCGGTGGCGTTGGAGATGTACATCTTTTCGCCGAACAGCTGGGTGATCAGACGTGCGTAAGAGGTCTCAGCACAGCCTGCGCAGGAGCCAGAGAACTCCAGCAGCGGCTGGTTGAACTGAGAGCCGATGACGGTGTCGTCTGCGAACTTAGAGGGCTTCTTGGAGATGTTGGCGACGCAGTAGTCGAAGACTGCCTGCTGATCGGCCTGAGACTCCTGAGGAACCATCTGGATAGCCTTGGTGGGGCAGACGGTGACACACTCGCCGCAGCCCATGCAGTCCAGAGGAGACACAGCCATAACGAACTTGTACTCGTTAGCGGGCTTGTTGTCGCGGCTCTTGGTCTGTGCGGGAGCTGCTGCCAGCTCGTCAGCGGTCAGCTGGAAGGGACGGATGGTTGCGTGAGAGCACACGAATGCGCACTGGTTGCAGCCAACGCACTTTGCAGCATCCCACTCGGGGACGTTCACAGCGGTGCCGCGCTTCTCGTAAGCGGAAGCACCCTGCTCCCACTCGCCGTTTGCGTTAGCAACGAAAGCAGAGACGGGCAGGCTGTCGCCGTCCATACGAGCGATGGGCTCCATGACGTTGCGGATCTGCTTGACCAGCTCGGGACGGCCAGACAGCTCCTTCGGAGCGGGATCGGCCTCGGGGTTGGACCAGGAAGCGGGGACGTCCACCTTGTGGATGGCGTCAACACCGGCATCGATGGCCTTCCAGTTCATCTCAACGACGTCCTGACCCTTCTTGCCGTAGCTCTTCTGAGCTGCCTGCTTCATGAAGTTGACGGCGTCCTCGATGGGCATAACGTCAGCCAGCTTGAAGAAAGCGGACTGCAGGATGGTATTGGTGCGCTTGCCCATACCGATCTCGATAGCCTTGTCGATCGCGTTGATGGTGTACAGCCGGATGTTGTTGTCAGCGATGTACTTCTTGGCCTCAGCGTTCAGGTGATGGCCCAGCTCCTCATCGTTCCACTGGCAGTTGATCATGAACACGCCGCCGGGCTTGACATCCTGGACCATCTTCATGCCCATGTGGATGTAGGCGGGGTTGTGGCAGGCAACGAAGTCAGCCTGATTGATGTAGTAGGGGCTGCGGATGGGCTTGTCGCCGAAGCGCAGGTGGCTGATGGTCACGCCGCCGGTCTTCTTGGAGTCATACTGGAAGTATGCCTGAACATACTTATCCGTGTGGTCGCCGATGATCTTGACGGAGTTCTTGTTCGCGCCGACGGTACCGTCGCCGCCCAGACCCCAGAACTTGCACTCCTTGGTGCCGGCAGCTGCGGTGATGGGAGCGGGCTTGACCTCAGGCAGAGACAGGCCGGTGACATCATCGGTGATGCCGAGGGTGAAGCGCTCCTTCGGCTGATCCTTCTCCAGCTCCTTGAACAGAGCGAAGATGGAGGACGGGGGAGTGTCCTTGCTGCCCAGACCGTAACGGCCGCCGGTCAGGATGACATCATTCTTGCCAGCCTCACGCAGGGTAGCTGCGACATCCAGGTACAGGGGCTCGCCCAGAGAGCCGGGCTCCTTGGTGCGGTCCAGAACCGCGACCTTCTTAGCGGTAGCAGGCAGGACCTTCAGCAGAGCGGAGGACACCCAGGGACGGTACAGGCGGACCTTGATGATACCGACCTTCTCGCCCTTAGCGTTCAGGTAATCGACGACCTCGTCCGCAACGTCGCAGACAGAGCCCATAGCGATCATGACGCGATCGGCATCGGGTGCGCCGTAGTAGTTGAACAGGTCGTAGTTGGTGCCCAGCTTCTCGTTGATCTTGGCCATGTACTTCTCGACGACTGCGGGCAGTGCGTCGTAGACAGAGTTGCAGGCCTCACGATGCTGGAAGAACACGTCGCCGTTCTCGTGGGAACCGCGCATCTTGGGGTGCTCGGGGTTCAGAGCCTTTGCGCGGAACTCCTCGACAGCCTCCATGTTGCACATTTCCTTCAGGTCGGCGTAGTCCCACTTCTCGATCTTCTGGTACTCGTGAGAAGTACGGAAGCCGTCGAAGAAGTTCAGGAAGGGGACCTTGCCCTCGATGGCTGCCAGATGGGCAACAGGGGACAGGTCCATGACTTCCTGCACGCTGCTCTCGACCAGCATTGCGAAGCCGGTCTGGCGGCATGCCATAACGTCGCTGTGATCACCGAAGATGTTCAGGGACTGGGTAGCAACGGTACGGGCAGAAACGTCGAAGACGCAGGGCAGCTGCTCAGCGGCGATCTTGTACATGTTGGGGATCATCAGCAGCAGGCCCTGAGAAGCGGTGAAGGTGGTGGTAACAGCACCTGCACCCAGAGAGCCGTGCACAGCGCCTGCAGCGCCTGCCTCAGACTGCATCTCGACGACCTTGACCTGGTTGCCGAAGATGTTCTTCTGGCCCTGAGCGGACCACTGGTCCACAAAGTCAGCCATCGGAGAAGAGGGGGTAATGGGGTAGATGGCAGCCACGTCCGTGTAGGCATATGCTACATGAGCGGCAGCGGTATTGCCATCCATGGTTTGCTTTGCTCTAGGCATTTTCTTCTCCATTCAGAATTTGGTACCTTCTGCGCGGGGGCAAACGTCTTTTTGCCGGAGCCCGGAGAACTCCTTTGAAAAACGTATTGCTCGACTGATAAGCGCCGCACTTCGCCGGAGCCGGAGGACTCCACAAAAGCACACGCTCATCGAGGGCAATAGCCCTGCCCGGGGCCGGAGAACCCCATGAAGGCACTATTGCTCATCTAATATAATAGCAAATTCCGCCGGTAAAGGCAACGCAAACCGACTGTAAAAACACAACAAAAATTCAAGAATTTTTTTTAGCGCTTTTTTACAGATGTGTTCTTTGCTGCATCCATGGCGGTGTTATGCTCCAAAATCCAGCATCCATGAGGCTTTTTCTTACAAAATTCTAAATTTATAATTGACATTTGTACAGATTCTGCCGTAAACTTTATCTATAGTATCATGCGCCGCACAGCGCAGGGAAGGACAGGCACAAAACGATGGATGCTGCACATTTTGAAAAGACGCTCTCGAGCGAAGTTCTCTTTGAGGGCCGGGTGGTCACGCTGACCAAAGACGTGGCTCTGCTGGAAAACGGCGAGACTTCTGTCCGGGAGGTGGTCCACCACCACGGCGGGGCCTGCATCGTACCGTATTTTGAGGACGGCACCCTCTGCATGGTGCGCCAGTTCCGCTACGCCATGCAGCAGGAGCTGTGGGAGCTGCCCGCCGGCAAGCTGGAAAAGGGCGAAGACCCCTTCGAAGCCGCCAAGCGGGAGCTGGGCGAGGAGTGCGGCCTGATCGCCGACCACTACACCCCGCTGGGCGAGTTCTACCCCACGGTGGGCTATGACACCGAGATCATCTATATGTGGGTGGCCACCGGCCTGCACACCACCCAGATGCATCTGGACGACGACGAGTTCCTGACGCCCGACCGCATCCCGCTGGCAAAAGCCTACGAGATGGTCATGAGCGGCGAGATCAAGGACGGCAAGACCATCGCGGGCGTGCTCAAGCTCAAGGCGCTGGTGGACGAGGACAGGCTGTGATACTCTACGAAGATACAGCCCTCGTGGTTCTGGACAAGCCCGCCGGGCTTTCCAGCGAGGACGGCGTACCCGCCGCCCTGCGGAAGCTCTGGGGCAGGCCCGACGCCTATGTGGGCGTCATCCACCGGCTGGACACCGGCGTGTCGGGTCTGATGGTCTATGCAAAGACCCCGCAGGCAGCCGCCGCCCTCAACCGGCAGGTGACGCAGAGCCAGCAGGTTTATGCCGAACAGGATGGCCGGGCCGAGCCTGACGCCGGCACACCGGACGCGCCGCCTTTCGTGAAACAATACCGCGCCCTCATCGCGGGCGGGCCGGACGAGAAGTTGCCCGCCGAAGGCGTCCTGCGGGACTACTTATTCAAGGACAGCCGGAAAGGCCGTGTTTTTCCGGTGAGCCGTCCGCGCAAGGGCGTGAAGGAGGCTGTGCTGGAATATCGCATTTCTGCCTCCGCCCCGGACGGCAGCGCCAGCCTTGCGGACATCACCCTCCACACCGGGCGCACCCACCAGATACGGGTGCAGTTCGCGTCCCGCCGCCACCCGCTCTGGGGCGACGGCAAATACGGCAGCCGCATCAAGGGAGACATCGCGCTCCAGAGCGCCCGGCTCCGCTTCATCCATCCCGACACCGGAAAGGGAATGGACTTCCGCCTCCCGGTCCCCGGGACATGGCCCGCTTGGGGCATCAGACAGGAAAACGACAATGGAACAACAGTATAAAACAGATTCTGAAATATACGCCGTCCTCGAGCGGGAGATCATCGATCTGACCCTCCGGCCCGGCTGTTCGCTGAGCGAAAACCCGCTCTGCACCCGCTTCGGCGCGCCCCGCTCCCTCATCCGGGTGGTGCTGCAGCGGCTGCAGGAGAACGGGCTGGTGAAGATCGTGCCGTACAAAGGCACCACCGTCACCCGGCTGAACCGGGACATCGTGGACGAGCTGATCTATGAGCGCATCGCGGTAGAAGCCCGGGTCCTGCGGGACTTTGCACCCCACTGCACACCGGAGCACCGCGCCCTCATCCGCCAGCGTGCCGCCGCCTACGACGAGCTGGCCAAGGCCGAAACGCTGGACTTCAACCGTCTCTACGAGGCTGACACCCGGCTCCACGAGACGTGGTTCTCCGCCATGGGCAAGATGTACCTCTGGCGGACGCTGCAGAACGCCCACGCCGACTACAGCCGCTTCCGGATGCTGGACACCCTGACCACCGGCGGGCTCGCCGAGGTAGTGGCCGACCACCACAATCTCATCGACGCCATCGAGCGGTGCGACTTGGCGGCCTTTGAGCCGCTGGTGGAACGCCATCTTTACGGCGGCATCCGCCGTCTGGGCTCCAAGCTCACCGAGGAATACGCCGATTATTTTGAATGATGTTCCATGGGGAACCAAAAAGCGCCTCTGCACAAATGTGCAGGGGCGCTGCTGTTTTCTCAGCCCATGATGCCGGAGATGAAGATCTCCAGACCGATGCCGATGAGGATGACGCCGCCGAGGACGGAGGCTTTGCCGGAGAGTTCGGTGCCGAACTTTTTGCCGATGGCAAGGCCGGCCTCGCAGATGAAGAAGGTGACGGCCGCCACGATGAGGGAGCAGACCAGCGCCATGAACCAGCCGTACTCCGAGATGGTGAAGCCGACCGACAGCGCGTCGATGCTGGTGGCCACGCCCTGCATGAAGAGCGCGCCCGCGCTCAGCTCAGCGGCTTCCTCGGCCTCTTCGCCCTTGATGCCCTCGATGAGCATTTTACCGCCGATGTAGCCCAGCAGGATGAGGGCGATCCAGGGGATGAACTGTTCAAACGAAGAGAACAGCTCCACGATGGTGTGGACGCAGACCCAGCCCGTCATGGGCATGACAGCCTGAAAGATGCCGAAGGTGCCTGCGATCTGGACGCCCCGGCGGCGGGACATCTGCGGATCATGCAGACCGTTTGCCATCGAGACGGAAAACGCATCCATGGCAAGGCCCACACCCAGCAGGGCGCTGTTGAAGAAAACAAAAAACTCCATTCCATAACGATGCCTCCTGATTTGACCGGAATTGGTGGGCAGACAAAAGACCCGGGATCGGCGCGCATTTCGCCAATTCCGGGTCGGATTTTTACAAACTGACTCCATGTGGAATGGGCGTGGTACTCGCACCAAAGCACATGAGTCTCGCAAATGAAAGCAAGCCAGACAGCCGCCCGGGCCGTCATTGTGTTGACTTGCTGCGCTGCCTGCAAAACAGCGCCTGCTACTCCCCCATGAGGATCTTTCTTGTTGTCCGGTTATCGTACCACACAAACAGCGGATTTGTCCAGTATAACCGTGATTTTTGTAAAAAACCTGCGGGAGAGCACCGCAGAAAGCGTGTACTCCCCCGCAGGGTCAGTTTATGTGTGGAAATGAGGTTTATTCCTCGTCGCCGGTGTCAGCCTCGGGAGCTTCGGCGGCCGATGCCTCATCGGCTGCTTCCATCTCCGCCAGCTGCTCGGCCGTGGGCTCGTCCTCGGTGTCGGCCTCGATGCTCTCGGTCTGTGCCTCGTCGTCGTGGTCGGTGCGGGCCAGCACCATCACCTTGTCGTTCTCGCCCAGACGCATGACCCGGACGCCGGAGCCGTAGCGGCTCTGGACGGGGATCTCGTTGGCGTGCAGGCGGATGATGATGCCCTCCTGACTGCTCAGCAGCACATCGTCGATGTCATCCACGATCTTGACGGCTGCCACCTTGTCCTTGGAGGCGTCGTAGTTGCGGATGCCCTTGCCGCCGCGGGCGGTGATGCGGTAGGTGTCGATGTCAGAGCGGCGGCCCTTGCCGTTTTCGGTGACGGTGAGCACCGTGCCGCCCTCGCGGCAGATGCAGACACCGACGACCTCATCGCCCTCGGCCAGCTTGATGGCGCGGACGCCGTGGCCGCTGCGGCCCATCGGGCGGGCATCGGCCTCGTTGAAGCGGATGGCCTGACCGTTGCGGGTAGCCACGATGAGCATATCATTGCCGGTGGTCAGGCGGGTCCATGCCAGCGCGTCGCCCTCGTTGAGCGCGATGCCGATGAGGCCCGTCTTGCGGATGTTGGCGTACTGCTCCAGCGGGGTGCGCTTGATGAGGCCCTGCCTGGTGACCATGGTGACGAAGCCGCCCTTGTTGTCCTCGTCCTTGGGGTAGCAGAGCATGTTGGTGACCTTTTCGCCCTCGGCCAGCTGCAGCAGGTTGACGATGTTGCTGCCCTTGCTGGTGCGGCTGCCCTCGGCGATGGTGTAGCCCTTGATGCGGAAGAGACGGCCCTTGTCGGTGACGAACAGGACATAATCATGGGTAGAGCCCACGAACATCTCCTGCACGATATCCTCTTCCTTCCGGGTCATGCCGGAGATGCCGCGGCCGCCGCGCTTCTGGGCCTGATAGGTGGCCTTGAGCTGGCGCTTGATATAGCCGGCCTCGGTGAGGGTGTAGACGCACTGCTCCTCGGCGATGAGGTCTTCGATGTCCACTTCGCCGGTGACAGACTGGATCTCGGTGCGGCGCTCGTCGCCGAAGCGCTTCTTCATGTCCAGCAGCTCGTTCTTGACGATCTCCAGCACCCGGGCGTCGTTGGCGAGGATGTCCTCCCAATCCTTGATCTTTGCCTGCAAGCCGGACAGCTCTTCCTCAATTTTGAGGATCTCGAGACCAGCCAGACGGCCCAGCTGCAGCTTGACGATAGCGTCGGCCTGCGGGTCATCGAAGCCGAACTGCTCCATGATAGCGGCCTTTGCCTCGGCCATGCCGCCCTTGCAGGCGCGGATGGTAGCGATGAGCTCGTCCACGATGTCGGTGGCCTTCTTCAGACCCTCGAGGATGTGGGCGCGCTCCTTGGCCTTCTTCAAAATCATACTGCCCCAGGTCATCAAACGGATTCTTCCGTCTGTGACCAACGAGGTCATCACCCTGGTCAAGGACACCTCCCTGGCCTTTACCCTCAGCGTGGCGGAGATGTTTTCCATAGCCAAGGCCCTTGCGGCGTCCCAGACCAATATGATTCCCTTTGTGGCGGCCGGTCTGTTCTACTACATTTTCAACCTGGTAGTGGCAGTTGGGATGGAGTGGGTTGAGAAGAAGATGGATTATTACCGTTAGGAACAGGAGGATTGTGGATTATGAAGCTGCTGGAATTAAATCATGTGGAAAAGTCATTTGACGGCCTGGGCGTCATAAAGGATATATCCCTCAGTGTGGA
>ENA-OUNH01000444-OUNH01000444.1-human-gut-metagenome-genome-assembly--contig:-NODE-444-length-12244-cov-3.774614_pt1 | contig 12244 bp, 15 predicted proteins | sample MGYA00242806_ERZ504814 | MGnify/ENA primary metagenome ERZ504814 (study PRJEB26092, sample SAMD00036389) | human gut metagenome | host: Homo sapiens | study: EMG produced TPA metagenomics assembly of...
CTGTACAAAAACCAGCCAGTGCTTCATCGACTGCGTTATCCACGATCTCATATACGAGATGATGAAGTCCACGGCTGGAGGTACTTCCGATATACATTCCAGGCCTCTTACGTACGGCTTCCAGTCCCTCCAGAATCTGGATCTGATCCGCGCCGTATTCTGTATTCTCTGCGCCCATGTCATTCCTCCTGTTCTTATCTGTCCAGGCGTGTTTGAAAATTCGTTTCTGCAGAACCTCTCTCTGCAGAATCATTTTGCAGAAAGCAATTCTCAAACTCGCTCCGGAACTGTCATTTATACCTGTAAAATAAATATTTTTTACATACGAATACTAAGTAATTATAGCACAAAAAAGCCCGTATTTCCACGCAAAATCACTGGAAATACAGGCAAAAAAGTATCTTATTAAATGCAATTTCAAAGTGCAGGCACAATATGTTCTTTACTCAGCAGGATCTTCCTCCAGCAACGCCTTATAAATATCCCGCTTGGAAACACCTCGGTCTTTCGCTGCAAACTTCATGGCGTCTTTTCTGGAATTCCCCTGCTGCTCGTACATGGCCACATGCTCCGGAATGGAAATTTCTTCCCAGGAAGCACGTTTCTCCGCTTCCATTTCGCTGCGGCTTCTGCCCTCGATCACAAGAACACACTCTCCCAGCGGCTTCTCATCTTTATAAAAATCAATGAGATCATCAATGGTTGTACGAAACGCTGTTTCATGTTTTTTTGTCAGTTCCCTGCAAAGAGTCATACGGCGGTTGCCAAGTACCTCCCTGAGCTCGCCAAGCGTCCGTACAAGCCTGTGAGGAGCTTCATAGAGGATTATAGTTCTCGTTTCATTGGAAAGCTCCTCCAGGATGATTTTTCTCTCTTTCTTATCTGCCGGAAGAAAAGCTTCGAAAGCGAACCGTCTGGTGTGCAGACCTGATAATGTCAGAGCTGTGATACAGGCTGCCGGACCCGGAAGAGATGTTACTTCGATTCCAGCTTCATAACACATAGCTGCCAGCTCTTCACCCGGATCTGAAATGCCAGGAGTACCGGCATCTGTAATCAAAGCGATATCAGTACCCGCGAGCATTTTTTCCACAAGGACGTGACCCTTATCGATCTTGTTGTATTCGTGGTAACTTGTCATTGGAGTTTTATGTCAAAATGGTTCAGAAGTTTGATACTGTTGCGGGTGTCCTCCGCAGCGATCAAGTCCACTTCCTTAAGTGTTCTTAAAACTCTTAAAGTGATATCTTCCAGATTGCCTATCGGAGTTGCACATAAGTAGAGTTTTCCTGTTTTATTCATAATCTTCCTCTTTTTTCTATTTCATCATCTGCCTGACTGGCGGATTATTCCACCATGCACTCACACCATCTGATACAGTTCCAGAATGTCCTTCGTATAAACCCCTGGCTTCTCATAAACCACCAGTGGGCGTTCGATCTGGATCCTGGAATTTCCGCCTTTGCAGGCTTCGATCAGCACCATATTCGGTTCTTTGTCAATATAAGGATACACCAACTGCATCCTCTTAGGCTCCAGCTTATACTTAGTCAGTGCAGCCATTAATTCCACCAGCCGAAACGGCCTGTGCACCAGGTAAAATCTTCCTCTGTCTTTCAGAACCCGGGCAGCCTGACTGGCTACATCATCAAAAGTACAAAGGATCTCATGTCTCGCGATCGCTTTTGGCAGATGCGGATTCGTCAAACCATGCTGGCCGATCATATACGGTGGGTTGCATGTTACCACATCAAAAGAAGCCGCCCCAAAAATCCCGGCAGCCTCTTTAATATCACCTTCAACGATCTGTATTCTGTCCTCAAGACAGTTATATTTCACACTGCGGTCAGCCATCTCGGCACACTCTGCCTGGATCTCCAGGCCGGTAAAATGTTTCCCTTCAGTCCTCTGGGAAAGCAGGATCGGAATGATTCCCGTGCCGGTTCCCATATCCAGCGCAGTCTCTCCCTTCTTCACCCGGGTAAAACCGGAAAGCAGCACAGCGTCCATACCAAAGCAGAATTTCTTCGGATCCTGGATCACAAAATAACCATTCTGAAGATCATCTACCCGCTCACCGCACTTAACCAGATCATTTTTCATTTGGTTTTGTATCTCCCTTTTTCTCTTCGTGGTCGCCGCCTTTACCCTTTTTCTTCTTAGGACGGAACTTCAGGTCTCGAACCGGATACTCCTGAATCTCCTTCTCATCGTTGACATCAACCACGATCTTCACCATCTGACGAAGAACATTCACACTCTGAACAGTACCCTGCACACCCTGCGGTGTTATCACTGTATCCCCGATACCCGGAAGATTCCGGTTCAGTTCCTCGTAAGTCTCCTGCTCATTCTTCAGACAGCACATCAGCCTTCCGCAGACACCGGAGATCTTCGTCTGGTTCAGGGAAAGATTCTGCTCCTTAGCCATCTTAATAGAAACCGGTGCAAACTCGGAAAGATAAGTATGACAGCAAAGCGTTCTTCCGCAGATACCAATACCTCCAAGGATCTTCGTCTCATCACGTACACCGATCTGGCGAAGCTCGATCCTGGTCTTAAATACGGACGCCAGATCCTTTACAAGCTGGCGGAAGTCAATACGTCCGTCAGCTGTAAAATAAAACAGCACCTTGTTATTATCAAAAGTATACTCTGCATCAATAAGCTTCATCTCAAGGCCATGCTCACGGATCTTCTTCTTGCAGATCTTAAAAGCATCTTTTTCTTTAAGACGGTTCTCAGCCTCATGCTCCTCATCTTCCTTAGTTGCAACACGAAGAACCTCTTTCAGCGGATGAACCACCTCGTCTTCTTTCACAGCACGCGGTTCCAGAACAACACGTCCGTACTCTACGCCTCTGGCAGTCTCCACGATAACGTGATCGCCTACCTTAACCTTGTAGTCCTTAGGATTAAAATAATATATTTTTCCTACATTTCGAAATCTTACTCCAACTACCATTTCCATTCTATTTCTCCCTAATTGTCAGGAACAGGAGCTCCAGGGCAAGTTCGAGATTAACATTGGCACGAAGACGAACCTTCGTTTTCTCCAGTGCCTCAAGAATTTTTTCGATATTCTCATAAGAACGCTCGCTGGCCTGCTCTCTGATAAAATTAATTTCCTGTTTAAATACTAGGTTGTCAATTTCCCTTGTTGCCTTAAACATCAGAACATCGCGGAACCAGAACTGGAAAATATCCAGATAATCATTAATATTATTCTTATCTGCGGTCAGAGTCTTGATCGCCTCTGTAAGCTCATAAACCTCCATGGTATTGGCATACTTCAGAATCTTCAGGGCATTGGCTGTCATATCCGCAAACTCCTGGGAAGTCGCCGCCTCTTTCGCCTTGCCGATACTTCCCTGGGCATAAGACGCATCGATCTCAGCCTGATAATCCGGCACATGAAGATGCTCCATGAGATATTCCTTCACAAGACCATCATCCACCACTTTCAGATCCAGACGCACACACCTGGAGCGGATCGTAGGAAGAAGACTGTCGATATTACTTGTCAGCAATATGATCACCGCATATTCCGGTGGCTCCTCGATAGTTTTCAAAATGGCATTCTGTGCCTGTACTGTCATCATCTCCGCATCCGGAATAATGTAGATCTTATACGGACTGCAGTACGGCTTGATATCCACATCATGGACAACCTGTTCACGCACCTCATCAATACTGATGCTGCCAGGCTTCTCATGAGTCACTGTGATGATATCCGGATGATTCTTGCCGATCACCTTCTTACAGGAATCACAGGTCATACACGGTTCCGCTTCCCCTGATTCACACTGCAGTGCTGCCGCAAAAGTCCCTGCAAGAAGCTTCTTGCCAGAACCTGGTTCTCCTGTAAAAATATAAGAGTGGGATACCTTTCCTGTCTCTATCGCATTCTTCAAATGCCTGATTATATCGTCATGGCCGATGATGTCATGAAATCCTGCCATAAGAATCACCTCTTTCTGCCTTTTGTGCCCTCCGTCTTACCCGGTGGACATCTTTCATCTAATTATAACATAATCTTCTATATAAAAAAACTATTTTTCCCTATTGTATCGATTTTATATATTTTCCAATTTCCTTCACACATTCATCCAGATTATGATTCCAGAAACGCTTGTCTATACCTGCTTTCAGAATATTTTCTTCGGAAAAATCCTTCTGGTCTGCCAGAAAACGCCTGCACATCTCCTCGTATTTCGGATTCTCCTGGGTCTTTTCCCTGGCAAGGGCACGTTCCAGACGCTCTCCGTCTTCCACCTGAATGTATACCGGACGCATCACATCATCACCATAATATTCCCGAAGCTTCACATAAGATTCCAGTGTACCGATTCCCAGATAATTATCATTTCCGGCACTTACCTGACCATCATCTGCTGTAAAATATATCCATGGTCCATAAACCGTTTCATAAGTTCTGGCCTCGATCAGCTTTCCGGTTCTTCTGAACTCTTCCAGTTTATTCTCATCTGTAAATAATATTCTCTTCCTTCTTTTTCTCCATCACGGATCGGACGCGTAGTATAAATTACAAGTCTCTTCAAACCAAACTCCTCCGTCGATTCCAGTTTTCTGTAAATACTGTCCTTTCCTGAAGAACTTTTTCCCATAATGTAAAAAATCTTTCCCACTTTACTTCCTCTGCCTCCCTGCTTTACTGCTCACTCTGCGACCAAGATCATACGTATCATTACCATTGCCTAACAACTGACTTATCTTACATATCATTTGTCACCACACATATCGTCTCACTCGTCTGATCACTCAGACCCTGAACCTCAAAACCCTGTTCCAGATTATCTTCTCACATTTTTTTACGAAATGTCCAGAAATCTGCTCCCCGGGAACAAGCAGAGGAATCCCTGGCGGATAAAGATACGCAAATTCCGCAGAAATCCGTCCGATACACTCATCCAGACAATACCTCCCACACTCTGCATCCATGGCCTGTGAAATACGCATCACCTGCTTCATCCTGCTGTTTTTTACAGGCTCCTTTTCCTCGGTCTCTTCTCTGTATTTCAACGATTCCCGCCGTTCAATTTCCTCAACAGCTTCGCAAAGTCTTCTGAATCCTTCCTCCGTATCGCCGACTGCCGCCAGTGCCAGCACATAATTCTCAGCCTCCATCTCCATTTCCAGATGAAACTCTTCCCTCAAGATCCGATGGAGCTGTCTCCCATTCAGCGAACTGTTCACTGTGGAAAGCAGAATCTTGGATCTGTCAAAATCAAAAACTCTCTGGCATTCACACACTTCCGGCGTAACCAGACGGATATACTTACACTTTCCAAGACGAACGCGCGCTTTTTCCAGATTCTCTGTAAACACACGGAACATCTCGTCACCTTCACGTTCCAGCTTATCCATGCACGCATCAATGCTGCTCATCAGAATATAGGACGGACTGCTGCTCTGGTAAATTCCAAGAAAACGCTTCAGTTTTTCCCTGCTTACCCGGCTGCTGCACAGATGGAGCACTCCCGTCTGGGTCAGACAAGGCAGTGTTTTATGCACACTGTTGATCACTACATCCGCACCAAGCTGCGCCGCAGATACCGGAAAATAATCCGAAAAGCAAAAATGTGCACCATGAGCTTCATCCACGATCAGCGGCACTCCGTGATTATGTGCAATATCCGCAATCCGTGCGATATCTGATACGATCCCGTCATAAGTTGGAGATGTGATCAGCACAGCCTCTATATCCTTTTTTCTTCCAGGTACATTTCCACACGGCTTGGTGAAATCCCGCCATTTATCCCCAGTTTCGGGTCTTCATGTGGATAAATATAAGTGGCTTCCAAATCCCGCAGGTAAATTCCATGGTACACCGCCTTGTGACAGTTCCTGGCCACCAGAATATGTCCGCCTTTTTTCACAGCCGCAGATACCGCTGCCAGAATCGCCCCGGAGCTTCCATTAATACTGTAAAAACTCTCCTGCACACCGTAGATCCGTGCAACATCCTCCTGGGCCCTTTTCAGAATGTCTTCCGCATGATGCAGGTTATCGAATCCGTTAATTTCCGTAATATCCCTCTCCACCGGAAAATCACTGTCTACGGTCAGCGGATTCCTCTTATGTCCGGGCATATGAAACGGGTAAAAATCACTCTTACCATACGCTTCCAGTTTCTTGTATAATCTGTCTTCCATAGTTCTCCTTTCCCCATTCCAGTTTCCCTTTTCTCATACCTGTATCACAGTTTGTCTCATTATACCCGAAACTTACCGGTCTGTCACTGTCAATTGTGATTGGTCATAAAGCCCCATTCATGTTCTGCACAGCTGAATCTGATGCAGGAATTTCCGGGAGTGCCATAAAAGGGAGAATATCCTTATTGCGATAATCTCCCTCCCACGTATCATATGACATATGCAAAGCAGCAATTCACATTCCGCTTTGCGTCCAAATATTTATTTTACAAACTCAGACTGCCCGGCATCACACCTTAAACCGATACCCAACGCCCCATATCGTCTCAATATACTGAGGCTTGGCCGTATTAAACTCGATCTTCTCACGGATTTTCTTGATATGCACCGTAACTGTGGCAATATCACCCACTGACTCCATATCCCAGATCTCCCGAAAAAGTTCCTCTTTGGTAAACACTCTATTCGGATTCTCTGCCAGAAAAGTCAGAAGGTCAAACTCCTTGGTTGTAAAAGTCGTCTCCTCACCATTTACCCACACACGGCGGGCTGTTTTATCGATCTTGATTCCACGGATCTCGATCACATCATTCTTATGCACGTTGGAGCCAACCAGACGATTATAACGCTCCATGTGTGCCTTTACACGGGCTACAAGCTCACTTGGGCTAAATGGCTTGGTCATATAATCATCTGCACCAAGTCCAAGTCCCCTGATCTTATCAATGTCATCCTTCTTCGCGGAAACCATGATGATCGGAGTATTTTTTCCTCACGGACCTGTCTGCATATATCGAAGCCATCCACCTCCGGAAGCATCAGATCCAGAATGATCAGATCAAACTCCTCTTTCATCGCACGTACAAGACCTGTATCTCCACGATTCTCAATCTCTACCTCAAAACCGGAAAGCTCCAGATAATCTTTCTCAAGATCTGCAATTGCTTCCTCATCTTCTATGATCAAAATTCTGCTCATTCACGGGTACCTCCTGATATTTTCTAAGTACAAAATACATGATTGTTCCAATTCCCAGACGGCTTGTCGCCCAGACTTTTCCTCCATGGTCTTCCATGATCTTCTTCACAATGGAAAGCCCGATTCCGCTTCCTCCTTTGGAAGAATTCCTGGAAACATCAGTCCTGTAAAAACGGTCAAAAATATATGGCAGATCTTTGGCTGCGATTCCTTTACCGTTATCCTCAATCTCTACCTGTATAAAATCTCCAACATCCTTTACCCGGAGCTGGATGATTCCTTTCGGCTTCTCCATATATTTGATTGCGTTGCTCACAATATTATGGATCACACGGCGAATCTGCTCACCATCTGCGATGACCTGAACGCCCTTCTCCACATAATTGGCATACACAAGTTCAATTCCCCGGGTCTCCATCTCAAGTCCCAGTTCCTCCGCACAGTCAGAAAAATAGTCCTCAACATTCAGTTTACTGAATGTATAAGGAATACGGTTGGTATCGATTTTGGAGTAAAAAGTCAGCTCATTGATCAGATGATCCATCTCATTGGTCTTGTTATAAATAGTGCGTACATACCTGTCCATCTTCTCCGGGGTGTCCGCAACACCATCCATGATACCTTCCACATAACCCTTAACTGCTGTGATCGGAGTCTTCAGATCATGGGAAATATTGCTGATCAATTCCTTGTTCTCCTTGTCCATCAGGATCTTCTCTTCTGTGGATTCCTTAAGACGTTTCCTCATCTCCTCAAAATCCTGGCAAAGCTGGGAAAATTCATCGTTTCCTTCTACCTCCAGTACAAAATCCAGATTGCCTTCTTTAATATTCCGGGTTGCCTTACGAAGCTTCACCAATGGTACCGCAATGCTTCTGTAAATCCATAGCCCTACAGACAAAGCTGTAAAAACAAGAATGATCGTTGCTGTCAGAATCATATCCTTGGCCATCAGCCGTACCTGACTGCTGGATGACTGAGCCAAAGAGATATCATAGACCATTTCATCGGAATCCGATGCCTGGCTGCTGCTCTCCTGCATATGCCTGGCCTGTGTCTGGCTGAAGCCATAAAGACTTGCAGAAAAAAGGATCAGCGGAACCAGAATAACCGCAACAAAGCCCACTATAATACGCGTCTTTAACTTCATGTTATATCTCCGTCCTTTGTCACAAAAACCGGACAACCGGTTTCATATTTACTCATATAACGATATTATAACATAAAGTATTTTTCCCATCTCTAAATTTTCTATAAAAAAGGGCAGCAAGAAGCCCCCCGGTATGGCACTGCCGGGGGCTTCTCTCTTTGTTCTCCTGGAACTATTATTATCTTTTTTGCCTGTTTATTTTTTATTCATAGCTGTTGCAAAGATATTTTTTCAGTGCATCAACTTTATCCAGATGCTCCCATGGAAGATCTACATCTGTACGGCCAAAGTGACCATAAGCTGCTGTCTGTTTGTAGATTGGACGGCGAAGGTCAAGCATCTTGATGATACCAGCCGGACGAAGATCAAAGTTCTCACGAACAATCTCGACAAGCTTAGCCTCAGAAAGCTTACCTGTTCCGAAAGTATTAACACTGACAGAAGTAGGATGAGCAACACCGATTGCATAGGAAAGCTGGATCTCGCACTTGTCAGCAAGACCTGCTGCAACGATGTTCTTGGCAACATAACGAGCTGCATAAGCTGCAGAACGGTCAACCTTTGTGCAGTCCTTACCGGAGAAAGCACCGCCGCCATGACGGCCAGTTCCACCATAAGTATCAACGATGATCTTACGTCCTGTCAGACCACTGTCACCGTGAGGTCCGCCGATTACGAAACGACCTGTCGGGTTAATGAAATATTTAGTATCAGCGTCAACCATATCAGCCGGGATGATCGCATCAAAAACATATTTTCTGATATCCTCATGGATCTGCTCCTGAGTAACATCCGGATCATGCTGTGTAGAGCATACAACAGCATCGATTCTCTTCGGTTTTCCATTCTCATCATACTCAACTGTAACCTGAGTTTTTCCATCCGGTCTTAAATATTTCAGGGTACCGTCTTTACGAACTTTTGTCAGCTGCTGTGCAAGTTTGTGAGCCATGTTGATCGCATATGGCATATACTCCTCAGTTTCATTGGAAGCATAACCAAACTGAAGACCCTGGTCACCTGCACCGATGGAATCCAGCTCATCCTCATTCATGCTGTCCTCTTTCTGCTCAAGAGCCTTGTCAACACCCATAGCGATATCTGCAGACTGTTTATCAAGAGCTGTGATAACAGCACATGTATCAGCATCAAAACCATAATCAGCATTATCATATCCAATCTCACGGATAGTATCACGAACGATCTTCTGGATATCAACATTAGCTTTGGTTGTGATCTCACCCATAACAAGAACAAGACCTGTAGTAGTAGCAGTCTCGCATGCAACACGGCTCATTGGATCCTGCTCCATCATAGCGTCAAGAATGGCATCAGAAACAGAGTCGCAGACTTTGTCAGGATGTCCTTCAGTTACAGATTCAGATGTAAATAAAATTTTCTCCATGTTTTTCTCCTTTTGTATCAAAACAACGGTTATAGACATAAAAAACAGCCCGTACAATCCGGACTGTTTAAGTTCTGTAAACAATCCTCTTATTGTTCGATTGCTCGCTCAGGTTGGCACCTTCCTGGGTTCTCCGGGGTTGCCGTGGCTTCTCAGATCCTTTGTATCTCCACCACTCTGAATAAAAGGCTATCTTTTATGAAATTACTGCAACACATACAATATACTTCTCATCCCAAATGTCAAGAAATTTTTCTGCAAAATTCTCTTTTGATAAAAAAAAGACAATATCATGAAAACCTGTTGTTTATCCCACAAAGAAAGACCAGACATCTCTGCCTGATCCTTCCTTATGATCATTTTTTACAATGATCCCTTATTTTTTCTTTTTTCTCTTTACCTCAATTCCCGCTGCGCCACCGATTACCACTGCTGCTGCAAGAATTCCAGCCCATACGCCAATCGGTGTATTATCTCCTGTTTTTACAGAAGTACGTCCTGTCGTTCCTCCGTTATCAGATGTTCCGCCTCCTGGTGTATTGTTATCCTGAGAAGGAGTTACAGACGGCTGTCTTCCCGGTGTTGGAGTCGCTGTTGGCTCAGGTTCTGTCTCCTGGCTGTTTGTAATCTCAATACTGTTGATATAGCTTTCGCTCTTATTCAGAACTACATCGCCTTCACCACTTACGTCAAACAGGAATGTGTCCTTATCAATCGGATTTCCTTCTTCATCTGTCTCCATTACTGTATAAGTAACAGAATCCGGTTCCTCATTTGCCTCGAAAGAAACCTCGGCCCTTACTGAACCATTCTGTTCAAGTTCTACATTATTGATCAGTGTAAGTGTTCCATCAGACTCTTCTCTGAAAATACCGGCATAGAAAGTATCCGCTACTGTATCTTCGTTTCCGTCGACAAGGACTTTCTTGATAATATCAATATATCCTCTTAAGGAGAATCCATCCGGAATAAAGTAATAGTAGTTATTTACATAGGATACAGATTCCGCTGTTCCGCTCCGGCTGACAGAAGCTTCATTGGATTCATTTTCATCAGCATCTGTAACATTGTAATAGAATGACTGTCCATCCTCAACTTCGATCATGTCATTGATCGCCATCGGATCTCCGTTTTCATCCAGCTCAAACACATAATAGGTTCCATCCGGCACATTGGACCAGGTCGCTGTCCCGCTGTGTACATTGACAAGATGAATATCCTTCATATAGTCACTTCGAAATGGAATGGTTCCCTCTTTATCCAGAAACAGGCCAACCTTATAAACCGCATCATCTGCTTCCATGTCAAGAATATCAAAATTTTTGTCAATATAAAACAGCTGCTTTGTAACCTGGATCTTTGTTTCTTTTCCACCGTCATTTGTCACAGCTTTTGGATATGCCTGCACATCATAGGTCCATCCGGTTCCCTCTTCTGCAAAAGGAACAGAAAGAAGCATCGGTGAAACAGACACCTTGCCTTCCGGATTATCTTGTACGATCAGATACATACCTTCCTGCTGATTGCTGTACACGATTTTTCCCTGTGCGTCTGACTGCTTTTCAACTCCGGTAAGTCCGATCTTTTTTACCGCAGCAGAAAGAGTCTCTGCCGCAGAATACCAGTCTTCCGCTGTTTTCAGATTTTCAAAATCAATTCCTGTAAACTGAAACACACTGTCTGTCACAAAATGTACATTTCCATCAAATGTCACACTTCCCACTTTGTAAAGTGTCAACTTCACATTGGGGATTGGCACCACTGTCCCATCGTCTCCGGTTTCCTGGATCTTCAGACTGATATTTCCGGTTTTTCCCGCCTCATAATCTCCGGCAAAAACAGCAGTTGTTATACTTCCGATCAGCAGCGCAGCCGTTATCAATAATGTCAGAAAGCTGCTTAAAATATTTTTACGCTTAGTTCTCTTTTCCACTTTTTCCCGCCTCCTCTTTATTTCCTGATCTTCTCCGTTTTCCGCCATTTCGAATAATCAGGTAGACCAGCAGTATCAGGATTACAAGCACCGCACTTCCCGCAATCATAATCTTCTTAGGATCTGTCTGTGCAATCTTCTGCGGAATTGTATTATCAGCTTCTTCTTTTTCCACATATTCCGTTCGAATTCCCCTCACAAGAAGTCTGTGCGTATTTACTCCATACGGAGTACAGGTCACAAGTGTTACATGATCTTCCCCTTCAACAATGTCCAGCTCTTCAGTTTCAGACGGAAGTACTGTTTTGATCTGATCCACTTTATATGCCAGATTTTTTCCCAGAATATGCAGGATAAAAATATCTCCTTTTTCTATCTGATCCAGATCTGTAAACAGTTTTGCACTGGGAAGTCCTCTGTGCGCCGCCAGAACAGCATGTGTGCCCGGCCCACCAATGGGAAGACTTGTCCCTTCCACATGACCTGCACCTTTTTCCAGAACATTTTTTGCTCAGGCCATGATAAATTGCCAGCTTTGCCTGAATCCTGGGGATCTCTATACTCCCATCAGCCCATCACCATTAGGATCCAGAACCTCGTCA
>ENA-OUNH01000449-OUNH01000449.1-human-gut-metagenome-genome-assembly--contig:-NODE-449-length-12089-cov-2.639358_pt1 | contig 12089 bp, 14 predicted proteins | sample MGYA00242806_ERZ504814 | MGnify/ENA primary metagenome ERZ504814 (study PRJEB26092, sample SAMD00036389) | human gut metagenome | host: Homo sapiens | study: EMG produced TPA metagenomics assembly of...
AAAGGGGGTCACAAAGATTGGAAAAGAAGCTTTCGCCTACTGTAACAATCTATCCAGGATCAACATACCTGATACCGTTAAAAGCATTGGAACGGATGCTGTGTGGTGCGGCTATTACTGGTCTGACAGCTCTCATGCATATTTTTGCAAGATCCATGCTCCGTACGGCTCTTACGCAGTTACATATGCCAAGAAAAACAATATCAGCTATGCATGCAATATTTCCGATGCATCTGTAACAGGGATCAAAAAAACATATACCTATACAGGCTCTAACATAAGGCCCGTTCCAACCGTAACTCTTGGAAAAGCAAAGCTTTCTGGCATCAATGATTATCATGTGACATACCAGAACAATAAAAAAGCAGGAACTGCTACCCTGAAGATCATCGGTGATAACCATTTCTACGGAACCATCACCTTAAATTTCCAGATCACTCCTGCAGCCACACCAAAGCCACAGACTGCAAAAACATTCCGGGATGCCTATAATGTCTACACAGTCAATACCACCGGGACTTCCGTAGCACTGAAGGGACCACGTTCACGCAATACTGTCACTGCAAAGATTCCGGCCACTGTCAAAGCTAACGGAAAAACCTACAAAGTCACAGCCATTGCAGCCAATGCCTTCAAAAACTGTAAAAACCTGAAACAGGTAACGATTTCAGGAAATATCACAAGCATAGGTGCCGGAGCCTTCCAGGGATGCACAAGTCTTCGTACTGTAAAAATCGGTTCCCGAGTTTCTGCGATCGGCACGAAAGCTTTCTGTGACTGTAAGGCCCTTACCTCTGTCACCATACAGACAGGACGTCTTACTTCCAAAAGCTCAGGTAAATATATCTTCACAAGAGCAGGTCAGAATAATTACAAAAAACTGACTGTAAAGGTTCCGGCAAACAAACTTTCTTCTTAACAAAAAGCTGCTTCAGAGTCAGGGGCTGTCCACACAGGCCAGGGTCATCAAATAGCCAGGATCGTACCTTGCATTTCCACGCCCTTTATGCTATACTCAGTTTCGCTGCAAAAGCCCGCAAAAACCAAGGTCGTACAGGGCTTACAAGGCGGTCACCGCCTATAAATGTGCCGAGTGTTCGTGACCTTCCACTCGTAAAACAAAACTAAAGGAGAATATTGAATATGAAAAACAAAGGTACTCATTTTCTGGTGCAGGGAGCTGCCATTGCAGCTGTATATGTTGTCCTGACACTGGTATTCGCACCACTTAGCTTCGGTGAAGTTCAGATCCGTTTTTCCGAGGCTCTGACTGTGCTTCCGTTCTTCACACCGGCTGCCATCCCGGGACTGTTCGTGGGATGTATCATTGCCAATCTTCTTGGCGGTGCGATTCCGGTTGACATCATTTTCGGAAGCATTGCCACACTTATCGGTGCATTCTTTACCTACAAGCTTCGCAATACAGGCAAATGGACAGCCCCGATCCCGCCGATTGTTTCCAACATTGTGATCGTTCCTCTTGTGCTTCGTTACGGATATGGCATTAACCTTCCTATCCCGTTTATGATGCTCACAGTAGGAGCCGGCGAATTTATCTCAGCCGGTGTGATCGGTATGATCCTTCTTGGAGCACTTTCCAAATACAAAAATGTACTTTTTCATAAAAAGCAGCAGTCTGACAAGATCTGCTGCCCCCAAAAGGGAGCCATGAGAAACAGCAGCATTTCTCATGGCTCCCTTTTATTTTATCTCTGCTGATTTCTGCAGACTGCGCAGAATCCTTTTTTCCATTCTGGATACCTGCACCTGGGATACCCCAAGCTCATAAGCAATTTCCGTCTGGGTCTTGTTCTGAAAATACCGCATGTAAATCAGTTTTCGCTCCTTTGCCTTCAGACTCCCCAGTATCTCTTCCAAAAAGATTCCGGTTCAGTTACTTTTTCCTGACGGTTTTCTTTCTCAGGAATCTTGTCCATCAGGGAGATTTCTGTTCCTTCTCCCTGATAGATCGTCTTATGGAGGGATTCCACCTCTGCTCCGGATTCCAGAGTAAACACAAGTTCCTCCACTGAAATTCCCATTTCACAGGCAATCTCTTCCACAGTAGGCTCTCTTTCCAGCCTCTTGGTCAATGCCTCCCTCACCGAATAGATCCTGTAATGGTTCTCTTTTAAAGACCGGCTGACTTTTAATATCCCGTCATCCCGGAGATAACGTTTGATTTCCCCGGCGATCATTGGCACTGCGTATGTTGAAAATCGCACATCAAAAGACATGTCAAATTTATCCACAGCTTTCAGAAGTCCGATGCTGCCGATCTGGAACAGATCCTCCATCTCCACGCCCCTTCCCAGAAAGCGTCTGGCCACACTGTATATAAGCCCTGTATTTTCCTCAAACAAAATATCTCTTGCCGTTTTATCCCCCTGGTGTGCACGCCCGATGAGGGCAAGAGTACGATCCATAGTTACCTCCTGATGATCTTTTTCATGTGCACGGTAGTTCCGCGGCCAACCTCCGATTCCACCTGAAGCTCATCCATAAACGCCTCCATGAATGTAAACCCCATACCGGAGCGGTCTTTATCAGCCTTTGTGGTAAACAGAGGCTCCATGGCTTTTTTGATATCCGGGATCCCGGCTCCGTGATCTGTCACATCTACCTGAAGCTCCTGCCCCGGAGACGACATTCTACCCGAATCTTATGTATCTCCCCTTCATACCCGTGTATGATGCAGTTGGTCACTGCCTCCGATACTGCGGTCTTCAGATCCGAAATTTCCTCCAGCGTAGGATTCAGCTGTGTGCAGAATGAAGCCACAGCAACTCTTGCCAGTGCTTCATTTACCGGTCTGCTGTCAAAATGATCGTCATTTCATTTGTGTTTTCCATCATAAACACCCTCCTGTTCACCTGCCGATTTTTTAATTCCACAGATTTCAATATATTTTCCCACTCCGGATAGCCGCAGAAGCTTTGCAATATGACTGTTCACATTGACAACCTGCACACATTTCCCCCTCATGCCAAGTGCCCGGTACCTACCCATCAGCAGACCGATCCCGGAACTGTCCATAAAAACGGTCTCTGAGAAATCAAAAATCATATTTTTATATAGTTATGTCCAATAATTCGGTCTGAATCTCTCCGAATCTCATCAGAAGCCGGATGATCCAGTTCCGCCGGAAGATGTACAGTCAGCACGGTTCCGGATTTTTCAAAACCTGATGTCATTCTATCATTCCCCCATTTTGATTTTTATTCCATTTCTCATGACCAAAGGGTAAAAAAGAGGAATGCGCCAACGCACATTCCCCTTATCCGAGGTTTCTCCTCTGTATGAGTTATGATATTTTTTATTCTGTATAACCTCCATCGTAAGAGGAATCCTCATATCCTCCGTCACTGTAGCTGCTGTCTTCTCCGGAATCTCCGTCAGAGCTCTGTGCATCTTCTCCCGCCGAAGCTGCGGCATCCGCTCCAGCTTCAGCTGTTCCATCTGTGCTGCTGTCAACACTGGACGTTCCGTCAGAAGCTCCGCTCTCAATCCCGCTTACACCGGTCTTTCCGCTGATAGTACTGTAAATTCCCTTTGCAGAATCTGACAGTGTATCCACATATACCTTCTGGAGTTCCAGCGCCGCTATATCCAGATCCTCCTGCTGCATGGCAGTATATGCATTAAACAAAGCCTCATAGCTCTGACTGCGTTTCTGCTCTTCCTCTGCCTGCTTGGCAACTGCATCTGCCGTATCACTGGACTGGGCAGCTTCTCCCTGAGCTTTGGTAAGCTCCACGCTCTGGCTGGAAAGAGAATCACTGTACTGTATGATCTGCTGATTGGCCTGCCTGTAAATATCCTGTTTCACAGCCGGCAGTACAAGGAGCCAGAATGCTGCCGCCCCTGCCGCAAATCCCAAGTACCGTGGTAAAGAAAAGTGATATCTTTGATCTTTCTTATAAGACGACGGCCTTACAACGATTTCTCCTGAAATATTATCATTCTCATTTTTTTCATTTCCAAACAAGCCCTTACGCCGTTTTTCCATCTTTGTGGTAACACCCGTCTGCTCGTCAACTTCACGCAGGAAACGAAGTGTGGTGGTATTGGTCTTGTCGATCCTGGCTGCTTTTTTCAGGGTTCTTCTCGCCTTATTCCACTCCTGATTCTTCATCTGGATCAGAGCAAGAAGATGATACCCCTTGATCAGCTTGGGATTCTGGGACAGGATCTTTTTCAGGCGGATGGCCGCCATATCCTCATGGCCTTCCCTGCACATGGCGAGGGCATTGTTATATTTCTTGATGCTTTCGTTGATTGTTTCCAGTTTGTTCTGGTTTGCCTGAAGCCTGGCAATATATTCTGAAGCCAGATTTCGGTTCTTCTGGATATTCTTGCTGATGACCCACTCACTCAGTGCGGCAACCACCTCACCGGTCTCAAAATATACAAGACCAAGAAGATTTCTTGCACGGATATTCCGTTTGTCATAGGCAAGACTTTGCTTCAGACAGCTGATCGCCCCGGACAGATCCCGGATGCTGGCTTTTTCCAGCCCCTGATTATAATAAAGCTTGGAAAGATAATCCACCTTCTTCTGGATCAGTACATTGGCTCCACAGTGCGGACAATAATCCAGATCTGTATCCGTCAGGAACGCTCCACAGTTTATGCAGTTCATCCACTTCTCCTTATCTTACACGTCTGTTGCTCTTGACCTCACGCAGCATCTCCTGGAGTACATCCATGATATCTGTGATCTCCCGGTCATAAATGACACCTTCTACATCTGCCACATCCAGACATGGTTCAAATTTCTTCAGTTCCTCTTCGTAATCGATCATAATTTTTTCCTCCTGATCACAGCCTTGATCTCACCGACCAGATAAAGGGATCCTACACAGAACAGCATTCCATCCTCACCTTTTTCCTTTACTGCCCGTTCAAAAGCTGCTGGAACATCCTCTATTGCTTCCACTTCCGGTACTCCGTCTTCACGGAAGATCTCCGCAAGCTCTTCTACCGGAACTTTACGGTATCCACCTACCTGTGTGACGATCACATGTCGAAAACGGATCCTGCTACAGATCGTGCGGATCATATCCGTATAGTCCTTGTCATCCACTGCGGAAAACAGCAGAGTCAGAGGAAATTCCTTCTGAAAATGTTCTGCTGTCTCTACAAACTTCTCAACACCGTCTTCGTTATGTGCGCCATCCACGATCACACCCGGAAGAACCGTTTCCATCCTTCCCTGCCAGCGTGTTTTGGCCATACCGGCCTTCAGAGCCTCCAGAGATACCGGAATCTGATCTTCCAGTACCTGAATGGTTTTCACCGCAAGAGCTGCATTCATAACCTGATAACGGGCGATAAACGGTATATCAAATACGGTATCGCCATATGTCTCGTCCTTAAGAGAAAATCGGATTCCGTCCTTTGTGATCTTATGGATCTCTGTGTCTTCCCGTTTCAGCTCATAATATGGACATCCCAGCTTCTCTGCATGCTCACGCATCACTACGGCCGCATCCGGATCATTTCCATCGTAGATCACCGGAACACCCGGCACCATGATTCCTGCCTTCTCTCCTGCGATCTCGGAAACTGTATTTCCAAGATACTGCATATGATCGAGGCTGATGGATGTGATCACACAGGCTGCCGGATCCTCCACAGCAGTGGTTGCATCCAGACGTCCGCCAAGACCGGTCTCCAGTGTTACATAATCCACGCCGGCTTCTGCAAAGATCACCATTCCCATCAGAAGGAGTGTCTCAAAAATGGTGGGATGATAGCTTCCCTCGCAACCAGCTCATCGGAAAGCTTTTTAACTTTTTCAAAAGCACGAAGGAAAGTATCGTCATTGATCACTTCCTCGTTGATCTGAAAACGCTCGTTGATCTCCACCAGATGAGGAGATGTAAAAAGTCCGCAGGAATATCCTGCTTCCCGAAGGACCGATGTGATAAAAGCACAGGTACTTCCCTTTCCGTTGGTTCCTGCCACATGGATCACACGGAATTTCCTCTGCGGATCTCCAAGTCTTCTTAAGCATTCTCTGGTATGGTCCAGGCTGTTCTTAGTAGTAAATCTCGGTATATCTTCAATATACGCAACTGCTTTCTTCGTAATTCATAAAAAAACCATCACTTATCTATAATGTATTCGTAAAGAACTTTTGGGGAGAAAAGCTTCTCCCCTCCTGTTCGTTACGATACCATTATATAATAGTGGTGGAAGATGTCCAGTCCTAATCGTAATATTTTATCCGACATTTTTTGTATCGGAGTATCTTTTCTATGCCATTTACTGGTTGTCTGTACTGTTTTCTTCACCGGAATCTTCTGTGGATTCCGTTTCTGACGCTGTATCCGTTTCCTCCATTGACCCTGTATCAGAACTGCTCTTTTCACTGTCAAGCTTCCACTTGCTGTCAGCGAGCAGCGCATAAACCGCCCGGTCATGGCTCTTTGTCATGGCCTTTCTTGTGGAACTGTTGCTTCGCTGCACTACCGAGAGCCGATCAAAATCATCCAGTTCCTTTCCGGTAATGATCAGCTTGGTAGGATTCACGTAAACCGTATCGTACCATTCTCCGTTGATCTTCACCTGGCTGGACGGCGTAAAGTTTGTTCCCTGGATATAATAGGTGTGATCCGTCTCAGACACAACCTGAATGGAATCCAGCGTGGTATCATAGATTCCCATACGCATCTTTGTCCGCTCAAAAGGATTCGCTCCGTCATATGTATACTGCTTTCCGTAGAGAAGATCGTACTGCAGGGTCTCCAGATCCACCTGATAATTTTGGTATTTCTTCTTGCCTGATGATACTTGAAAACATTTCCCTCATGGATACCTACGCGGTCCATAACCTCTGCTGCCATCTGGTATGCTGCAAGATTCTCTTTCTTTTTCTTAAGTCCGAAATTATCCCACATTACATACTCAGTCTGGAAAAGATATTTGTTATCCACATCCTCCACAGTCAGTCCCATGGTCGGCAGATGGTCACCGTACATAACCAAAACCACATCCTCCGGATAACTCCGCAAGCTTATCTGTCAGCTCTTTGACAAAATTATCCATCTCATGGATCTGATTTACATAATACTCCCACTTATTGTTCAGCTCGTCAGTAGGTGCCCCGGAAACTGTGATCTCCGGATTTTCCAGTACCGGTTCTGAAGGATAATCTCCATGTCCCTGTACGGAAATAGTATATACATAATCAGGTCCTTCTGTGGAATCCAGACACTTGACGATCTCATCGGTGAGGACACTGTCCTTGGTCCAGCCCAACGGGTTCTTCTGATTTTCATCCTTCATGTACTCTGCCGAAGTGAAGGTATCAAATCCCAGATTCGGAAAATGCTTCTTCTTCCGTAGAAATTCGCCTCATTGTTATGTACTGCATGAGCAGTATAGCCCAGATTCTTCAGAACATACGGTGCGCTCTCACAGGTAGTTTCCTTAAGGATACTCTTGTAAGGATACTCTCCCGGTCCAAAATAATGAAGGCTCATTCCGGTAATGGATTCAAACTCAGTATTTGCGGTTCCGGCTCCTACGGAAGGTACCTTATAATATCCGGAGGAATACTCCTTCATCAGCTTTCTGAAATTCGGGATAGGATCTTCTGATAGCTCCAGATAATTTACCAGCGTAGGATCAAAAAGGACTCCAGCTGTAAAAACAGAATATTCGGATGACTGCCCTCTTTCGTTTCCGGAAGATTTTTCTTCCGACTTCTCGATCCTTTTGATCTCGCTTTTGGAATAATCTCTCGGGGCACTGATTCCGGTATTAAAGATCGTCGTTGCCAGACAGTAAGGATATCCGTAATCCTCATAAGCTATGGCAATATTTCCAAAATAATTGGAAAGAACTCTTTTTTCCAGAGCAAGCTGTGTGATTCCTCCAAATGCAAGAACCCCAACCAGGACCAGTGGAATATTCACCTTATATTTCAGCTTGCCTCTGTACTTCGGCGACCTTATCAGGATGATCAGAAGGATCAGAACCGCAATTCCCAGAAGAACTGCACCTATGGTCATCTGGGTATGGGTCAGATATTTTTTGCAATACTGAGACCATCTGTCAGGTTCTTCACATCCGGTCCTGTAAACGGTGTGACACGGTTGAGAAGAAGCACACCATTTACGATTCCCAAAAACAGCCATAGGCTGCCCACAAAGATACGCCAGAAAATTCTCTTTCGGAAGAGATAAACAATCAGCATCGTCGTAAAGATAAACGCTGCATTATAAGCAAATACAAGCGGCTTTGTGGTCATGTAGGTCCACGCCTCTGTGAACGAGTGCCTGCATATGGCCTCGATCACAAAGTACAGGACTGCACAGCCCAGAGCCTGAAGTATCAGCGAAATCTTATTGAAAAAGTTACACCACTTCATTAAAACACTCCTTCGTTATTTCACCATCTGTGTTAACTGCAGGTTCACTTTCTCTTTCATCTCTTTGTATTTCTCAAGTTTCTCCTTCTCTGCCTCTACCTTGGCTGCAGGTGCCTTGTTCACAAAATTCGGATTGTTCAGCATTCCCTCGCAGCGTGCGATCTCTTTTGTAAGTCGCTCCTGCTCTTTTGTGAGACGTTCGATCTCTTTTTCACGGTCGATCAGATCCTCCAGCGGCAGATAAACCACACCGTCTGCCACAACGATGGATACCGCATCCTCACCGATTCCGTTCTTATCCTGCTGTACGTGGATCTCTTTTGCAAACGCAAGGTTTGTAAACGACTTCTTGCAGGACTCAAAACGTGCACAGCTCTCAGCATCCTTGCCTACGATGTAGATATTGGTCTTTCTGTTCTGTGGTACGTTCATCTCGTTTCTGGTGTTACGGATTCCACGTACAACCTCCTGGAAGCTTGAAACTGCTTTCTCAGCATCTGCAAAATTCATCTCATCTCTGTATACCGGCCAGTCGGAGATCATGATGGACTCTTCCTCAGGAAGCAGTGTACAGTAGATCTCTTCTGTGATAAACGGCATGAACGGATGAAGAAGCTTCAGTCCCTGTGTCAGTGCAGTGCGAAGTGTCCACAGTGCATCGTTTGCTGCTGCCGGGTTTTCCTCTGCCTTCCACAGTCTTACCTTAGCCATCTCGATATACCAGTCACAGAGCTCATCCCACAGGAAATCATAGACCTTCTGTACGGCAATTCCAAGCTCATATTTATCCATATTCTCAGTAACATCACGGATCACTGTGTTCAGTCTGGAAAGGATCCATTTATCCTCGTTGCACAGTGCGTTCAGGTCTTCCGGCGCTGTTACTGTCTTGCCCTCCAGGTTCATCATAATGAAACGGGAAGCATTCCAGATCTTATTTGCAAAGTTACGGCTGGATTCTACACGCTCCCAGTAGAAACGCATATCATTTCCAGGTGCATTACCTGTCATCAGTGTCAGACGAAGAGCATCTGCGCCGTATTTGTCGATAACCTCCAGCGGATCGATACCATTTCCAAGAGACTTACTCATCTTACGTCCCTGTGAGTCACGTACCAGACCGTGGATCAGCACATGGTGGAACGGTGTCTCACCGGTCTGCTCCAGTGCTGAGAATACCATACGGATAACCCAGAAGAAGATGATATCATATCCGGTTACCAGAACGTCTGTCGGATAGAAGTACTCAAGCTCCGGTGTCTTGTCCGGCCATCCAAGTGTGGAGAACGGCCACAGTGCGGAACTGAACCAGGTATCCAGAGTGTCCTCATCCTGATGCATATGTGTGCATCCGCATTTCGGGCATTTCTCCGGCATCTCTCTTCCAACCACCATCTCACCGCACTCATCGCAGTAATAAGCCGGAATTCTGTGTCCCCACCAGAGCTGACGGGAAATGCACCAGTCACGGATGTTCTCCAGCCAGTGAAGATAAGTCTTGTCAAAGCGTGCAGGAACAAACTGAAGGTTTCCGTCGTCCAGAGTCTTGATGGCTGCTTTTGCCATTTCGTCCATTTTTACAAACCACTGTGGTTTGATCATCGGCTCTACAGTTGTACCGCAGCGGTCATGTGTACCAACGCTGTGGCTGTGCGGAACAACCTTTACAAGGAGCCCCTGCTCTTTCAGGTCTTCTACCATTGCCTTACGTGCTTCATAGCGATCCATACCTGCATATTTTCCGCCAAGGCTGTTGATAGTCGCATCATCATTTAAGATGTTGATTTCCTCAAGATTATGACGTCGTCCAACCTCAAAGTCGTTGGGGTCGTGTGCCGGTGTGATCTTAACGCAGCCTGTTCCGAATTCCTTGTCAACATACTCATCGGCAATAACCGGGATCTCTCTGTCTGTAAGAGGAAGCTTCAGCATCTTTCCTACAAGGTCTTTATATCTTTCATCCTCCGGGTTTACAGCAACTGCTGTATCGCCGAGAAGTGTCTCCGGACGAGTGGTCGCGATCTCAACAAAACGTCCTTCCTCACCTACGATAGGATAATTGATGTGCCAGAAAAATCCGTCCTGGTCCTCATGTACAACCTCTGCATCAGAAATAGAGGTCTGGCATACCGGACACCAGTTGATGATCCTGGAGCCTTTGTAAATATAGCCTTTCTCATAGAGACGGATAAATACCTCCTGAACAGCCTTAGAGCAGCCCTCATCCATGGTAAAGCGCTCACGCTCCCAGTCAGCAGATGCTCCCAGCTTTTTCAGCTGATTGATGATCTTTCCGCCGTACTCCTCTTTCCATGCCCAGGCATGTTTCATAAATTCCTCACGGCCGATCTCGTTCTTGTCAATACCTTCCTTACGGAGCTTCTCTGTTACCTTAACCTCTGTAGCGATGGCTGCATGGTCAGTTCCCGGCTGCCAGAGAGCCTCATAGCCCTGCATTCTTTTGAAACGGATCAGGATATCCTGCATGGTCTCATCCAGTGCATGGCCCATATGCAGCTGTCCGGTTACATTGGGCGGCGGCATTACAATTGTAAAAGGTTTTTTGTCCGGATTAACTTTTGCATGAAAGTACCCGTTGTCCATCCATTTTTTGTACAGACGATCCTCAATACCCTTGGGATCATAAGTCTTTGCAAGTTCTTTGCTCATGTTTTCCTCCTGAATCTTTTTGGAATCAAGCTGTCTTTCTGACAACTTTTTCTGATTATGGGAGCTTTGAACGCTCCTGTTTTCTGCAAGAAAAAGCACGCCCTCCACACAAAAGCCAATAACTAATGTGCGAAGGGCGATCATTCTCGCGGTACCACCTTCATTATCCGGAAAAAACGTCTGTTATTCCCGTCTATCTCTTGTCCCTTAACGCGGGATACGTGAAAACCTACGCAACAGCATCTGCATCTGTTCTGCATTTCTGCCTTCAGTCTCCCGGCTCATAAGCTACCTTCTGCAGTCTTCCATCTGAAAATGCCTTCCAGCCTGCGCTTCTCCCGCGTCCGTGCATCTCTCTCTGTCAGCGTAGACCTGCATACTCCTCTTATTCAACGCCTTTACCATGTTCCTACTATAATGAAATTTTTCTTTTTTTGTCAAGACAGGTATCTATCTTTCTTTTATTGTTTTGTACTCCTTTTCAATACCTGCGATCAGTGTTTTCATTGTATATTCCAGAATTTCATTTCCATATGCTTCCGATGATTCTCTGACCGGATGACGACCTGCAATACCGATCAGATTACTCTCATCTTCTTTTACCTGTCCAAAGTCAACCAGCTCCGGCCGAACAGCCATTACAATAGAGGTCTCATTTGCTCCGGCATGATCATTCTGATATTTCAGTCTCTCATCATCCGCATAGGTCCATGCTGTCATAATGCACAGTCCGTACTTTTCTTCTGCCTCTTCCTTCATTTCCTGAAATGTATTTGTCGACGGACCGTGTCCATGTCCCACAACGATGCGGACTCCTGCTCTGGAAAGCTGTGCAAAAATACTGCGCAGCAGATCCTGAAACAGTCCCTTTTCCATCCAGTAGGCGCTGCCCTTCATCTGCTGGGCATAATATGTATTCAGTGCGCCCTCTGTATTGATATCCATTCCATAAAATACAGTTCCCCGATCATCAAATAACGGTCAGGTCCCATGAACAGCATCGGGAGCACTACACCACCGACTTTTTCTGCTACCCGGA
>ENA-OUNH01000450-OUNH01000450.1-human-gut-metagenome-genome-assembly--contig:-NODE-450-length-12080-cov-3.513930_pt1 | contig 12080 bp, 11 predicted proteins | sample MGYA00242806_ERZ504814 | MGnify/ENA primary metagenome ERZ504814 (study PRJEB26092, sample SAMD00036389) | human gut metagenome | host: Homo sapiens | study: EMG produced TPA metagenomics assembly of...
TACTGTATTTATCAGCAAGGAACTGAATAGAACCTATACCATCCAGATATTCCTGCGATACTTTAGCTCTAAACTCAGGTGAATGTTTTGATTTTGGCATGAAAATACCTCCAAAGTAACAGATTTTTATATTTAATCTGTCTACTTTAGAGGTATCATATCATCCTGAAAGCATGGCGGCTGTTTTGGATTCTGATCATTTACGGAATCTTGCGAGGAAGCCTTTTTTCTTCTTCTGTGGTGCTTCGAGAGAACCACGGATTCCTTTTACGCCAACGATGTAAAGACCGCTGACTTCAGCTTTGATCTCTTTTTTGACCGGGATCAGATCAAAAACTTTTTCATCTGCAATAAGGATGTTGATCTTCGGACCGACTTTGGCTTTTACGATCGGAAGCTTGGACCGGCGCATAAGCTTAGGTGTCTGGTCGATGACCATCTGCGGAAGTCCGGAATCTTTCAGCGGCATCCGTTTTTTATCGATGACCAGCATGGAAACTGTCTGCTTGTTAGCTTGGATCTGAGCCTGCTGTTCGTCCTGTTTTTTCTGAGCTTTTTTTCCGAAGAAATAGAGTGCGATCACTGCTGCGATCAGAATAACGAGGATGACCAGAAGAACGATGGTAACTGTACTCATTTGAGAATCCCCCTGTATATATATTTGTTTCGCAATCGGTTACATTACGCAAACAACATTTTAGCATTGTTTCATCAAAAAGGCAATTAAAAAAGTGAAAAAGACAGGTGGAACGGTGGAAATTTCAGCAGTTACCAGTTATAATGATTACGATGCAGTTCATCTGTGTATGCTGCAGAGAATACAGGACATAACTATCTTTGAGCTAACATATGTAATGGATAAACCAGAGATGGAGGAAATATTATATGAAAGAGAAAAAGCCCGGGGGAACCCGACCGGAAATGGGAACTCCTGAGTACGAAGAATGGCGGAAAGAGGTATTGAAACGCCGCAGAAAGCGCCAGCTGAAGGAACGCAGAAAACGTCTGGCCATCATAACAGCGGCAATGATCGTCGCAGTCGGGGCATCAGTAGGGGTCGGTGCGCTGAAGGGCAGAAGTGAGAAGGCTTCAAAAGAGAAGATGGTTTCTTCTGACAAACAGAAAGAACAGACTGTTTCCGGAGAAAAAGCTTTAGAAGCAGGTACTAAAATACAGAGACCGCTTCCAAAGATACTCTCGCAGAGGCAGAGCTTCTGGCCAGTCAGTATAACTATGACAAAGCTATCGATCTTCTGAAAAGGCTCCGTCCTATGATTCTGATAAGAAGATGCAGGCAGCTGCAAAAAAATACGAAGACATAAAAGCAACCTGTACGGCATGGCCCCTTGAAAGGTGACACATGTCTTTTATCATATTCTGATCAAGGATCCATCCAAAGCGTTTGACGGAGACTACAAAGAAGCAGATTATAATCAGGTCATGACAACCATTGATGAGTTTAACAAGATCACGCAGACCATGTATGACAAGGGCTATGTGATGGTAAGCATCAAGGACATGGCAAAGGCAGACGACAACGGGAATATCACAGAGGGAGAGATCCTTCTTCCGCCTGGGAAAACGCCGTTTGTCCTCTCACAGGATGATGTATGCTATTATCATTACATGGACGGTGACGGCTATGCCACGAAGCTGATCGTGGATGATAAAGGAAAGATCCGCAATGAATATGTGGAAGATGACGGAAGTGTCTCCGTGGGAGATTATGACATGGTTCCGCTGATCGACCGTTTTGTGGAAAAGCATCCGGATTTCTCATACCGCGGTGCAAAAGGAATCCTGGCACTTACCGGATACAACGGGATCCTGGGATATCGGACCGACGAAAGCTATGAGACCCGTCCGGCAGATCTGGATGAAAATAAAGTACAGTGGCTGGATGCACATCCGGATTTCAGCCTGGAAAAAGAACGGGCAGCCGCAAAAAAGGTTGCCGATGCCATGAAGGCAGAAGGCTGGGAATTTGCGAGCCATACCTGGGGACATCAGAATGTGGGACAGGTCACACTGGAGAAGCTTCAGGCAGACACCGAACGTTTCAAGAAAAATGTAGATCCGCTGATCGGGGGAACGGATGTTATCATTTTTGCTTTTGGAACCGACATTACCAATGACCAGGAGTATTCCGGGGATAAATTCGAATATCTGAAGGGGCAGGGATATAATTATTACTGCAACGTGGATTCCAGCCAGTATTATGTACAGATCCGGGATCGGTACTTCCGTCAGGGAAGACGGAATCTGGATGGATACCGTATGTATTATAACCCGGAACTGTTATCCGATCTTTTTGACGTAAAAGATGTTTTTGATCCGGCAAGACCGACACCGGTACCGCCGATGTAACGGTCATATTCGGAGATACGAGGGGACTTTTAGAAAGGGGCATATATATTATTATGAAGAAAAAATTGCAGGTGTACTGACAACAGTGCTTGCGGCGTCACTTCTTGTGGGCGGAAACCATCCGGTCACTGTTCAGGTGGACAATATGATCTCCGGGACACAGGATGACGAGGATACACAGTCTGATGAAGCGGAAGCAGAAGCTGCAGAAGCCGAAGAAGAACAGTCCGAAGAAGCCAAAGTAGCAGCGGATCCGGAGGACCAGCCGGCAGCTACCGAGACACCGAAGGAAGAAAAAAAGGCAGAAAAAGAAACACAGAAAAGGGAAGCAGCCGAGAACAGCTCCGACAGTACTTCCTCAGACGAAAAAACACTTCTCAAAAAAGCCAAAAAACTGGCACAGCAGTATGATTATACCGGCGCGATCTCCGTGCTGAAAAACAACTGGAAATTTGCTACCAGTGACAAGATGCAGGAAGCAGCAGCAGCCTACATGAAAAAAAGAGATGCCTGTGTGGAATATCCACTTGAGAATATCACCCATGTATTTTTTCATTCCCTGATCGTGAATACCTCACTGGCCTTTGACGGAGATTCCGATGAGGCCGGATATAATCAGATGATGACCACAGTCAGCGAGTTCAAAAAATGCTCCAGATCATGTATGATAAGGGTTACGTACTGGTGAGTCCTCATGATATGGCTGTGATCAATGATGACGGAACCATGAGCAGGGGAAAGATCATGCTGCCGGAAGGCAAGATTCCTTTTGTTCTTTCAGAGGATGACGTCAGCTACTATCATTATATGGACGGAGACGGATTTGCCACAAAGCTGGTGATCGACGACAACGGAGATATCAAATGCGAGTATAAGAAGGCAGACGGTACAGTTGTGACCGGAGATTACGATGTGGTGCCGATCCTGGATTCCTTTATCAAAGACATCCGGATTTTTCCTATCATGGAAGAAGGGTATCCTGGCAATGACCGGTTATAATGGTGTTCTGGGCTACCGTACAGATGGGGCATATAAGACCAAGAAGAATCTTCAGGATGACCAGAAGGCTTTTCTCAAGGCCAATCCGGATTTGACTATGATAAAGAAGTAAAAGCAGCCAAAAAAGTGGCGAAGGCCATGAAAAAGGACGGTGGGAATTTGCAAGCCATACCTGGGGTCACAGAAACGCTACAAGCTCCACAGCAGCGGAGTTGAAGACCGATAATAAAAAATGGGAAAAATATGTGGCACCCATCCTCGGAAAAACCGATATGATCATTTTTGCCTTTGGTGCGGATATCGGCGATTGGGAAGGATACACCTCGGATAATGAGAAGTATGAGTATTACAAAAGCCGTGGCTACCGCTATTTCTGCAATGTAGATTCCAGTCAGTATTTTGTGCAGATCACAGGTGAATATTTCCGTCAGGGAAGACGGAATCTGGATGGATACAGAATGTATTACAATCCGGATATGCTCAGTGACCTGTTTGATGTATCGGAGGTGTGGGATTCTTCCAGACCGACACCGGTACCGGAAATGTAAGACAGCAAACACACTTTACAAATCTGTATAAAAAAAGATTATAATCGAACCGACAGTACTTGATGAAGGGAGTAGGTTATGAAGAAAAAAGCATATCTCATGGTTCTTGCACTGTGTGCGGCACTGGCGATTACTGCATGTGGCACATCAACAGACCAGAAAGATGACAAAAAACCTGCAGCAGAAGCGCAGGATACAACAGATAAAGAAGATTCCGGATCTGCAGATTCCAAAGAGTCAGAAGAAACGGATTCCAATAAAGACAGCGAAGAGGCAGCCTCCGGAGATACAAGGCTTGTTTCCGTGGATGATGTGAGCAAATATGTGACCATCGGAGAATATAAGGGACTGACTCTTGATAACACAGTAGAAGCCGTAACCGATGATATGGTTGACGGAAGGATCAAGGAAGAACTTCAGAACAAGGCTGAGGAAGTAACGGAAGGCAGTGTTCAGAACGGAGATGTGGTTATCATTAATTATGTGGGAACCAAGGACGGAGTGGCTTTTGACGGCGGTACTGCAAATAATTATGAGCTGACCATAGGCTCCGGAACGTTTATCGACGGATTTGAGGACGGGATCATCGGAATGAAAAAAGGTGAGACCAAGGATCTCGATCTGACTTTCCCGAAGGAATACTCTTCGGAAGAGCTGGCCGGACAGGAAGTGGTATTTAAGGTCACTCTGCAGAGCTTTAAGCGTGCACCTGAGCTTACCGATACCTGGGTAGCCAAGAATACAGACTGCAAGAGTGTGGATGATTACAAGAAGGAAATCCGTACCACACTGGAGGATGAAGCGAAGGCAAGTGCACAGAACACATTGCGTGAAACTGCATGGAACACAGTGCTCTCAGCATCTGAAGTGAAGGAATATCCACAGGAGGATCTGGATACAGCCAAGACAGAGTTTCGCAGTCTGTATGAGAATTATGCAAAACAGGGTGATATGACGCTGGAGGATTTTGTAAAAGCTCAGGGAATCTCCATGGATGATTTTGAGGAGCAGAGCGGTCAGTATGCGGAGTTTAAAGTAAAGCAGAACCTGATCGTACAGGGGATCATGGATGCGGAGAATATGACACTTGAAGATAAAAAATCTCTCAGTATCCAGGATGAACTGATCAAAGCATACAGTGTGAAGGATCTGGCTGCGCTGGTAGATAAATACGGACAGGCAGCCGTGGATGAATCCATCGGACTTCTCAGAGTGGAAGATTTTATCCTGGACAATGCAACGGTTGAGGAGAAGGTTTCTGCCGGTGATACCCAGGGAGTAAACGGAGATGATCCTTCCTCGGACGGAAGCAGTGCGGAAGGTACCGTGGATGAAGAGCTGGAAGCGGCAGAGGCTACAGATATGGTGCCGGAAGACGGCGAGGCGGATCAGGATGCAGACAGCAGCACATCGGATGCAGCGGGGCAGGAGTGATCTGACAGTATCAGCAGCTAAAAAAGTGTGGTGCCCGGAATGTGTTCCGGGTACCATTTTTTTTACATGTGCATCGCGAAGTGTGTTACTGAGAACGGAGTGAACAGTAACAAATTAAGAGATTCTTTCGGGAATTTCCATTGTATTTAAGCGTTAAATGCGGTATGATTAAAGACAGACATTAAATATCAAAGAAAGATATGAGTATATAAACGGGGATGTAAAAAATGGACAAAAGAGTTTTGCGTGAGAGGATGCGCAGAAAACAGCAGCAGTTAAGACGGCGGCGGATGATGAAGCGGATAACCTGTGTAGTTGCGGCGATTCTTCTGCTGGTTTTTGTTGTTCGAGGGGTAATTCTTCCCATCGTCAACCATGCAGGCGGCGGAAGCAATAAGGATGCGGAGACAGTAAATGTCCAGGCAAATACCGCCGGAGCTTCCACAGGCAGCAGTACGAAGGACGGTACGGCATCGACGGATACGGCTGCTTCGGATACAGACAGCGCGGATTCCGGTACGGATGCAACGGTGATGCCGGTAAAGGGCAGTGCAGCAGGTGAAAGGCTTTCTGTTATGACTCCGGGATGGCATGAGGATTCTACAGGAAAGTGGTATCAGAATCCGGATGGTACATATTATGTAAATGGTTTTGCGGATATGGACGGAACAACATACAGCTTTGATAAAAAGGGATACATGCAGACCGGATGGGTGGAGAAAGGTGTGAAGGACTATTATTTTAATGAGGATGGCTCTTATGATCCTTCCAAGAAGCGCCCGATGATCGCTCTGACCTTTGATGATGGTCCTGGAGAGTATACAGAGACACTTCTTGATACTGTTGAGAAATACAATATCCATGTTACGTTCTTTATGCTGGGACAGAATGTGGAGGGCCGTGAATCTACCATACAGCGAATGGTAAAGCTTGGCTGCGAGATCGGTAACCATACCTGGGATCATCCGGAACAGACGCTGCCGAATATGGATCTGGATTCTGTTATGCAGGAGTTCCAGAAGACGGATGATGCACTGGTAAAAGCCTGTGGGCAGGCATCAACGGTATGTCGTGCACCGTATGGCGCGATCACAGATGAGCAGATGAGTGCAGTTGGCAAGCCTTTCTTCATGTGGTCTACGGATTCTCTGGACTGGAAGCTGATGGATGCGGATGCAGATTATAACCAGATCATGAATGATTCCTCACTGGGAGACGGTTCTATCATCCTGATGCATGATATTCATGAACCATCTGTGAAGTGTGCCACAGAGAAGCTGATCCCGGCACTGATCGACCAGGGATATAAGCTTGTAACAGTCAGCGAGCTTGCAGAAGCGAAGGATGTTACGTTACAGAGTGCTTCCTATTCTGACTTCTGGGACAGCTCTCTTCAGGCTGGTCGTGTTGCAGGATATGCAGGAAATTCCAGCGATTCAGAGGATTCCTCTGAGGATGGCTCCGATGGAAGCGATTCTTCTGATGGATCGGATGTCAGTGACGGATCTTCCGATGAAGGGGACTATTCCGATGGTTCTGACGAAAGTGATTATTCGGATGGATCTTCCGATGATGGAAGCTATGATGATGGTTCCTACGACGAATCTTATGACGATGGAAGCGAAGAATATTAAAAAATGACAGGAGAGACCTGAATGACAAAATGTGCGTCATTCAGGTCTCTTTTTTGACTTTATCTGACACTGTCGGATAATAGACACATATTAGCCGGAGAGGGTTTTTCCTTGACTGAAAATATGGGGATTGGTATAATTATAGAATAAAAAATTCCACTTAAAATTGGGGAATGGACGGTGGCAGAACTATAAAGGGAGGTACCTGAAAATGGGAAAAAAATTACAATTTACGGAGCTTGACCAGTATCTGTTCGGTCAGGGCACGAATTATGATATTTACAGGAAGCTGGGAGCACATCCGGACACGCAGAACCGGAAAAAAGGGGTTTATTTTGCAGTGTGGGCACCTAATGCACAGGCGGTTTCTGTTATAGGTGAATTCAACGAATGGGATACGGAGAAGAATCCCATGAAAAAAGTTGGACCCATTGGCGTTTATGAGACATTTGTACCGGGAGCGAAGATCGGACAGCTGTATAAATTTTACATTACAGGTGCACATGGTGAGGAGCTTTACAAGGCAGATCCATATGCCAATGCCGCTGAAATGCGTCCCGGAACAGCTTCTCGTATTACAGATATCACCAACTATAAATGGAAAGATGATACCTGGATGAAAAATCGCGAGAACTTTGATCCGGACACAGGTGCCATGTCTATCTATGAGGTGCATCCGGGTTCCTGGATGAAGCATCCGCAGACAGCAGAGGATGAGGATGGTTTCTATTCCTACAGAGAACTGGCGCCGAAGCTTGCACAGTATGTCAAAAAAATGGGATACACCCATGTGGAGCTTATGGGTATCGCAGAGCATCCTTTTGACGGTTCCTGGGGCTATCAGGTAACCGGCTATTACGCACCGACTTCCCGCTACGGAACACCGCAGGATTTCAAATATCTGGTGGATTATCTTCACCGTCAGAAAATCGGTATCATTCTTGACTGGGTACCGGCACATTTTCCGAAGGATGCACACGGACTGGTTAACTTTGACGGAACTGCTGTATATGAGCATGCAGATCCGAGACAGGGTGAGCATCCGGATTGGGGAACCAAGATCTACAATTACGGACGTCCGGAGGTGAAGAATTTCCTGATCGCAAACGCTCTTTACTGGGTAGAGGAATGCCACGTTGATGGTCTTCGTGTAGATGCGGTTGCATCCATGCTCTACCTGGATTACGGTAAGAAAGACGGTGAGTGGATCGCCAATAAATACGGCGGAAACAAGAATCTGGAGGCTATTGAATTTTTTAAGCATCTGAATACCGTTGTTCTCGGAAGAAATCATGGAACTGTCATGATCGCAGAGGAATCTACCGCATGGCCGATGGTAACAGGTAAGGCAGAAGACGACGGGCTTGGATTCTCTCTGAAGTGGAATATGGGCTGGATGAACGACTTCCTGGAATATATGAAGCTGGATCCGTATTTCCGTAAATTTAATCATAATAAGATGACATTTTCTATGACTTATGCATACAGTGAGAAATATGTTCTGGTTCTGTCTCATGATGAGGTAGTACATCTGAAGTGTTCTATGCTGGAGAAGATGCCAGGAGAGCTGGATGATAAATTCAAGAACCTGAAGGCCGGATATACTTTTATGTTCGGGCATCCGGGTAAGAAGCTTCTGTTTATGGGACAGGATTTCGGACAGCTGCGTGAGTGGAGTGAGGCCAGAGAGCTTGACTGGTATCTTCTTGGCGAGGAAAATCATCAGAAGCTGCAGCAGTATGTCAGTGATCTTCTGCATATCTACCGCAAATATCCGGCACTTTACGGTGCAGATAATGATCCATCTGCATTTGAGTGGATCAATGCCAACGATGGCGACAGAAGTATCTTCAGCTTTGTGAGAAAATCTCCTACAAGACGTAATAATATCCTGATAGTATGCAACTTTACACCGGTAGCACGTCCGGATTACCGTGTAGGCGTTCCGAAGAAAAAACAGTACAAGCTGATCATGGATGAGCAGGGGCTTCTTCCGAAGGGCAAGGTATTTAAAGCCGAAAAGAAAAATTGTGACAACCGGGAATTTTCTTTTGCATATCCGTTGGAAGCTTATGGAGTTGGTATATTTACATACTGATATTCTGTATAGCGAAATCTTTGAAAGAAAATATAAAAGATAAAATAAAAATACCGGAGATCTGTGTACCTTTGAAGTGTTGGCTTCAGAGGTGCCGGATCTCCGGTATTTTATGGATCTGGGTATAAACTGGTTACGAAAAGTTATCGCTATTCTTCGCTATCATCGTAGGAACCATCATCGTAGGAACCATCATCGTAGGAACCATCATCGTAGGAACCGTCGTCGTAGGAACCGTCGTCGTAGGAACCATCATCGTAGGAACCGTCGTCGTAGGAACCATCGTCAGAGTAACTGTCGTCGTAGGAACCGTCATCCGAGGAGTCGTCTGTGCTGCCTGAGTTATTATCAGCAGAGTTAAAGTCTTCGGAAGTGATGTCAATGCCTTTATCTGCGTAATATTTTTCTGCTGTGATGGAGTCGGTATCTTCTACGACATTTCCGGATGCATCGATCATGTTCAGGTCTGTGTCAATGGTCACATCCAGGAGGTTGGTTCCTGTGGATGGAGTGACATTCATGGACATGATCTCGTTGAACTTCTTTTTCAGGTTGTCAAGAGTGAATACACCGGAGCCAATGTATGACTGTACACCGTTCTGAGATGCAAGTTCTTCTGTGTAATCGGAAAGCATATATGGTCCGAATTCACCGGCATCGCTGTTGTAATGCATGACCAGAGGTTCCACTGTAGGGGTCAGGATCTCAATTGAGGTCTTGCCGTCCTGTACGGTTTTCTGAATGGTGAATTTTGCCATTCCGCCGAGAAGTTCTTCCAGCTTCTGCTGGGTGGATACGAAATTTCCCAGAGAGTAGAAGACTACAGTTTCATTGCCTTTGTCATCAGTAAGGCGGCCATATGGCTGGAGTACATGTGGATGTCCGCCGATGATGACATTTACGCCCTGCTCCATAAGGTAGGCTGCCCACTGTTTTTCGTATTCGTTTGGCATGGTTTCGTCTTCGGTACCCCAGTGTGCTACAAAGATGATGCAGTCGGCCTGCTGTTTTGCTTTCTGGATCATGGCTGTGATCTTGTCTTTGCGGATCATGTCGATCATGTAGTCTTTTCCTTCAATGCCGCCTACGTTTGTGCCGTAGGTGTAATCCAGAAATGCGATCTTGATACCGTTTACTTCACGGATCTTGACGGTGTCGGCATCTTCCTGGGAGTCGTGGATCCCCAGAAGTGTGACATCCGGATATTTGGTTTTCCAGAAGTTCAGTGTGTCTGTGAGGAAGCCTTCTCCGAAGTCATCGATGTGGTTGTTGGCGGATTCTACTACGTTGAATCCTGCTTTTATAATGGCGTCTCCTACTTCTGTGGGTGTTGCAAAGGATGGGTAGGAGCTTACGCTGTCATGGTCGGTTGTGAAGACGGTTTCCTGATCGATCATTTTGATGTCTGCGTCCTTGATGGCGTCTTGGATGTGGGTGTAGATCTTGTCGTAGTTCCAGTTGCTGTCAGAGGATGCGCCTGCGTCGATGAGACTCTGGTGATAGAGGTTGTCGCCTACTGCGATGACGGAGGCAGTGGTAGTTTCGGCAGTGGTGTCGGCTGCTTCCTGCTCGGCCTTGGCTTTGACTGCCGCGGCTTTTTTCTGGGCGTCTATGGCTGGTTTGCGGATGAGGCGGTAGTCCAGCTGATTGAAGAAGAGGACCAGGATCGCAAGGACGATGACGGATGCCATAAGACTTACGCGGGCATTGCTGCGTTCGCGGAAGTTCAGGGGGATGTTGTCCTTGGGATTGCGCCGGGGTTCTCTGAGGGGATCCGGGGCGGAGCTTTTTTTGAAGACTCCTTTGAGGGAGTCGGGGATTTTGATGTTGGGTGGAAATTTCATTTATGTTTTACCTTGTCTTTCTTTGGATTTTGAATGCGATTGATTGGTGATTGTTCGCTTTGTTATTTTTGATTTTTGTTGTGTGGTTGTATTATAGCAGATTTTTATTTTGGTGGGAAGAGGGTGGTGGGGGTGAACGTACGCCCGAGCCGGGGATGCTGTCTGGTCTGCGGCTTCGTCGGGGGCTGGCTTCTAGGCTGCCGGGAATCTGCTAAAAAGCGTTTTCCAAAAGTCCGAACTCGCGTCTTGCAGCCGCTCAGACAGCGGACTTTTGAAAAACAACGCAGATTTCCGCCAGCCAAGAATCAGCTCCCCTCCTGCAGAGGCAGACCAGACAGCATCCCCGGCTCGGGCTGTGAGGTTCAAGGCGGTAGGGTTAGGGTGGTTGGGCGGGAGTTGGATGAGCCGTCAGCGCTGCGCTGGACGGCGTGGAGGAAAGGCTGAGTTTCCTTGTGGTTTGATGGGAAGGGGGTGGGCCGAGGTGCTTCGCTGTCGGCTGGGAGTGTGTCGAGGTGCTTCGTTGTCGGCTGGGAGTGTGTCGAATTGTGGTGGAATTTTTGGATGGGTTTTGCGTGATTTTTTTTCTGGTGTATGGTATGGTTGGTATATCTTATAAGATCTTTTGTCTGTATGGACATTCTTGGAGCTTCGGGTTCTGAAGCGTTTTCCATTTTTTGTTACTGTGAAGGTTCTGAAAATCCGTTTTATGGGGTTTTTATCCAATGCGTCGTAAAACCCCTTGCGTCAGCTATGGGGATATAAGACGCGTCCATCGAATTTATGCAAGTAATTGAAGATGGACAAATAGTAATTGTATTAACTAATAAACCATAGTATAATATAAATATGAACACAACATATAAATCAAACAACAATGTCGTCTATTCCTGTAAATACCATGTAGTATGGTGTCCAAAGTATAGACGAAAAGTATTAATTAATGGTGTGGACGTCCGGCTGAAGGAGCTGCTCACAGAGTATGCTGCAAATCTTTCTGTAGACATTCTGGAAATGGAGATCATGCCAGATCATGTTCATATGCTTTTGGAAGTAGATCCTCAGTTTGGCATCCACAAAGCTGTAAAGTCATTTAAAGGCTATACGTCCAGAATTTTAAGACAGGAATTTCCCTATCTTAAAACGAAAATGCCGACTC
>ENA-OUNH01000451-OUNH01000451.1-human-gut-metagenome-genome-assembly--contig:-NODE-451-length-12058-cov-5.966474_pt1 | contig 12058 bp, 8 predicted proteins | sample MGYA00242806_ERZ504814 | MGnify/ENA primary metagenome ERZ504814 (study PRJEB26092, sample SAMD00036389) | human gut metagenome | host: Homo sapiens | study: EMG produced TPA metagenomics assembly of...
TCTCCGACTCAGTCTCCGACTCAGAAAAGAGTATTCAGTAAATACTGGATGCTCTTTTTATGAAAAATGGAGTAAGATGATGGAACAGTGGTATCTGTATAAGAAAAAGGCTGATTTTAATCAGATTGGAGAAAATTTAACATAGATCCAGTGATCGCACGGCTGATCCGCAACAGGGATGTGGTTGGGGATGAACAAATACAGCAGTATCTGTATGGAGAACTTTCAGATATTTCAGATCCTTTTTGATGAAAGGCGTCAAAGAAGGAGTTGAGATTTTGAAGCAAAAGGTACAAGAGGGGAAAACGATCCGTATTATTTCAGATTATGATGTAGATGGAGTTGTCTCAAATTATATTTTGTGGAAAGCGATTCATGATCTTGGTGGAAAGATTGATTTTCAGATTCCAGACCGCATGAAAGATGGCTATGGAATTAATGAAAATATCATTGAAAAAGCAGTGGAAGACCAGATTGATACGATCCTTACCTGTGATAATGGGATTGCAGCAGCAGATGCAGTTGCATATGGCAAAGAACATGGACTGACAATGATCATTACGGATCATCATGATGTGCCATTTGATACCGATGAAGCAGGAGTGAGAAAAGAGGTTCTTCCACCAGCAGATGTAGTGATCAATCCAAAGCAGGAAGCATGCAATTATCCGTATCCGTTACTTTGTGGAGCAGGAGTGGCTTTTCAGTTTATGAGGGCATTCTATCAGGCAATGGAAGAAGATGAAAGCCAATTGGAAGAGTTGTTATCCATGCTTGCGATCGCGACTGTTTGTGATGTGGTAGATCTGACAGGAGAAAACAGAATCTTTGTCAAAGAAGGATTACGCCGAATCAAAGATACACAAAATATCGGGTTGAAAGCATTGCTGAATGTGCATGATCTGATGGATAAACAGATACAGTCTTATGCACTAGGATTTATTGTTGGACCATGTATCAATGCGAGCGGACGTTTGGAATCTGCCGAAAAAGCATTGAATCTATTTCTGGAAGAAGATGAAGAGAAGGCAAAACAGACAGCAGAAGAATTAAAAGAACTGAATGATCTTCGGAAAACCATGACAGAAAATGGTGTAAAAGAGGCACTGGGACAGGCGTTTGAATATGAAGCAAAAGGAGATAAAGTGCTTGTATTATATCTTCCAGAATGTCATGAAAGTATTGCAGGTATCATAGCAGGAAGGATCAAGGACCGCTTAAATCATCCAGCATTTGTCTTAACAGATGCAAAAGAAGGAATCAAAGGTTCTGGACGTTCCATCGAAGGATATTCCATGTTTGAAGAGATGATGAAAGTCAAAGAGGTGTTCACAAATTTGGGGGACATCCAATGGCAGCAGGATGTTCTTTGGAAAAGAAAAATTACAGGAATTCCGCAAAAAGATCAACGAGAACTGTACCCTTGAGAAAAAAGATTTTGCAAAGAAAGTACAGATTGATATTGATATGCCAGTTGATTATATTACCATGGATCTGATCCATCAGTTATCTGTTTTAGAGCCATTTGGAAAAGAAAATAAAAACCATTATTTGCGCACAGAAAGTTAAAAGTGGAACGTGTGAATGTTTTTGGAAAAATAAAAATGTGATAAAATTAGCATTAAAGAGTAGTCAGGGAACTAGGATTGATGGCATGATTTTTGAGGATGAAGATGAATTTCGAGAGAAAATGGGAACATCAAAGTATATCACATGTACATATTATCCAGTGATCAATGAGTATCAGGGATATAAAAGTCTTCAGATCAACATTCAAAATTATTTTTTTGTGGAGAAATAGCATGAGTAAGATAAAATTAGTAGCAATGGATTTAGATAATACACTCTTAGACAGCGAGAAACAGATTTCAAAACACACAGAAGAAGTTCTAAAAGAAGCGATCAGAAGGGGTGTTTATATAGTTCCAGCAACAGGACGTATTTTTAAAGCAATTCCAGAATTTTTAAGAGATATTCCAGGCGTTCGATATGCAGTTTGCTGTAACGGGGCAACTGTTTATGATCAGAAAGAAGATAAGATCATATATACAAATCATTTACCAAAAGAAACGGTATTTTCGTTGTTTGATATTTTGGAAAAATATCATTGTACACGTGATATTTATCAGAATGGGCAAGGGTATATGGAACGATGCTATTTTGACCATCTTGCAGAGTATGGTGTATCAGATCATGTATTAAAACTTGTGAGAGATACAAGACTACCGCTGGATGATCTGCGAAAGTACATTGAAGAGCATCCGCTGGGAATTGAGAAGATCAGTGTATTTTTGATGATATGGAAGAGCGGGAAACTGCAAGACAAGAATTAATCGAGAAAAATATTGCGAGTGTATCAAGTTCTCTGGGAAATAACATTGAAATAAATCAGATTGGATGTGATAAAGGAGATGGACTTTTACATCTGGCAGAGCAAATTGGACTATCTATGGATGAAGTGATGGCATGTGGAGATGCAGGAAATGATACGATGATGATCAAAGCTGTAGGAACCGGTGTTGTTATGGAAAATGGACAACCTGATCTGAAAGAGATCGCAGACTTTGTGACAAAGACAAATAATGAAGATGGTGTTGCATATGCAATTGAAAAATTAGTCTTTGAAGCATAAGATGTGAAAAAAATGTGAACATGGATCATGACTATTCATTTTTATTGACGAGGGTATCCAAAGTGGTATAATAAGTATGTTTAAATAGTTAGGGGGAACAATGAAAGATGAGAAAAACACGTAAAACAGCAGCTGTAGTAGCTCTGTATACGTTTTTGATGCTTGGATCAGTGTCTGTGGTCAGAGCAGATCAGCCAGTCACAAGAGAGCAAATGAGCAGTGAACAGACTGAGACCAAGACAGATTCTTCTGCCCAGACGACAGAAAGTGAAGCAACGACAGAGACAACAACACAGACGACTCAGGCAAAGCCGACAACGGAAGCAACAACGCATACGCATACAACGGCTGCAGCAACACATACAAAGAAACATACAGCAACAACACATACAAAGAAACATACAGCGGTAACGCATACAAAGAAACAAAAGACAAAGTCTGATCAAGATAAGAAGAAAGATAAAAAAGATAAGAAAAAAGACAAGAAAGATAAAAAATCTATCATTCCAAAAGTATATAATGATCATAGTCTTGAGATGAAAGATAAGAAAGAGACGATACAGGGATTTATTTACTTTAATCAGGCAGATGCAGCATGGAATGACAATGGATATCAGATCAAAAGTAGTGGATGCGGACCAAGCGCTATGGCAGTTTGTATCAGTTCGCTGACGAATAAATGGGTAACTCCAGTTGATACAACAGTATGGGCATATAAGAATGGCTATTACAGTAGTGCTGGAGCAAGTCATGAGATGGTCCCAGCACTGGCACAACAGTATAAACTGAAATGTCATGGACTTGGAAGTGATGTCAGCAAGGTTAGAGATGCATTGAAGAAGAAGCATCCAGTAGTAGCACTGATGGGACCAGGATATTTTACGAAGAAAGGTCATTTTATCGTATTGGTTGCGATCGATGATAATGATCAGGTAACGGTTGCAGATGTTGGAAGCAGACAGCGTACACAGTACAAATATCCACTAAAAGAAGTGATCGCACAGACGAAGTCAGCATCAGCAGGAGGTCCATGCTGGGAGATTTATTCTGATCAAAAGATATCTGCGAAGGCTGATAAGAAGGCAAAGCAGCTGAAGGCTGAGAAGAAATACAGAAGCAAAGAATTTAAAGCAATGTATAATGAGATCAAGTCAGTATTGCAGAAAAATTATCAGTTAGCGGTTCCACTAAAGAAAGGAACACTAGTTAGTGAAGAACAGTTTGTTACGATCACATCCTTAGGAATCAACGATAAAGTTTCCGTAATGGATGCGAGCAAGAAGTTAACAAGTGATGTCAATCTTGACACAGTAGTAGATGAGATTCAGGCAGAGGCAGTCAAAGATTCTTTTTGGAATACGATCATGATCGCACCTGACAAAACTAATTTAACAGATAAATAAAATAGTATATATTACATAAAGAAAAGCACAGAATCATTGAGTATGATCAATGATTTCTGTGCTTTTTCTATTCTAAAAAATAGGAGGAAAGAAAAATGAAGATTCAAAATATAATCAAAAAATAACGATTGCTGTATTATCTGCAGCAATGATGCTTGCACCTATCGTTAATATCAAAGCGGCATCAACAGATGTGGTCGATACAAGCAAAACTGGATCCATAACGATCCACAAATATGACATGACAGCAGCAAAACAGGCCGGTGTTAATACCAGTCAGTTTACACCAACAGGAAAACAGGACGCTGCGGCGGAAGCAGCCTTGGAAAAATATGCGATCAAAGGTGTGGAATTTAGTTACCTGCGAGTTGGAGATGTTGAACAGCAGAGTGAGAATGGAAAGATCCAGATGATCTATGAACTTCCAACCACAATACAGCAGATTTTGGGTTTGACATCTTCTGATGCAGCTAAAACAGAAGGAAGTAAGACATATTTTACAAGCCAGCAGATCAATGAGAAACTTGCCAAGGCATTAGAAGATAATACGGTAACGAAAGATAAATTAGAAGATTACATGGGAAAGAATGGGACAGCCATGGATGAGACTAATGCTAATGGTGTGACAAGTAAAGACAAATTGCCACTGGGTCTTTACCTGATCGTTGAGACAAAGGCACCAGAAAATGTAACTTACACAACAAATCCATGGTTTGTACAGTTGCCATCCACGGATTCTAAGGGAGATGACTGGTTCTATGATGTGATCTGTTATCCAAAGAATGAAACTGGAAATCCAACACTTGACAAAAGAGTACGCAATAATCCAGATCAGGACAATGTGACAACTGCTAATACAGACAGACTGGCAGATTTTACTTCTGCAAGAAATGAATACAAATACCAGAGTACCGTGACAGCCTCTAAAGCAGAAAGACTGGATTATCAGTTCATTTCCAAATTGCCACATATCACATCATCAACAACCTACATGTCAACTTATACATTTAACGATACGATGGCAAAAGGAATGACATATGGGAAGGATGCCGTGATCGCAATCTATGAAACTAAGGATGCAGCGGACAGAACAAATGTGAATAATGTTGAGAAGAGTGGAGCATTGGCTGTATGGAAGAGTTCCGACACGGATCCAAAGTTTGCAGCAACATACGGAAAATCTGGAGACGATCCTGCAATGAAGATTGAGATGACAAAAGCAGGACTTAATGAGTTGAATAAGAAATATTCTGATAAATATATCGTTGTATATTATACAGCTAAGGTGAATACAGATGACAGCGTTATTCTTGGTGATAAAGGAAATCCAAACGATGTATCCCTTATGTGGAAGAGAACAAATACGAATTATTATGATATTTTAAAAGACAAATGTATCGTATACTCTTACGGATATGATCTGACAAAGAAATTTTCTGACAGCAAGGGAGATGCAACAAAGGTTAAATTCGTTGTAAAAAATAAGACAGATAATTACTATCTGGTAGCAAGAGCAGATAGAGCAGGTGTTTATCAGGTAACAGGAAAGTCTGCAAAAGAAGCTGATGCGACTCAGTTTAGTCCGTCTTCTGATGGAAAACTTGTGATCAATGGGATTGAAGGAGATGAATATGGATTTACAGAAACACACTCCGATGCAGGATACTCCCTGTTAAAGAAAGAAGTGATCGTTAAGGTCAAAGAGACAAAAGCAGATATCACACCAACCGAAGCAAACATCACAGGGATCCAGAGTAAGTCTGATGCAGATTCCACAGCAAATGATGGAGTTCCTAATGGTTCGGTATTAAAGAATGATGTGACGGTTCAGACTACAGCAGCGAGTGCGACTGTGGATGAGACAAAGGCAACGATGACAAAACACGATGATTCTGGAAATGCATATATCAATATGCAGATCACAAATCAGAAGCAGTTCATGCTGCCAATGACAGGTGGGGCAGGAAACTATCTTCTGATCATTGCAGGGGTTGTTGTTGCTGGATGTGGGATCTTGATCTTGAACAAAAACAGAAGACGATCACAAAGATAAAATGAAACAAAAGATCATACCGATTCTGATCGTTCTGACAGGTTTTTTGCTGTTGTTTTATCCATTTACAAGCAATTATCTGTTTGAAAAGAGTGCAGGTTCGACAGTGGAAAGTTATCAGGAAAAGGCAGCCGGAATGGATCAGGCGATCATAAAAAAAGTAATGGATGAAGCAAAACAGTATAATGGGGAATTGCTACGATCTTCAATACAGTTGACTGATCCGTTTAAGGAAAAACGCTTAGATGGAGAGACGGTTCATTATAACAGAATATTAAATATTGATGGATCATCGATCATGGGATATTTAAAGATTCCTTGTATTTCAGTCAATCTGCCGATCTATCATGGGACAAGTGGGACAGTTTTGGAACATGGGATCGGACATCTGGCTACATCTTCCTTTCCGATTGGAGGAAAAGATACCCATGCGGTGTTGACTGGACATACTGGGCTTAGTTCTGCAAAAATCTTTACAGATCTGACAGAGATGAAAAAGGGAGATTTCTTTTTTATACATGTATTGGATAAAAAGCTTGCTTACCGTGTGGATCAGATCACAGTCGTGGAACCACAAGATACAAAGGAACTTCAGATTATGGAAGGAAAAGATCATGTAACATTGGTTACTTGCACACCCTATGGAGTTAATGACAAGCGTTTATTAGTACGAGGAGTTCGCACAGCTTATCATGCAAAAGAGGAAGAGATAAGAGCAAGAAATCATTATTCGCAATGGATGGAAGTTTACAAACGGGCCATCTTTGCAGGACTATTGATTATTTGTGTATTGATCGCAGCCAGAAAAGTATATGAAAAGAAAAAGCGGAGAAAGGAGATATGGGTGAAACAAAAGATCATAAATATTGTTGGAATCTTTTTCTGGTGATAGGGATCACGTTACTGCTTTATCCGGAGATCATATCATATCTGAAACAAAAACAGTCCGATCAGACGGTGAAAGAATTGACGCAGAGGAGAAGCAAAAGAAAACAGGATGATCTACTGTATCAAAAAGCAGTCTGCTATAACAGGAAGATATTCAAAGAAAAACAAGCAGGACTAAAGGATGTATTCAATTACCGCAGTGCACCGATCGTCTTAAGAAACGAAAAGAATACCTTCGGTTACATTAAGATACCGAAGATGAAACAGAAACTTCCATTATATCTGGGAGCGACGATGGAAAATATGAGAAAAGGAGCAGCGATCATGGGACAGACATCCCTGCCAGTAGGACAAAAAGACAGCAACTGCGTGATCGCTGCACATCGGGGATATCGGGGAATTCCGTATTTTCGGGACATCGAACAGTTAAAAACAGGCGATCAGGTGATCATTAGAAATCCATGGGAAAGACTGGATTACCGGGTTACAAAGATTAAAGTGATCGATCCATATGATATGGACAAGATTCTGATTCAAAAAGGGAAAGATATGGTCACACTTTTAACCTGTCATCCGTACCGAGGACATGGAAGATACCGGTATGTGGTGTACTGTATGAGGAATCATGGACAGAAGATCAGGAAACAAAAGGAAGATAGATAAAAATAGATGGAGAGGAGGATATGATGAAGAATGCAAAAAAGATCCTGGAAAGAAAACGAAAGATCATAGTGGTATTAGTGGTCATGGTTTCATTTGTTTCTGTTCTGACATGGTATCAGATGAAGAAGGCACATGCTTATCAATCATATAATACAGGAGGAAACAAACATTTTAAAGATGGACATTTAACAGTGAACATCAATGGACCAAATGGGAAAAGCGATAGTCTGACAATGTATATTCATAGTGATGAATATGAAAAAATAAAAATGTCAGCGGTGGGACATTTAATAATTCCAGACATCCATATACGGTAACGACGTATTCCGGTGGAGGCGGAGATTATAAGCTTACAGTGAATAAACAGACGATATATTCAGAGAAGAACAGTAACAACAACTATACACTTTTAACGATCAAAGTCTGGTATCTGTTACCGGCCCATGAACAGCATCGATCCTGGGAATGGGTAACGGTGGATAAACCAGTATTTTCAGATCCGAGCAAGGATATAACGCTTTATTGCGGAGGAAATGATGGATTTTGGGAAAATTCCTATCATGATACTCAAGAACATTGGAAATCAGTAAATATCCATGTCAGTACTGGATTGGTCGGAGTGTCCTCCGCTGACAGAGATGGATGGAAAACTTATGACTGGTGTTCTATAAATCTGAATCTGGAAAAGCCAAGCCGCAGCATTTATTACAACGGAAATGGTGGAGATGGTGCAGATGTAACATGGAATTTTACGGATGGAGATTATTTTTCGTTTCCAACGGTATCAAGAAGAGGTTATACCTTGGAAGGATGGCTGGATGAAGGAACAAAATGGATGTCCAATACAGGCTGGCTGGTATGTGGTAATTATACAGAGACAGCCCAGTGGACAGCGAATACATACACTGTAAACTATGATGGAAATGGAGAAGATTCTGGATATGTGAATGATGGGACAGCCACGTACGATCAAAATTACAGCTTTGCTGAGAATGGATACACGAAAAAAGGCTATGCCTTTGTTGGATGGAATACAGATAAACATGCGGTGAGAGCACGGTATTCTCCAGAAGAGACGATCACATGGAGTAACACGGATGGTATGACACTTTATGCTGTCTGGTCCAAGAACTCTTATGAAGTAACATTTGATGGAAATGGTGCATCAGGCAGCAAAAAGACTGTGGAATTAAAATATGGACAGGATGATATCCTGCCAGCAAATACATTTGAACGGCCGGGATATACCTTCCTTGGATGGAGTGAAGATCCGAATGCGATCAAAGCAAAATATACCGATAGACAGGCAGTCAATACTCTCTGCGATGCTGGACAGACTTGTGAATTGTATGCTGTCTGGAAGAAAACAGATGGATCATTCGACACACACAACATTATTCATGATGACGGCATGTTTAATGGCTCGATCGAACTGGAAGGGCAGAATGGAACTGGATTTTCGAGAGACTACGTAGATTCTGAGTATGGAAGGATCGACAAGGAAGGGCAGCCAGGATATTTCACAAACCGTTACAAGTAAAAAGGAGGAAGAAAGTTTGAAACAAATGAAGACGATCTGTAAAAAGATATCGGTAAGTATTCTTACCCTCCTGATGATTATGACAATGTATCTGAGTGGTTCAGGAGAATCACTGTTCTTGAAGAATAGAGACGTCAAGGCTTTCACAGGAAAAGCCAAACTGGTGATGAGCCAGGCATTATCAAGTAATAAGATCTCAGAGATCGATCGTCCTGCATCAGAAGGTCTGTGGAGTATGACAGCTGACGGACACAGAGTGTTTTGCTTAAACTCTGGAAAGACCATGTGTTCTGGAGATACCTTAAAATACAAGACGATCAATGCAGCAACTTATGAAAAAAAGGGAATTGCAAAAGCATTAAACTGGTATTTCAGGTCAAGCGGCAAGAATACAAAAGATCTGTCATTGTGTCAGGCATACATCTGGGCATGTGGACATGGAGCGAATAAGCAAAATACCGTTTATCAGGCAGGAAAAAATGTGGACAGAGGTTATTCGCAGAAAGATGCAAAAAAGTTCTGTAAAATGATCAGTGATCAGGATCCAGAAGGAACGATCTACTATTATACAGTGAAGAAATGTGTGAAAAAGAAGAAACTGGATTCCCATCAGGTTTTGTTCGGATTTCGTCATACACCGCCAGATATTGAAAAAGCGAAAACGAGTGCAACAAAGTCAGGAACCAGCCCAGATAATGTAAGGATCAAGATCAAAAAGAAAGATGCGGAAACAAGAGCAGGGCTTTCTGGAGCAGTATTTCAGATCTATATGGATGGGAATTATCAAGGAAGTGTAACAACCGATGACAATGGAGAAGCTTCTTATACTGTTCAAAGAACGGTAAGTTATAGTGTGACATCAACGAAAAAGACTTATGTAAAGAATTGGAACGATCTTTCAAAAAGTCAGCAAAAAGAAGCGACAGATAATGGCTGGTACGATTCTTCGGCAAAAGCATATGCTGTGGCAATGCAGGAAGCACAAAAACTTGCAGAGCAGAAGATTTCAGCCTTAAAGAGTGCCTCGGTCCACACTTGGATGGTCAGGGAAACAAAATCCCCATTCGGACACCTGATCCCAGATCAGACAGATCAGAGCAAAGTGGAACAGGGTGGAGTCAGATCATTCACATTTAACTATACCAATGAATTTCAAAAGAGTGATCTGGAGATCTTTAAACAGGGAACTGTAAAGAATAAACGAGGGGATCTAGGAGTTGAAGCAAACTTGCAGAATGCTGTCTATGAGCTATATGCTGACCATGATATCACAGGCTCCGATAACAAGAGTGTTGTCTATAAAGCAGGAACACTTGTGACACAGATGGTAACTGATGCGGATGGTTATGCAAAAGTGACAGATCTGTATCCGGGATATTACCGTTTACATGAGAAGTATGCTCCGTTGGGATATAAGTTATCTAGTAATGATATATCAGTCACGGTCAATAAAAATACATCCCAGTATCTGAAGGAACAGCAATATGAAGGAACAATACAAGTTGTAAAGACGTTTGGCGAGGAAAATGTTCCAGAAGCACAGGCAGTTTTTGAGGTTTATGATTCCAAGAATAACTTAAAACAGACGATCACAACGAATGACAAAGGGATCGCAGAAACAGATTTACTTCCTTATGGAGCTTACCGTATTCATCAGACGAAAACGACCGATGGATATGATATGGTACCGGACAAATGGGTAAGCATTGATGGATCTAAAATGATCTATAAGGTTGAATCAAACGATCCAAAGCAGCATGCAGGGATCATGTTGACAAAGGTTACAAGGATCAGTGATAAGGAAACTGGAACTTATACAAAAAAAGAAGAATATAAGGCAGAATTCCAGATCATCGATCAGTCGACAAAGAAAGTCATAGAAACATTGATCACGGATGAAAATGGTGCAGCTCAATCTGGAAAGTTAGATCCTGGCATCTACACGGTTCATCAGACAAAAGGAAGTGATAATTATAAGATCGCTGATGATTTTGATGTAACGATCAAAGACGGCGATAAGAAATTTAAAAAATTTGAGCTGAATAATTATTATAATGGAGACAAGATCCGGGTCAGAAAAACGATGGTCAAGAATGGAAAGTCTAAACCAGAACCAGGGGCTGAGTTTGTTGTACTGGATGAATCTATGGTGAAAGATTTCAAGGATCAGACATTGGCAACGTCACAGGACAGGCTCCATTACATTGAAAAACTGAAAAAAGATAATAGAGATGCGATTCTTGGAACATTAGTCACAGATTCCGAAGGAAAGGCAGCGATGCTCCTAAAAGATTTCGTAAAGAAGACAGGGTTTATAGTCGTGCAGACCAGAGGTGTCGAAGGCTATGACCTTGCGCTACCGCAGTATTCCACAGAAATGAAAGCATCGATCGAGGATGAAGTCAAAGTGTATGAATTCGTTTTAAAAGACGATTATACAAAATCCGCAAAGATTTCGATCAAAAAGCAAATGTCCGTAAATAAAGATAAGTATGTACCGGAATCTGGGGCGGAATTTCAGATCATTGATCCGCATGGAGAAGTGGTCGATACTCTGATAACTGATGAAAAAGGAGAAGCAACTTCAATCTCGTTAGCGATCGGTGTTTATACATTGCATCAGATCAAGGGTGATCCAAAGCATGAAATGATGGAAGATGAAGATGTGGTCTTGATCAAGTCTGATGTCCATAAGACAGTCACGTTTGGTCCGTATAAAGATGATGAAAATAAGATCAGGATCGAACTAGTCAAACGTTCATCAGAGACAAAGAAGCTGTTAAATGATGCAGTCTATGAAATCTATGATGAAGATCAGGATATTGTGGCAACTTTGACTACAGGAACGAGTGGAGATGGAACTGCAGAGTGCTATCTTC
>ENA-OUNH01000456-OUNH01000456.1-human-gut-metagenome-genome-assembly--contig:-NODE-456-length-11975-cov-3.205520_pt1 | contig 11975 bp, 19 predicted proteins | sample MGYA00242806_ERZ504814 | MGnify/ENA primary metagenome ERZ504814 (study PRJEB26092, sample SAMD00036389) | human gut metagenome | host: Homo sapiens | study: EMG produced TPA metagenomics assembly of...
TGCAAGCAGCATATTTCTTTTTCTCTCGATCAAATGACCTAATTTGATAAGTTTTATCAAAACTTTTGGTATTAATTCATAGCGATCATTGTATCTGCTTATATCATTCGTTACAGATTATTTCATAACCCATTCTAAGCAGTGATTTTTAAGACACTCTGCAGAAGTTACTGAATCAGTAAGATCGCAAATTTCTCTAATTCTTTTTGCGATTGCATCATAAATCTGCTCTTTTTTTATATTTCTTTCGTTCCACATACTGTTGTTTGTTCATCATAAATAAGAAATCCTTCTTTCTAATTCAATCTCTATGATTCATGCTTAATACGAGCTAATTGACATCATTTTTTATGAAGGAAAAACCACAAATCTTAATTTGTTTCATAAAATTACAATATTCTAAATCTTGACAATTTGTAGATATTTCACAATATCCACAGGTATTACCCCAAATTTGATCATACAATTCTTCTTTTTCGTCTTCGGAAGCTTTTCCAGATTTTACTTTCTCATATTGTTTGCGATCAATCCAACATGTATCGCCACAGTCATTAACAGCTATATGCAACATACATTTTCCAATCTTATGCTGTACAAGTAAATCAACAATCTGCTTCCATTTTTCATCTGTTAATGTCATTTCTTTATATTCTATGTTCTCATATTCTGCCGTTTCTTTTAATGTGTCATTCAATTTTCTGTTTGCCAGACTTTGAGTTAAAGCATTTAAGTTTCTCATTTGATTAACGAATTCATCTAAATCATAAATCTGTTCTTTTGTTAAAAAAACAAGTCCTTTCAAGAAAGGATAATGAATGGCAGGTCCTTTTTGCTTTAATTAATCCATTTTTGATTTCTCTATGTAAAAGATTGACTAATTTAGTATCATAAAAAATCTATATTTTTCTTTTAATAATACTTTATCCTCAAATGACATTTCCCTAACCTGATCATCAGTTAATGTATCCAGATGTTTCTGGATTTTCTTTCGTTGTTGCTCTTCAATATGGCATATTTCGTCAAGCTTTTCTTTTTCTTCAAATAATGTTTTAATGAATTCACTCATAAATACGATTCTCCTTTTTACGTTTTACAAACGGAGTTTTTCTGCTAGTATTATGTTAAAATATTAAGTCCTCTACCTCTTTGAGCGGCAGCAGCCAGGGATACTCCAAAATACTCTGCAATATTTTTCGTTTGTACTAGCAATCCTTCGGAATTAAGATCAATCATTTTTCGATACTCTTTTTCCGGCATAAGCAATGCAAATGCAAAACTATTTGCCTGCCGTGCCTGTTCAGGATCGTTCTTCTCTTGGAACCGCCCTTCTTTTTGATGATTCCAAAGATCATGATTCGTTTGATACCCCATATGCAAGAACAAATGACCTAACTGTTGAGCAATAATCATTTTTCTCCGTTCAGATTTATAATATGGGGAAATATAAATTGCAAAAGAATCTCTCTCTTTGCTGATAAAATCGCAATATTTACAGTATTTTCTCGATCTTCTTCCACGCGGCCGCCAAACATCTTAACTGCTTCATCAATATCCTGAATTGGTATCTGGATATGATACAGATCAATAATATCTTGAGTTAAATGGTTAATAACTTGCTTAATTTCCTCAGATTCTTTCAATTCTCTCATTAATTGTGCATTGTTCACTATCATCACTCCTTTTCAAACACGCAAATCCTTCCGTGATTCTCTTTCTTTGTAAAATCTCTTACAACTATTTTGTAGCTGTTTCTTTTGAAAACAACTTCTTCTTTGATTTTCTCTTTTTAGAATAATTTATCAATTACAGATTTCATTTTTCTTCCAATAAGAATGTCATTTTCATCACTTGCATATATAGAATCATGAACACGACAAATTCCGTTTGCTTCAAAATCAAATGATTCTAAAAAATCTTTAAATGATCCATCATAAATTTTTTGGAAATTTTTTCAGGATTCCACTTATAGTGATCTCCGATTAATATATCATTCAAATTAATTCTATTTCCAAGGATATTGACATATAATTGATCATTATCATAGGGTTTCGCATTTACTATTAGACGCTGCCGGCTACGATCAAAAATATAATATTGATATAATTTTAGCAGATCACATTCTCGCATTCTTACATGAAAATTTAAGGTACTTATTTTTTCGATTTCTTCCCATGCCATAAGCCTGATATATCGTTCAATAATCCGTTCCTGAATTTCATTAAATAATTCTTCATTCATGTCTTTATACTGTGCTTTTAGAGAAGAAAATATAATTTTTGCTTTTCTAATATCAGATGACATAGATAATGATTCTATTTCGACCACGAAGCTTACATTGCCTGGATATAAAATTACTTTGGTCTTTCCATCATCCGTTTTTCATAGATGAATTTGGCGTATGTAGTATTTGAGTGATTGATACATACAGCGATCATTTCCTTTGTGAGCAGAAAAGGAATCTTTTTTACGATACCTTCTTTCATGCATTCCTGTTTTGCAGAAATATTCTTTGATTCTTTCGTATTTGGTTCAAAAAGTGAATACCTGCAATCATAATCTAAGTAGTCCGTTTCATCATCATCAAATCTATCAACGTAATCATATTCGCTTTCTGGATGAACCACTTTAGACTCGATCAAATTCTTATTTTTGAGTCCAATCGCATATGGATACTCATCTAACTCTGCGATTGCACTTCCAAGCAGGTTTTCAATAATCCATTTCTGCTGGGGTCCGGCTTTTTCAAACATAACAGAATTATATACAGTTTTTTGCATTTCTTTTAACATTTTAACGACTTCTTTCTTTCTCATTTTCATAAATTTTCTCCTATAAGAACTTCATTTTCGTAATCAGATAAATCTTTTTGAGTCAATATCTACATCTTCATTTTCAGACATTCGAAACTCTCCGTGACTCTCTTCCTTTGTAAAATTTTTCACAACTACTTTATAGCCACTTTTAATTAGTTCATCCCTTACTTTATCTCTTTCTCCCTGCTGCGTAAAATCCCTCACAACTACTTTTATTTCTCGATGCTGCTTATTCGTATTTTGACTCATAATCTTTCTCTCCTATCTTATTTTGACATATAATGATTAATCGTTATCTTTTAAAATTCTTAAAATCTCAACAAAAAGATTGACCAGATCCAAATAAATATCAGCCCCGTAAATAATTGCGTTTGCAACTGTATGTTTAGCCTGCTGTGCTGAAACAAAATCGTATCCAATATATAAGGAAAAAATAATTGCCGAAATCCATGCTATAATTCCTGTATTTAATCCGACAAAATAGCATACGACATATGCAATAACAACTCCTACTAATGCTACAAAAAGCATTTTCCCAATACCTACAAAAAACTTTGGGAATATGCAACTAAGAGTAATCATACAAAAAGTGATCATAGTTGTAATGATCAATGCTTGCAATACAAGATCAGATCTACCAGCATAATCACTGATGATGGTTGATAATGTTATTCCACATGGAATCACAATCATGTTATATCCAACAAATTTTACAAGGACAGCCTTATATCTGGTTAACATTACTATTCCAATAATTGAAATGAGCAGGTATCCAATCACCAATGCTCTTAATGGAATCATAGCTACATAATCCGCAAAAAATGCACATGTTATAAGATTGATTAATAAGCCGTATAGTACAATAGCTTCGATTAGCAAATTATAAGCACCATCACTCAAATGCGTTTTCTTTAATTTTTACTACATTTTATTTTCATTTTCTTCAAAACCTCTTTCATTTAACTTGTGATCAATTCGTTTATATCTGCCTATATGATCTACTTGTCCAAAAAACTTCCGAAATCCTTTTTCATCATATCTATTCCATCTTTTTGCAGATCATAAAAAGGATTTCTCTTATATGGGAAAAATAAAAGGCATAAAATAGTTATGATTGACAATATAATTCCTATTCTGTTAAATGGTCCTATCCATGCTACAATAACAAACATTTGTTCAAAACATATCACCGTATTCTTTGTTGCACTATCTACAGTTAAAAATTGATCGAGACAGATTGGTAACCATAAAATTGCAAAAAATATAAAATAAATTATGTAATATCCATGTAGATAACCAGCCCCTAATTCTGCAGAAAACAATAACCAACGATCTTTTACACTCGTAAATTTTGCTTTTGGCATCTGATAAAAAACAAAATCATGATATAAACGATCATATTTTTCAGATTTTATCAAACTTTTTCCATGAACTGTTCCATTCCCTGATTTACTTGAAATTCTAAAATTAGTAATAGCTCCTTTGCTGTTGTATGGATGGTTATATATTGATGAATCAAAAAATTTCCAAATTAAACTACGACCAATTATTATTGCTATATTATTTGAGTTTAAATATCTTTTGTTAACATCACTTATGGAATATGTAGAAAAAATCTTTGACCGACTCTTTTGATGAACAAGTTTTGTGATTGATCTTAATTCTGCACTATTAAATGTTCCAGGTTCAAAAGATATCTTCTTCCCAGTAAAATCAGCTGTTAATTTTCCGTTATCAGAATGATAACTGATCTGGCATTTTGGTTTGTATACATAAAAAATATCGGAATCTTTAATATATTTATTGTATTCTTCTTCATTTGCCTCAAAATTTATATGATTTTTATCACGGTAGTAATATCTCATATTCCCCAGCTCTTTCTTTTTTGTAATCTTCTTTGAGCTGCACTCGTATTTTTGATATGTATTTTGAGTGATTTTCAATTGATCTTCCGAGCTTTCTTTCCCATAGAAATTACGGTCCGTTTCCCACTTATCTTGTTTCAGGTTTATATAAAACATTGTTATAAGTGGCAATAAAGAAAGAATGATCAGTCCATATAGGATTCTTCTCTTTATGTCGTCCATATCTAATTTTTTAGCTCCATATCAAATCTCCTGACATTTTTTGTTCTTATCTTCTAACATCTTTTTATAGGCTTCCTCTATTTCCTCATCTGTAACAGCTTCTTCATTACAAATTTTATTAACGATACAAGGAGTTTGTTTTTTGAAATTGCAAATAGGACATATTCTTTCAATACAATAGTCTTCTAGCTCCTTTTCCTTCTTCTTTCTTTTTAGACTTTTCTCGTCTAAGTCGTAATTCATAGATGCAATAATTATTCCTGCTTGTGCATCTTTTACTGCTATTCCTGCTTGTGCTCCTTTGTCATAAATAATACTTGTTTCTAATGACCCAATATCTATTTTATTTTCGACACATACTTTTTCTATACTCGCTAAAAAGTCATGTGCAATCTGCTGTGCTATTGTCATAAACGTTCTCCTTCACATAATTTTCTCTATTTTACCGGCGGCAACTATAATTTCTACCTATAATGTGTATTCCAATGTGATTCTGATTATATAATTGATGCAAAATTTCTTGATCATCATAAGTTAACAACAAGTCTGCACAGCCGGGAAACTCTCTTATTCCAAGTATTATTTTGTAAAAAGTTTCCATTCTCATTCTTGTTCCTCCTTTTGCAAAATCAATATCATAATGGACTCCTAACAATAATATAAATGAAAAATATGATCATTATATTTGCACCCACAAAAGCACCCACAAAACACACAGTTTTTAAGAATCTTATCTTTGGATTGTCGTTTGTTTTATCGCTCATACCATAAGTGAGAGCTATATGCAAAATAGCTATTGCAACAACACCCAAAACAAAGTGAGATATAGTTTCAAACATTAAAATCAACTCCTTCCTTATTTCCAAGATCTTTAAATATTGCCCTATGATTCTTGAAATTTTCTTTTGTTTTCCAAATTCATGTAAAATGTTACCTTTCTAATCACATTTTGTTCCATTTCAAAATTAATTAGTACGAACGTTCGTTATAATTTAATTATACAATAACCTTGACAAATTACAAGCAAAAAATATGTAACGCTCCCATATTTTTTAGCTTTATTTGAACATATTTCAAGAATAACATTATAATTATATGGGAATATTACATATTTTAAATTATTATTTATAATTTATTCCAACTTCTAAACAAAAAAATAAGCCCCGTTAATCCGTTAAGATTTTGGGGCTTTTATTCTTATACTTTATCTTCTTCCAGCAAGAAGACTCCGACCTCTAAGGTGAGAGATGAATTGCGTCTGTTAAGCACTTGATATTGTATTCTGATCATAGTATAATATATTAAAGAATAATAAAGAAATGATAAAATATAATAAATTGTTAAAATGATCAAAAACACAAGCAGAAAACTAAGGGAGTGATACCATGGCAAACAGAGCATATAAATTCAGAATATATCCCAATAATGAGCAGATGATTCTGTTTGCCAGGACTTTCGGCTGTGTCAGAATGGTGTACAACCATTGGCTTAATCGAAGGATCAGGCAGTATAAGAAGAACAAGACAAATATAACATATACTGTCTGTGCGAAAGAAATGGCTGAAATGAAGAAAACGGAAGAATACGCATTTTTGCGGGAAGTCGATAGTATATCCTTACAGCAATCACTCCGACACCTTGATACAGCATTTCAGAACTTTTTCAAACGGCCGAAAACAGGATTTCCAAGGTTCAAATCAAAAAAGAATCATAAAAACAGCTATTCAACCATATGTATCAATGGCAACATCACCATATCGGATGGGTATCTGAAACTGCCAAAGATCGGACAAGTCCGATTAAAGCAGCACAGATCTGTTCCAAAGGGATACAGGTTGAAATCAGTGACGATCAGCCAGACACCAGGCGGAAGATACTATGCAAGTATCCTTTTTGAGTATGAAGATCAGATACCAGAAAAGGAGATGCACAGTTTTTTAGGTCTGGACTTTTCCATGCACGGATTATATCGTGACAGTAATGGCAATGAACCGGCATATCCAGGATATTACCGGAACGCAGAGAAAAGATTAGCAAGAGAACAACGCAGACTTTCCAAGATGCAGAAAGGTTCGAACAATCGCAGGAAACAGAGAATCAAGGTAGCCAAACTTCACGAAAAAGTTTCCAATCAGCGAAAAGATTTTCTGCATAAGCAGTCAAGACAGATAACCAATGCCTATGATTGTGTATGTATAGAGGATCTGGATATGAAAGCAATGTCTCGGTCGTTGAAATTGGGAAAATCCGTTTCGGATAATGGATGGGGAATGTTCACAGCCTTTCTAAAGTATAAACTTGAGGAACAAGGGAAAAAACTTGTGAAAGTGGACAGATTTTTTGCAAGCAGTCAGATGTGTTCTGCCTGTGGTTACAAGAATGCGAAAACAAAGGATCTTGCACTCAGGCAGTGGGATTGTCCGCAGTGTGGAATCCATCACGACAGAGATGTAAATGCAGCGATCAATATCAGAAATGAGGGAATGCGGATAGTAACTGCATAACCACAATTTCACATAATACAACCGTGGGACACACGGGGTTAGCTCGCTTAAGCTTAGCACATTGGTGCTATCGAACGAGAACCAAACCTGCCGAGGTTAGGGAAGCTCCCACCTCTATAGATGGGAGAGGATGTCACATAACAATGTTTCCGTTTGCATCGGCTTTTTTGGTAAATACAGCAATGATCAATTCTACCCATGCAACAAAACTTGGAATCGCTGTCCAACAAAACACAATATAGAGGATTCCCATCCCAGTCTTTCCACTGTAAAACTTATGAGCACCGAAACCACCAAGGAAAAGTGCCAGTAAGCAGTAAGCTACTTTATTCACTACTTTCTTTCCATTTCCTGCTGCCACATCAGATGCATTGTTAATACTGTTTGTCATGTTAATATTGATTCCAGCATCGTTGTGATTCTCAGGCTCTTTTTTTGCCTTTGTCACAATGATCTGATCTTCATCCTCGAAAATTTCCACCAAATCTCCAAGAACAGGATCAAATCCAAGATCACATCTTCGAACTTCTTTAATGGAACCATTGTTCATCCCGATCGTTACAATATCATTTTCTACTCTAATCATTTTCCCTTTTTTCATCTACATCTCCTCCTTCATCATTCTTACTTTTATTAAGATCAGATACATGGTGCCATAATGTGGTTCTTCTTCTGGATGTTTTTTATAGTAATCCTTTCGGATCATACGAAATACAAAGCTGCAAACCACATGAATCATACATGCAGCAATTACAAATGTCACCCATAAATGCTCATATGTCTTAAAATACATTAAATCTGCCACTGTTTTTCCGCGGGAAAATACATATAAAATAATCAATCCAACGATAAATGGAATGATAGCGATTGCTTCTTCTATGACGATTGACTGATAAAAACGTTGGGAAAAATTAAACATCATGTTATACACAAGATCAATTGCGATTACATATGCAGCAGCAGTCAACATGACATTTAAAATTGTACGAAATGTATGAGATTCATACAATGCTCCAGGTCCTGCATTAACACTTACTAAACCAGTAAATGCTGTAAATATCACAAAACATAATGCAAATGCTTTTTCTCCAAACCATAGTCTGGATTTCCATCCTCTCTGTAAATTCAAGATTTTTTCCATAATTTAAATTCCTTTTTTATTTGATACTTAACAGTTACTTTTCTGTCTCTTGACAGATCTGCTCTATTTTAGCAGCACTATTCTTTTTTAATTTATCATTTTGATAAAATAAAGTTCTGATTAGACTCTGTCTTAACATAAACTTCATTCCTGCAGATACTTCCATTGGTGTAGGTCTTTTAGCAACCCATTTCGATCTACGCTCTACGTTTACAACGATAATACCCACATAATATGGAATCTGTTCTTTCCATTCATACAAGGATTGCTTTAAATATAACTCTCTTGGAATAACCAAATAATTATAATTTCCAATCCATGTTTTGGCAGCCTTACTCTTAAAATCGGCCATGCTGACTTTAATCTCATAGCATCGAAATTCATCTTTTTTTGCGTTATAGCTTAGAAAATCAACGATTTCCTTTACTTTTTTCTCCTTTGAGAAGAGTTACGGTAACTTCCTTTGTTCCATACTCTCTTGCAAGGCATGGGTTGGATCCAAACAGGTTTTGATATAAGACATCTTCAATGATCAATGTTTCTTCTGTTTTTGCCATTATTTATCTCCTTCTGTTATTTCATCAATGGAATATGCAAGATTATCGATATAATACAGCTTTAGATGTTCCATATTAGGGAAAATATCCGCAAACGTTTTATCTGTGTCCAAAAAGTCTGAATCTTCAATAATACAAACATTGTCTCCCAGTTCTGGATTTAGTAAGCGGATATAGCCACCAGCCTTTGTAAATTCATCGAAATCATATATTCCGACAATATCTCCTTCAACCCAGTCTTTTATATAATTTTCTTTTCCATCACAAACCAGACGAAAAGCCAGATCCTTCAAATATAACTACTTGTGGTCCTTTACCACCAGGCAATAAACAAAACGATATCCAAAAGCTCCATCTGCCATAGCTTCTTCTTCCGTCTCATATGTATGCGGAGATGGAATGTTAATTTCGTAATGATTTTGATCTGTCGCAGCAAACATACCTGACATACAGTATTGATATCTTTTTTGCATAAAAAACCTCTCTTTCATGGAAATTATTTAACACGCCGTGAGCAAGAAGTCCCCCACCTCTATAGGTGGTGGGATGAATTGCGGATTACACAGCATTTTTTATTATGTACTGCCAATTGTTGTTATGACATTCCAACTTCATTTTATTGATGCTGACCTGTTTATAGGTTTTGTTTGGCAGAGTAATATAGTCATTGTTCTCATCTTTTATATATGCCGCATTGCTCGTAAATCCTGTAATATATCCACTCTTTCCAAAAACTGAAACCTTATCGTTAAGATAAAATCCTTTATAATAAGGCGTATTCTTACTGTTACGCGTCTGATTTCTGTTTGGCTTTTTTCTTCCCTTACGGGCGGTAGCCTCGTGTAAAGAGCGTTTCTTTTTGCGGAATTGTTTTATCAGTAACCATTCTTCAGGATTTTCTTTGATTTCATTGATACCACTAATGACAATCGCATCATTATAGTGCGTCTTATCCAATTTCATCGCCTTACGTTTTGGTGTTGTTTCAGATCCATATGTGATCTCAGCATCTGGATACGCTACAAATATCCTCTTACGTAAGGTATTCATGAACGGCGGTTCTTTGTATTGTTTTACCTTTTTATGCTGCTCCTGCCATTGATAGAATATTCCACCTTTCCTGTGATTCTGCGATGTATGACAATCTGTGCAAACTGTAATAAGATTATCAACTCTGTTTGTTCCGCCATTACTGCGGTAGATGATATGATGTGTGTTCAAAATCTTATTTTTGACTTTCCACAGCACTGACAAGTGTAGTTATCTCTTGCAAAAACAAAATACCTTTCATCGAAGAAACCATATGTCTGACCATGTTGATAGTCAACTCCATGGATTTCAGGATTTATCATCTTTGCTACATCAAACTTACCGACTTCTATGTGAAGAATGGGGTTTGGAACCAAACTACTCAATGTGTCAATCCAATGAAACGTATGATTTATCCTGCTTTGCAAGCTAGGTGGAAGCCATTCATCTCTTCTCTTACGATTTAAAAACCTTGGTTTTCGGTATCTTGTTTTACGATTTCGTCTGCTTCTGCGATAAATACGTTTCGTATCAAGATTTGACCTGATATCCTGTCGAAGCTCGATTTCGCCTTTCCAAAAAACCTTATCCTCTGATCTGACAGCAGCTCCTATATATTTAGAACCTGTGTCTATACCTATATGACAGTCCTGCTTTGTTTCTCCAGTTGTATAAGTCAGCTGAATCGTAAATGGATGATATTTATAAATCTTAGCCTTATTTTCCCTTAGGAGTAATCTGGCTTTTCTTTGTGAGCATGGCATTAATGGTCTGCCACGCATATTGAATACAAATACTCTCATAGTTTTTACCTTTGACAGCTACTCTCAAGTGCTGTCCCTTTCTTTTGAAAGTTTGTTACCCTTCGCCAATGTTGTAAATGCTTGTCGTGATCGAACATACTAGGTTGACCGTTCCTACCTCACAGAACTTTTACAGAGCCTACACAAGGCTGCAAACTATGGTATCATTCGCAGGTGTGATAACATAAACAACGTAGTTCTCGAAGAACTTAGGCTAGTCAATATGAGCTTTTACAAGCTCCGACCTCAACAGTTATTACTGTAGGTCGGGGTTATTGACGCATTCTCTTCAATTTTTCATAACGAATTCTGAGCTGCTTGTACTCTGCCTGAAAACATTCTTTGTAATCTGAACTTACCATACCAATAGCTGTTGCCGGCAGGGTACTCTCGTCATATTCTTTATAGTCAGACTCAAACATATCCTTTGGCAACCATTGCACATGTCCATTCTCGTATTTCATCACATATCCTTCATCGGCAGGATCTTCGTCTGCCGGAATCTGCCATCCTCGAAAGATATTATAGTCACCTCTTGTCATTGGTCTCGCAGCAACAACCTTTATTCCGATATACTGTTTCATTTGCACGTCTCCTTTCTCCACTAAAGCAAAAAATGATAAAAAAATAGAGATATTTCTCTGAATATCTCTATTTCCTTGACATAAAACTGTCCTTATATCCAATTTTCTAATAAAAAGTTGCCTTTTTGATACAACAACTCATGATATAAATTATAGCACAAATTATATCATTTGTGTATCTTGATAATAAATTTATTTTTATTCAAAACATAAATATAATTTTATATCTGACTACTCCCACGGGCAAGCCCGTGGGGTTCTGATTATCAAGTGTAGCTTGTAATCGTACATCATTTTCAGACTTTGGAGTTACAAGTGTAAGTCTATTTGAATCAGAGCTTTCATTACCAAGCAGTCCAACGACCACATTGACGGTAAATTTCTACTTTCGTAAGGAAGTATAGTCAATCTCCCTAAATATGTTTTACGCTATCTTAATTCCGCTATTTAATATTTT
>ENA-OUNH01000457-OUNH01000457.1-human-gut-metagenome-genome-assembly--contig:-NODE-457-length-11915-cov-10.296233_pt1 | contig 11915 bp, 16 predicted proteins | sample MGYA00242806_ERZ504814 | MGnify/ENA primary metagenome ERZ504814 (study PRJEB26092, sample SAMD00036389) | human gut metagenome | host: Homo sapiens | study: EMG produced TPA metagenomics assembly of...
TTAGTATCTCAACTATTCCCATTCTTGTGGGCAGAACCGCACCATGCGGACGTATCATTATTCTGTGAGGATAGGTCGTGGCAAAACGACTTTTCCAACAGTCGCTCTCGGATCACTGCGTGGGTCGCTCGCTTTCTTTTGAAAAGGTCGTGGCGTACAGTCCCCGTGGCTCGCTATCTCACAAACGTATCTGTCTGCTTTATTCAGTTGTCAAAGAGCTATCGGCTATTCAGCCTATTAAAATCAACTTTCAGATTTTGATTTTAATAAAGTGACAAGTGAAGTGGCAGGAAAGGGGGGACGTGCCAGACTTCACTTGTATGTACTACATCACTACAATTTCAAAATTCATCAGCATATCAAGTAATGCTGTCTGAACTCTGTTTTTTAAATCGGCGTCCACAACCATGCAAACATTACCGTATTCATCATACAATTTACGCAGGCACAGTTTTGAAATGTAACCGTCATAAAATTTCATAACGGTTTCAATCGCTTCTGGGTCGCTCTCTGTTGCTGATAAAATAATCTCAAAAGGCAGATGTTCGTATTTCTTCATTTGCGTTCCTCCATAATTTTTCTCATTGCTTCAAGTGTTTTTGTTCTGTGATACTGGACGTTAGAACGGGGAATTTTAATAAATTCGCTGATTTCACTATCCGACATATCCATAAAGTAGGACAACAAAATAATGTTGCGTTTCTTCTCTGTCAATGTTTTAAGGGCTTCGCTTAACTGGTCGTCCTCAACCCAGACTTCAATGCCTAAGATATTGAATACAGTATAATCACTTTCGTATTTATCCAATTCTCCAAAACGTGATTGTTCATAATCTGGAATATCCGAAAATAAACATTCGTGTTTTTCACGCCTTTTCATATCACGGTAGCCTTTCTTTACTGCGCGTTTAATTACTTTTTTTGAAAGGCAATCAAACTGTGCTTCAATGGCTTGTTTGAAAGAAGATGTTTTCATTTGCTCACCTCCTTTCCGTGCTGGATTGAAATAAACTTTTGTTTATTTCCCCCTTTCCGCACCCTAACTACCCAAAGAGGTGGCAAGCTACCAAGATTTTCAAAAATTTTTAAAAACAAAACAGCCCGATAATGTATAATTACACAAACGGACTGTTTTATAAATTCTATTGATATGAATTTTAACTCATATAAAAGGTATAATGATTGTAATAGTGGACTGAAATATTTATCCAGTTGAGAACGGCAGAACGTTCTTCCGTATGCAATCATGGTATAGCCCCCTTTAACCAGAGCTATACCGTATTTATCCCTAAGAAAAAAAGGACAGTTCTGGTTATATCCAAAACCGTCCCGTTATTTTTCAAGACGCACAAAAGTATATTATCTAGGAACGGTTTTTTTTATTTACCGCACACGATAACAGCTTTTGAATTATTACTGCATGATATATGCAATTTTAACACATTCTAAATATACAGCATGAAGTATAAACTCATGTTAGGTGATTTAAAATGAGAAAAACAAAAGAAACACATACTTTTGATTTCAGACCGCTAGGGCTGGCAATCAGAGAAGCCCGTGAGAAAGCGGGACTTTCTCGTAATGATTTAGGCGATAAGGTATTCTATGGAGAACGTCATATCGCAGATATTGAAAATGTTGGTTCACACCCAAGTTTTCAATTATTCCATGATTTAGTTACCATGTTCAATATATCAGTTGATGAATATTTCTATCCAACGGAGAAAGTAGCAAAAAGTACAGCTCGTCGTCAAATAGAAACCTCTCTTGATTTATTGAGTGATAACGAATTAAAAATCATTCAAGGTACGATTGACGGTATCTTGAATAGCAGGGAGAACAAGAAGTAACTAGCTTCTTGCTTTCCCCATTTTTCTTTTAAGTAGTGTTCTACTAGCTTTTGTTTGCTGATCTGCTCCGCAGGTAGCAAATTAACTTAATTTTTCCATGAACATTCTATTTAAGCTTAAAAATAAGAGAAACTTTTGCTCCAACAATTATATTATCAACTTCTAAATTTTCAATTTGAAGAAATCCACTATGTTCATTCATTATTTTTTCGACTATTGAAAGTCCTAATCCATAATGAGAACCACTTCTCGCCTTATTTTCTGAATAAAATTTTTGAGTTGCTTTTTCCAAACTCTCCTTACTAAAACCTTTTCCATTATCAATTACACTTACAATATACTCCGATTTATTATTGATAAACTTTAATTTTATTTGAGAAGATTTTTCAGAAAATCCAACAGCATTTGAAATGATATTTTGAAAAGCCTTTTGAATATCTTTTGGCTCTATCAATAAATCATCTGTCCAATCTTTTTGTATTACAGAAACGGTTACGTTTTTTAAACGGGCTATTTGATTTGCAAGTAAAATCAAATTATCTACATATTTTTCATTAAAATGAACATATTCTGTTTTAGGTTGTTCCAATTTTGAAAGAGTTTTTAATTCTTCCACATATTCAGATATTTTAGAAATTCCGTCTTGAGCATATTTAACATATTCTTTTTGGTTTACATCCATATTTGTTTCTTCTAGCAATTCTAAATTGCCAGATACGACAGTAGCAGGTGTTTGTATATCATGCGTAAGTGATTGAATACTATTTTCTAAAAGTTGTGCTTGTTTCAACTGTTTTTTTGTACTTTCTTTTACTGTCTTTTCCATTTCACTCAAAATAATGAGAATATCATTTACTTCTTTTAATGGACTGGATAATTCAGAAATTTCTCTATCATCAGATAAAATTGTGTTTTGTATATTCGTTATCTTATTTAATTCTTTGCTTAACCGATTTCTATACACTTTTAAAATAACTAAAAATCCTGTAATTACTGCAATGAGAAAACAACTAATGATTGTTAAATCGGCACTTGGGAAAACACTTCTCAGAAAATCATTCGAAAACTGTGAGGTAGCACTCTTATATCCCAGAACCCACTTTTCAGATGAATTACCAATAAGTTCGTAAGTTGTTCCATTCATAAAGCGCAATTGATTGATTTTTCCTTTTTCGCATACTTCTTGTATTAGTTCTTCATCTTGTATAGAACCATTTATATAATTACCACTATCTGAAAGTTTAGCATATTCAATATATGCAGGTATGTCCATTTCTTCAAGTGTGTTATCAAGAGCTTCCTCTTTTATGATTTCAACATTTTGAGATATTGCATTTGGTGAAATGATAATTTCTGTTTCTCCTAGAAAAAAAACTCCTAGACCAAACATCATTACTACTATGAACATATAACAAATTTGAGAAATACTAAGCGTTAATAACATTCGCATTATTGATTTTTTTCCCATTGATACCCAACTCCCCAAACTGTTTTTATCGGTTCTTCTTCATAAATCTTAAATTTTTTCTGATTTCTTTTATTCTTTCTCTTATTGTCGTTTCTGCGTCCCCCATGCCGTCAAATCCAAAAAGTTTTTCGTATATTTCATCTTTTGTAAATACACGATTAGGATTACGCATTAGTAAAGAACATATTTCATATTCTGTTGAAGTCATATTTATTTCTGCTTCATTTACATAGATTTTTCTAACTGTAAAATCACAAAAGATATTTCCAATATGAATCATATTACTTTTTGTTCTGTTTTCTCTACGTATATGAGCCATTATTCGATATCGAAGCTCTTTAACAGAAAAAGGCTTCACAATATAGTCATCTGCACCTATGGAAAAACCTTCTATTAAATCCTGCTCAAAACTTTTGGCAGTTAAAAATAACACAGGTATGTCGATTTCACGCCTTTTTTCTTTCAAAAAAGTAAATCCATCTAATTCTGGCATCATAACATCAAGTATCAATAAATCGTGTTTATTTATTTCTCGAATAGATACGCTGGACAATCCAGTATAAGTCGTTATGCTATGGTCGTATTCCAAAGCATTTTTTATAAGCTGAAGCAAAGATATATCATCATCTATTACTAATATTTTAGCCATACAAATTTCTCCTTTATCCCTTTGTTTGCCCCTCCCATTTTTTAAACCATAATACTATTCCAACAAAAAGAAGTACGAAGAACAATAATTGTATCATTAAATCTAATGGTAAATTTACACCTTGTACATTCAAAGTATTATTATCAAAATAAATACTTGTCGTTTTCATAGACCATGTCCACGGAATTAATCTCCATATTCTTTCTTCAATCATAGGTAATGAACTAATATAAGCAACAAATATCGTTCCAAAAATACCGAAGCCTATCGAAGCACCCATATTGAAATAAAAACTACTCCACAGTTGAAAAGGTACAAGGAAAAGAGAACCTACCATAAAAATAAGTGCTGTTTTCAAAAATAGAAGAGCCGTAAAATTGTCTGGGTGATAAACACTCCAAATACTAATATATAATAATATCATAGAAAAAAACACAAAGTAAGCTAATAAACTTAATAAATATAAAGATTTAAAAAAGAAATTTTGCCCTCTATGAATACTTTTTCTTATTACTTGATAATTACCAGCTTCTTGTTCTTGTTCTCCCATAATGCCAGCTAAAATTCCCACCAACAGAGGTACAGCTATAGATGAAATGTTTATCCAATAATACAAACTATTAGAAACAATTTCGTCTTTATTACTCGTTCTACAAATAAACAAAATACAAATAGTTACTATAAGTGATAATGCGAAAGGAATTATGTTTAACATAGTTCGCTTGCTCTTTATATGTTCTACACGTAAGGCTTTCATAAAATACATTTTAATTTCCCTCTCTTTGCGAAAAAATGAATGATGTTACCAACGTAAATATTGCAAAACATATAAGAGCTAATAATATAGCTACTATAATTGTATGTGTGTTTAATAACTCACTTGTATTTTCTAAAACAATTCCATTTGGGTGAATTTTGGTAATAGGTACAACACCTCTTACACCATAACTGTATGGATTAAATATCCAATAATTCTCTGGTGCCATGATAGGTGCTGAAATAAATCCCAAAAAGCCTATTCCCAATGCTCCCACAGTTTTAAAGTTATGCGCACAAAACAAAGCAATGGGAATAATAGGTAAAGATGTTAGCCATGTTATACCACCCATTTCCAACACAGAGATTATCGTATTTATCCCAAGATGATTAAGTAATGCTAAAATACAAACAAAAATAGTCAATAGAGCAGTGGTCATAAATGAATAAAATGCCAAAGCAAATAATTTTGCTATCCAAACCCTTTTCGTTGAACGTGCTTCTACATAAATCGAACGATAGGTATTATTTTTCTTTTCTGTATATTCTGTTAATATACATAGCAATGAAATTCCTAATGTATTGAATGATATTGTCCACATATTGAAAATCATCTTTGTATAATGTTCCCATGATTTTTCTAAAGCATCAGGTGCTAAATTTGCAACTATCATCAGCAAAACAGAAAATATTACAGCTCCTATAAAAAGAGTTGGTCTAAGCAATGTTCGCTTCGATTTTAATAATTCTGAACGAAATAATCTATACATAAGAATATTCCTCCTCTCTAGTAACATTCATAAAGATATTTTCTAAATTGTCATTGTTATTCACTTTTCCCTCATATTTTAATTTTCCATTTATGATAATTCCTACATAAGACGCTATGTGTTGAATTTCTGCAAGATTATGGCTGGAAACTAAAACTGTAATCCCACTTTCATTTAACCTTTTTATTAAATCTCTTAATTCTTGAATACCAATCGGGTCTAATCCATTCGTTGGTTCATCTAGAATAACTAGACTGGGATTGCCTAAAAGAGCTATTGCAATTCCTAAACGTTGTTTCATACCGAGAGAAAAATTTGAGACTTTTTTCTTTCCGGTTTTATCCATTTTTAACAATGTCAGAACACGTTTTACTTCACTTTCTGATACTCCTAACATACAAGCATGAATTTTCATATTTTCTCTCGCAGTTAAATTTCCATAAATTGCAGGATTTTCAATTAAAACACCTATTTTATTTAAAGTATCTTTTGACCATTTCTTTCCATCAAAAATAATTTCTCCACTACTAGCCTTTAACAGTCCGCAAAGGAGTTTCATAGTTGTACTTTTACCTGCTCCATTAGGACCTAATAAACCATAAGTTTCTCCTTTTGGTACTTTCAAAGAAATTCCTTTTATAATGTTTTCATTTTTAATCTTTTTTCTAATCCTCTTGTTTCTAAAACATAATCCATATTTTTTCCGCCTTTCTACTATATTTTGAAATTTCTTAGCCATTTCTAAGCATTTATAATATAAAACACATTTATAATTAAATTGTAACTGAAAAGGAAAAAGGCTTGCGTGATCAATCATGTACGTAAGCCTTTTTCCTTTTCTTAAATCTTTGTCTTTTTGGTAATCGTATAAATATATTCTTCTGCCGTAGGGCGTTTATTTCCAAAATACCTTTTGAAATTCGCCTGCACTTCTGGGTCGGTGCTGTTCATAGCTTCATCAATCGTCGCTTCTATATCAGCCCGAACATCAGCCAATGATACACCGCCAGCTTTTGCTCCTGCTTTCAATGCTTTTTTTATATCTCTTTTTTTTAAGATAGCCATAATACAACACCTTTCCCATTTATTTTAAAAGTAATTGAATAATAGTTACAAATACCCAAACGAAAAATAAAACACCGTCCAACTTAGCAACCAAATTCAAGACTTTGTTTTCTATTTTTTCTACTCCGCATATAGCATTAAAATTCATTGCAGAAAACGCTAAAATCAATAAAGAATAATTTGACAAATTGTTGCTATCTCCATTATAAAGGGCAAAAGCATATCCAGCCCAAATGGGAAGTAACGCAACTAAAGTAATGCCTTTTAAAAATGTCATGTCTTTTCTTTCGCTTGAAAAATAATTTCCTTTTAAATTTTCTGTTAAATGTTTGTCTGCCATAATCGCAACTCCTTTCAAAATTGTTGGAAGTTCTCTCCCTCTTTTATTGTAATACTTTTCAATCTAATTGTAAAGTATTTCTTACATCAAAAGTAAAAAATCAACCACGCTTATCTGAAATGTTGTAAACGTGGCGAAATTAACTTTTTTCAAAACTATTTGATTTTCCTTAAAATCAACAATGCAATATCAGCAATAAATAGAAATAGGGTGTACGATAACTGTAAACCATTCATTAACCTAACATGGTTATCCATAAGCCAACTTAAATTATTTGCCACAATATTCAAAAGGAAGAACAAGGCAACAAAAGCGATTAACGAAGCAGTAGCAATAAGTCCTCGACCTCTTTCATCTCGTCCTTCTTTTGAAAAATAGAAGAATACAAAGAAGCCCAAAAGCAAAAAGCCGAGTATTCCATTTGCTCGCATTAAAAATTTGCTGTCTAATAAAAGCGTTATCCACTCAATCATTTTTCTGCCTCCTCAAAGTCAAATAAATCTTCAATCGCTACATCAAATACTTTCGCAATACTATATGCTAACAACATGGACGGATTGTATCGGTTTCTTTCAAGCTGTATTATCGTTTGCCGAGATACTCCAACAAGGTCAGCGAGTTCTTGCTGGCTCATTCGTTTTGTAGCTCTATAAATGTGTATCTTGCTGTCAAAAGAATACTTTTGTTTTGCCATTTAGCCACCGCCTTATTATAATTTCAGCTTATTATAACATATTTCTTACTTTTTGTGTGGAATTTATGATTATGCCATATAGAAAAAGCGTGTAAATCTGTACTGAAATACACGCTTTATTATCATTTATCCTACAATCTTCCAGTTGCTATCCTTATGTAGTACAAGCTCATATTGCGATACCTGCGTCCCCTTTGTTTGATTATCAAGGAATTTCACGGCAACCTTGACTTTCACATTATCCCCGTCCTTTGTAAAGATAGGGTTTACCAGTTCAGAATAAAGATAGTCCCTGCCGATAGGTTCAAGCACATTTCCCGTTACATAATAGGCAAGTTCTTTTTCTGTGGCTGTTGGATACAGCTTAAAGAATGTTTCCAGAAATGCGGTAGCGTCATTGACGGTATCAGCGTCTACGCTTGCGTCTGCTTCTGGTGTCTTAGGCTCATAGTCTGATTTTTCGATTGCTGGTGCAAGAGTAGGGTTCTGAATGATTACCATATCCCCGTCAGCGTCTACATGGACTTTTACTATATAGGTCGCTTTCACATTGCTTGTCTGTTCTCCCTCTTTTATCTGCTGATCTACTTCGTAGGTAGCAGAAAAAGTGTCCGTTCCCGATTGCTCGATATACCAGATAATCACATCTGTAACTGTGGAGCTGGTTGGTATATCCGTTCTGATTGTATCAACATTCAAGTCCTGCAATTCCTTTGTCAGATAACTGCTGATTGCCTGCGTCCTTGCTTCAATCGCTTCTTTGCTGTTATTCCACGTGTAATAAGACTTCGCAAAGTTCTTCACGAAATTTTCTATCCCGTTGGTGTCCTGCAAGCGAAGTTCAATGATTTCTTTTTCATGGGTCGTGTGCTGGTCGATAGCCGTAAAATTCTTATACCCCCCAAAACTCACGCTTGCGATAAGCACCACCCACAACGCAATCACGGTTTTCTTATGTGTACCTACCTTGACAGTACGCACCTTTTTTTCTTTTGGTTCTTTGAGAGTTTCTGTCTGTTTCTTATTCTTCTTAAACATATTTTCAAGTCCTTTCTATTGTTTTACTCGTCCTGCACCGATTAAGTGCTGTTGCCAGTAACTACTGCTTAGGTCTGCATATCCTATCGGGTCGCCTGCATGGTACATCTGTGTCGGCGAAACAAGAATACCGACGTGTGTTACATAACTTCCAGCGTTATAGGTGGAATGGAAAAATACCAAGTCCCCAGCCTTTGCCTGCGAGAGTGGAAGATGTTGGGTAGCGTCATACTGTGCCTGTGCCGTTCTCGGTAAAGAGATACCAGCTTTTCCATAGCACCATTGCACAAGTCCGCTACAATCAAAGGAAGTGTTCGGGTTACTGCCACCATACACATATTTCCAGCCTTGATATTTCAACGCTTCATTCATTACCTTTTGTGCCAGTTCTCCTGATACCTGCGGTACAGCTAAATACTGATTGACTAATTCCACATAGAACATATTTCCATAGCCATACCGCCAGCCCCCATTCTTCGCAACGGCTATCGGGTTCGTATAGGTTACTTTCTTTCCACCCGATTTCTCACGAGCGAAGCTCTCTGCAAGATTAAAAGTGTGTTTCTTTCCTTTTCCTGCCACATATCCCACATAGCCACCGCCATAGTTATAGGACTGTATCGCTACATTCAAGTCGTCGATACCTTGATTTTTGCAGGAAGAAAGCAGGGACGCAAAATACTTACACCCCTGCTTGATTGAACTTTCTGTATCTAAGGAATTAGGCGGTAAACCAAGACTTTCCGAACTCTGCATAACATCTTCTGCCGTACCGCCACTTTCTACTTGAATGATAGCCAATAGCACATTGACATACTCGGAGATACTGTATTCTCTGGCGTATTTTTCCACCATAGGCTGATGTTTCAAGACTTCTGCGGATAGGTTCATACCCGTAATGCCAGAAGAAAAATTGCTGTTCTCATCGTCGCTGTCCGCACTAATCAGCACTCCAAAGAAAAGCACCAGAGAAAAGAGGATAGGAAACAGACTGCCAATGAGAGCGATATGTTTCAGTTTCATTTTTTCTTCTGTCCTTTCTTCGTTACAAGGTTACGGCTTTTCTCTGTGGTCTGCTGGTTCTTCTGGACGCTCTGGGTCTGCTGAACCTTTGTCCTGCGGTCTTTGGTGTAATTCTGGCGTGTTTCCTGCGATACCACTTTTTCTACATTCTGCCTATGTGCTGGCTGTTCCGACTGGGTCGCTTTTCTATCAGAAACACCAGAAGATAACGGACGCTCTTTGATAACATTTGGCTTGACTGGCTCACTTGCTTTTGAAGTGGTCGCTGTGGCAGGACGTTTGACTTCCTGTGTTTTTTCCGCACTCGGCTTTGAAGCTGTGGCTGGTCGCTCATGGGGACGGGTAGCTCCCGTTGTCGCTGATCCGTCAGCCTTTCGCTGTACCTGCCTTGCTTCTTGTGCCTTTTGAAGCTCCATACGCTTGTCAGCGATATTTTTCTTATGCTGTTCCTGCTTTTCCAATCGTCCCGTCTGTCTGGACTGCTGTTCCTGCACCATGCCACGCTTAAAGTCAGACACGCTGGACTTTACCTTTTCCTTTGCGGAATACACCGCATAAGCGGTCTGTGTCGGCATATCCTTGATATTCTCTTTGACAGCGTTTGCCTTGTCTTTCACTTTATTTTTCGTATCTAAGACAGCACCCACCTTTGAGCCTGCACGCTGTCCCATGCTGGAAGTGGTATTGCCCCGATTTTCTTTAGAAGCTGTATTTTTTCTTTCAGCTCGTTTTCCAGCAACGGCACTTCCAGCCACCGCACCAGCGACACCGCCCGAAATACCGCCAGCACTTACCGCCCTTGCAATACGGTGTTCCATACGCCTAGCCCTATGTCGCATAAACAGATACGGTCTGCGGAAAATTCTTCGTCCCATGCTTTGACTGTCATTAGCGTTCAAAGAGAACATACTCATTAAATCGCCCAGCTTCATGTAGATACCAGCGAAACATACTATCTGCAAAAACGCCACCATGAAAAATGGATAGTCTGTGGATATGTTATAAAACATACTGGAAATACTGAACGCCACCGTTACAATGAGCGTTATTCCTGCCCGTGTCATAATGGTATTAAACACCCTCACGATTGCCTGCTTTGCCATGCTTTCATAGCTCGGTATCATGGAAAGTAGAAAACTGATAGGTAAAAACATTGCAAAGATAATAAAAAGTATCTGGCTGAACAACATCATGCCCGTAAGTAAGAATACAAATATTGTTATCCCTAAATTGAAGAACAGTAGGAAGAACACCATGCCTAAACGGTTTACAACCTGCGGTATCGTCAGATTGTTGTTGTCGTTGTCCTCGATTTCTGTTTTCACGACTTCCTCTCTGGTTTTCCCGTCCTCGTCCTCTGGACTTGCCGATACAAGAGCGACCACACGGTCTGCCCCGATTTCTTCTGCGTTGCTGTTACCGAATTGTAGAAGTAGCCACGGCTGTTGTACTTGAATAGAAAATAAGCTGTCCCGTATCAAGTCCACGCTGTCCTTGCCCACGCTGTCAGAGTTTGGGAGCATGATTTTTGTTCCCAAGTCCAAAGAAGCGGTGCTGATGTCTGATGAAAATTCATTTATCTTCTTGATGTAATCGGGAGCATAGGCGATAAACGAAGCGGACAGTACGAACACCACTACAAAGTTGATAACGGCGTGAAGTGCCTTGCTGGTTTCCCGTTTGATAAGTCCCGTATAGGCAACATAAAGTCCCACCACTAAGATAATGAGAAGCAGGAAACCAACATAAAAGCCCGTAGAAGAAAAGCCGTTCTGTGTTACGCCTGCAAGGGTCTGTATGCTCTGCCCGATACTCTCTGCCATATCGTTAATGAAGTCCAGCTTATAGGCTTCCTGCACCACATAGCCCGTAGCATTGCTTAAATAAAGGCTTATCGTCCAGACAAAGTTGGTAATGCAGTAAAGCCCGTACTGCACCGATTTTCCAATCCCGTCCAGCCAGTTCCACGGCAACCACGACCAGCTATTATCCACATAAAAATCAAGCTGGTAGTTGGAAAGGGGATATTTTGAGTAAAGATTTTCTGCGTTTATGGTATCGTCCACAAGCCCCGTTGCATGAGCCACCGTCCCCAGAAGTGAAAGCAGGATAAGGGAGAGTGCCACCACGAACAGAGCCATTTTGAGAAAGTGGAAAATCTTCTTTTTTGTGAACGCACCTTTTATCCTTTCTTTCATCACTCCACCTCATTTCTCTGTACGGGCGGTCTGGTATCAAAGGCGTGTAGCAGTTCTTCAAAGAC
>ENA-OUNH01000458-OUNH01000458.1-human-gut-metagenome-genome-assembly--contig:-NODE-458-length-11915-cov-2.446386_pt1 | contig 11915 bp, 10 predicted proteins | sample MGYA00242806_ERZ504814 | MGnify/ENA primary metagenome ERZ504814 (study PRJEB26092, sample SAMD00036389) | human gut metagenome | host: Homo sapiens | study: EMG produced TPA metagenomics assembly of...
GTATAAAAAATTATCCAACAGACCATAATGATACTCTACCTGGCTGTAACCATTAAGCTTCATATAGTACTGTGCCACATTCTGTACTTCCCCATCATCCAGCCAGTCTTTTCGCGCTGCATCAAAAGCTTCCTGGTTACTGAATTTTAAATCTCACCACCGCCGCCCCGTTATCCAGCCGCATTTTGCAATAATCATAAATAGTCTGCCAGTCATATTCTTCAAAACACCCCTGGTTCAGAACATAAAAATTCAGATCTTTTGCTGTACATTTTGGAACTTCAAGCTCATCTGAAGGTGTATATGTTTTCTCATATTCTTCCGGAAACGGACAGAGATAATCATAGATGATCGTTTTATGTTCTTTCAGCTGTGCCGCTTCTCCGTTAAGAAAATCCGGCTGATCACCATTCGTTGTATCTACATAATAATACGACTCACCAATTTTTACAATATCCCATGCATGTCCTTCTGTACTTCCTTTTGTGCTTCCATCCACATAAATGCAAGGAATATCAAGTTTTTCCAGCAGATACTGAACAGCCCCTGCATATCCGGCGCAGACTGCAGATTTTTTCCAAAACACACCAGCGATACTCTGGTCATCTTCTCCCGTCTGATACTGAGTATGATCGATCACATAAGCATAAACGATACGCACTTTTTCATAATCACTTGCTTCCTCCGGAATCAGGCTGTTCACCTCCTGAAAGCTTTTTCCATTGCAGTCCTGATTTCTTTCATTTCATTTTCTGTATATGTATAGCCAGGCGTAAACATACAATAATTTTATCCGAATAAGTTGTTTTGTAAAATCTTTTCCCTGTTGTGTACCCAAAAAATCTCCGGATGATCCTTCAGGACCGCATGGTATGTCCGATCAATACTGTCATCATCTGCAAGGGTCAGATAAAACTGTTCTTCTCTGTTTCGGATTCCATTCAGTATTTCCCGGTATACACGCTGTTCTTCTTCTGTAAGCTGCTTGAAATAATATTCCTGATGTCCTTCATCTGTCTTGACAATTTCCATTTGTCTGAGTTTTTGAACCTCGGAAGGTTCATCAGAAAAAAAAGCTCTCAGCAGCTGAACATATTGCTTTCAGTGCCCCAGCATGAACATTACAGGGACAATATATAAAAATTGCCAGTATCAGTGCCACCGCTATCTGGCTGAAAAATATTTTTTTCATTCCAATTCCTTTATTCTACACAGGTTGTAAGAAAGGGCAGCCTCCCGCAGGAGACTGCCCTTTCATCAGTCGCTGTCTCTTAATTTTCCAGTTCCAGTGTTTCTACCTCATCATAAGTATCCACTGCATCATCAATATCTTCCTGATCCAGAGTCAGTGTCTCTACATTCTCCTCTTCTTCATCTTCCTGCAGTGCAGTATTCTTGAAGTCTGAAAGAATATCACCAGAAGAATCACTTCCAGACGCCAGAGCATCTTTCAGAGCACTGGATTTCACAATATCAGTAAGAACTGTATTCGCAGTCTCAACTGTCTCATCAAGAATCTCGTCATCTGTATTTCCCACTGTTGTTTCCTCGACAGCTGTATCATCATAGAAAGATGGCTGTCTGATATAACGAAAACTTGCACTATATGCTTCACCAACAGTTACACCGTTCTTACTTGAAGAACAATGTACTGCAATCCAGTCTCCTGAGTCTGTTTTTCCACATAGAATACCAACATGATTATCGCTTCCTGATTCCGGTCCCCGCTGGAATACAAGATCTCCTGGCTGTGCATCTGCTTCGCTTACCACACTAGCTTTTTCCCACTGATCAGACGTTCCATCGCCGACAACTTCCTGCATTCCCTGATCCTGATAACCATTGATTACAGCCCATGTTACAAATCCGCTGCAGTCCAGTCCATATGCACGTAATGTACCGGAGCTCCGGCTTCCTTCCGCTGATACTTTCTCAACATTTCCCCAACTCGGATCATTACCGATAACTGTGGACTTACCGCCCCAGAAATATCCAACTTTACCTACCAGACTATACGCAGCTGCAATTACATCCACACGATCTTCCGATACATTATCGCCAACACTCTCACGTACAAATCCCTTGGAAGCTGTAACAACTGCGCAAAGAAGCTTGCAGTCTGTTTCCACATATTTCTTAAGAACCGTTCTGTCTTCTTTCGCAATATTATTCTTCTTAATATAATAGTTGATCTTGCGGTTTCCATAGGATACCTTGGTAATATCCTGCTTATCTCTGACGATCGGGTTCATATCTGTAAAAATCTTTGCCAGCTCGTCCTTGCAGGAAGCATCCATTGTAAAAGAAGATGCCCCTTTCTGAGTCTGTTCATAAATATAAACAGCCAGAATATCCTGCCAGTTTCGTACCAGGAGTGTATCCTCTGTAACTTTATTACTTTCTTTATATTCCTTCTCGATCTGATCCATTACAGATGCGAAATCATCAGAAAATGTAAGATTATAGTTGTTCTTCAGACTGTCCAGATAAAAATCTTTACCTGCATGAAGATTAGAAACCATATTTGTTACATATACAGGACTTCCGATCTGAGATGCTGATGCATTATTTCCATCCGTAATATCATCTTTCTTGTCATCAGTATCTTTCTTATCTTTATTTTCTGCTGCGGAAAGCTTCTTCTCCGCAGCAGTCAATATAGCATAATTTGTAACTTTAGCTTTATCTGTATCTGATAATGCATCGTACGCTGCTCTCGCTTCCTGAATCTGTGCTTTATCTTTCACAGTGATATCCTTGCCTGCCAGAGAAGCAATTTTATCAATGACCGCCTGTACAGCTTCAGAATTATCCGGTTTCGGTGTTGCTGTCGGTTCTGGTGTCGCGGTTGGCTCCGGCGTTGCGGTTGGTTCCGGTGTCGCGGTTGGCTCCGGCGTCGCTGTCGGCTCTGGCGTTGCAGTTGGCTGCGGTTCCGGTGTCGCGGTTGGCTCCGGTGCTGCTGTCGGTTCTGGTGCCGGCGTTTCAATCGGTTCCGGTGCTGCAGTTGGTTCCGGCTCTGGCGTCTCTGTCTCTGCAGGTTCAGACACTGCCTCACCTTCGTTGCTAACAACAACCCCTGTCTCCTCGGCAGCCATAACTCCTGCTGGAGACGACAGTACCATAGCTGATAACGTCGTAATGCACAAAAACTTATTCAGGTACTTATTCTTCATATTTATTAAGATGCTCCCTTCTTTCCTTGAACATCCCTTTACTTCCCCTATAATAAAGGTCTGCCTGAAACCATATTAGATAACTTAAAGTTCAACTCCACTTATTTTATCATAGGAATTTTATGAAATCAACCGTTCCGCCAGGATAACCTTTCCAATTTATCTATTTTTCACTTTTTCTTCACATTTTTGCAAAAAGTACTTCAGACATTCTGTAACGCAAAAACTGCAGTGTTATTACACTGCAGTCTATGTTGTATACTGTTCAGCCCACCATCAACGGCTGTTCTTCCATATGAAACTGTCTTCTCATGCAAAGCTGAAAGATTCCCTGCACCACCTGATAGCATACTCTCAGGATAAAACGAATATCATCTGCAATACATCTTGGACTTTCCAGATAGCAGGTATGACGCTCCCGGATATATTCTACAAGTTCCTCAAAACTGTCGAAATGCTTCGCTTCTTCCAGCTGGCTGTCTGCCCTGCCGCTTAAAATACACTCTTTCAGACGGTTCTTCAGTTCAGCTTCGTAGGAATTATGTTCTGCAAGACTTCCTTTGTATGTTCTGTTATGAGGAAAAGTAAAATAATCTGCCATATAATGCATAACCTCACCGAATCTCCGCCAGTACACTCTGGCATTATCTTCCTCAGGGCTTCTCTCCACCAACTCTCTCATATTACTCTGAAGCTGATTGAAAGTCCCAAAAAACTCATGTCTTGTAGTAAGAAATGACGGTTTCAGATCCGGCATGATATTCCCCAGACAAAATGCTTTTCTGTGCTGCTGAAGGCTGTAGACTTCAGACATCTGATCAGCCAGGTATCTGCCTAACAGTATATGTGATTTTTTACGCAATTTTTTCCCTCTTCCTTCTTTCTGTTTCAGTTTATAACCGAATACATCAAATAAAAACGGCTCCGCCCGGTCATCGCTGAAATCTTAAAATCTTTCGTTGTCGGAACCAATTTTACTATATCACCATTCTATTTAATGTGCAATTAAAGTTTTATAAAAACTGTGATTCTTTACAGCATTAAGTCCTAAACAAAAAGAAGCTTCTTTACAGTTCCCTGAAATCCGGTGTCCCGTACAGGTCATACGGAGTACTCTGGTATACGTAATAATTCAGCCAGTTCGTATACAGGTTGTTCGCATGGGCTCTCCATGTGAGCAGAGGTTTGTTGTTCGGGTCATCGTCTTTATAATAGTTCTTCGGAATTTCGATCGGGAGTCCTTTGGCCAGGTCTCTTTTGTATTCACCATCCAGGGTTATACGATCGTATTCCGGATGGCCCATGACGAAAATCTTACGGCCGCCTTCTGCCATTGCAAGAAATAAGCCTGCCTCATCGCTTTCCGCCAGAACAGTGAGGTCTTTGCAGGCATGGATATCGGCGATCGGAACTTCGGTATGTCTGGAATGAGGAGCAAGAAATACATCATCAAAACCACGCACCAGCGGAATCTTGCGATTAAGAACTTTATGCCAGAAAAGGCCAAACATCTTTTTCTCCAGAGGTTTTTTCTCCAGGCCATAGAAATGGTAAAGACCAGCCTGCGCTGCCCAGCACAGGAAGATCGTAGATGTTACGTGCTTCTCTGTCCAGTTCAGGATTTTCGTCAGTTCTTCCCAGTAATCCACCTCTTCGAAAGGCATCTGCTCCACCGGGGCACCTGTAATGATCATCCCATCAAATTTACGCTTCTTCACATCTGAAAAAGTCTCATAAAACTTATTCAGATGACTGAGGGAAGTATTCTTCGCCTCATGGCTCTCCACAGCCATAAAAGTTACATCCACCTGCAGAGGTGTGTTGGAAAGAGATCGTAAAAGCTGCAACTCTGTTTCCTCTTTCAATGGCATCAGGTTCAGGATCAGAATCTGAATAGGACGGATATCCTGGTGCACGGCACGTTTCTCATCCATTACAAATATATTTTCTCTTTCAAGGATCTCTTTTACAGGCAGATCCCCCTGTGTTTTAATCGGCATTTTAAGCCCTCCTTTATCTATGTAAAGCGAACTCCCACAGAATCCGCCTTGATACTTTTTCATATAAAACAGCCAGTTTATCTTCCTGCCAGTTTCAGGAAATCCTCCTCAGAAAGGATCGGGATCTCAAGCTCTCTGGCTTTCTTGTTCTTGGAGGAATTGGACTGTACATCATTATTGATCAGATAGTTGGTCTTCTTTGTCACAGAGCCTGTTACTTTTCCGCCCAGAGACTCGATCAGCTCCTTGGCTTCACTGCGGTTTCCGAAATGAACCAGGCTGCCGGTGATCACAAAATTCATCCCTGCAAAAATCTGTTCCTCTTTCGGTCCTTCTTCCTGAATATGGAGAAAGCTCATCAGATGATCCAGACGCCGGTTGTTATCCTCATCCTTGAAATACTCCACAAGATTTCCCGCGATCACAGGTCCGATCGTATCAATGTCACTGACCTCCTCAAGTTCAGCATGACGGATCTTCTCAAGATTATTATCAAAATGGCGGCAGATCACCTTGGCATTAGCAAGGCCAATATTGGCGATTCCCAGACTGTAGATCACTCTTGGAAGCGTGGTATCCTTCGCCCGCTCCAGGCTATCGATCAGATTGTCATAGGATTTCTGTCCAAAACCTTCCATCTCTACGATCTCTTCTTTATACCTGCTGATCTCAAAAATATCGCCAAAATCATGGATGAAACCTCTTGCAATAAATTTCTCCAGAGTAGCCTCAGAAAGTCCGTCAATATTCATGGCATCCCTGCTTGTAAAAAGTGCAAAAGATTTGATCTTCTTAGCCGGACAGTCCGGATTTACGCAAAAAAGGCTCTCGACTTCATTCTCTTTTCGGATCATAGTATCCCGTCCACATGCAGGACAGCTGTGGGGAATCGGTGCATTGCCGCTTCCTGTAAGATTCTCCGCGATCTGAGGAATGATCATGTTGGCTTTGTAAACACGGATCGTATCTCCGATTCCCAGTTTCAGCTCTCTCATGATACTGATGTTGTGGACACTGGCTCTGCTGACTGTGGTACCTTCAAGCTCCACAGGATCGAAGATGGCCACAGGATTGATAAGCCCTGTTCTTGACGGACTCCACTCAATCTCCAGAAGCTTCGTATCACGCATCTCGTCCGCCCATTTAAATGCCATGGCATTACGTGGAAATTTCGCAGTGGTTCCCAGGGATTCCCCATAGGCAATATTATCATATAATGCCACAAGGCCATCTGATGGAAAATCATTCTTTGTAACTGCTTCCGCAAAATAGTCCATCGCCGCATCCAGAGTATCGCCCGTCACCTTCCGATATTCAACAACCTCAAATCCCTGGGCTGCCAGCCACCTAAACTGTTCCTCCCTTGAATTATGAAAATTCACACCATCTGCACTTACCAGGGAAAACGCATAGAAACGGACATTTCGCTTCGCTGTGATCTCATTATTCAGCTGACGGACCGAACCGCTGCATAAGTTACGCGGATTCTTATATTTCGCATCTGCATCACCGATCTGCTCATTGATCCGTTCAAAATCAGAATAAGTGATAATAGCCTCTCCTCTTAAAACCAGTCTTCCTTTAAAGGAAATCTTCAACGGGATATTTTTAAACACTCTCGCATTGTTGGTGATAACCTCACCTACAATACCGTTGCCTCTTGTGACAGCCTTGACAAGCTCACCATTTTCATAGGTAAGAACAATGGTAAGTCCATCCAGTTTCCAGGAAAGTAGTGTGGGATGTTCCCCGATAAACTCCCGTAAAGTTTCTCTTTCCTTGGTCTTGTCTAGAGAAAGCATCGGTCTTTCATGCTTCTCCTTCGGAAGCTGTTCTACTGCCTCATAGCCTACATTAACGGTGGGACTGTCTGCCAGAACCACTCCTGTTTCTTTTTCCATAGCTGCCAGCTTGTCGTACAGAGCATCGTACTCCACATTTGGCATGATCTCCCTGTCTTCCTGATAATACGCCTTTGACGCTTCCCGGAGTTTTGCCCCCAGTTCTTTCATTTTTTGATAGCTACTTCGTTCATGCCTTCCTCCCGTTTCTTGTTGTGATCTTCCGGAGGAAAGCATCTCCTCCAGCTTCTTACGCTCTGCCGGCGTAATTTCCCGGTATTCTCCTTCTTCAATACCATCTATGTTCAGATTCATGATCCTTACTCTTTTCAGTGTGACAACACGATAGCCAAAATATTCACACATTCTCCTGATCTGGCGGTTCAGACCCTGAGTGAGGATGATCCTGAAACTGTTTTTCCCAGTTTTAGTCACTGTGCAGGGACGCGTCACAGTATCAAGGATCGGAACACCGTGGCTCATCTCTCTGATAAATTCCGGTGTCACAGGCCTGTTCACTGTTACCAGATACTCTTTCTCATGATAATTCCCTGCTTTCATGATGCGGTTCACCAGGCTTCCCTCATTCGTAAGAAGAAGCAGTCCCTGAGATTCCTTGTCAAGACGGCCGATAGGATATATCCGCACAGGGTAATCCAGATATTCCGTTACTGTCATTTCATCCCTCTGCTGTCTGGTACTGCAGACGATCCCTCTTGGCTTGTTAAAAAGAATAAGGATCTTTTTTCCTGTATCGTTATGGGCTTTCCGTCAATACAGATATTGTCTTCCTGTGATACTTTCATTCCCGGGGAAGCAGTCTCTCCATTAACCGTGATCCTCTCATCTTCTGCCAGTCTGTCTGCTTCTCTTCTTGAGCAGACACCTGCATCGCTTAAAAATTTATTGATTCTGATTTTTTCGTCCATTATTTTATTATATATTTTTTCCCTGGTGTTCGCAACGCTTATTTTCCTTGTATTTTACAGGCAGGTATTGTATGATTAACAGGAATAAACCAAATGTCAGGAGGAAAAAATATGGCAGGCCGTAATTCACATATCAATCGGTTTTTGATTTTTATTTCTGTCTTCTTATGCCTGATCTGCGGTCTTCTTTTTACTCAGTCATCAGCAGGTCCTTCCGGAAACAATCCAGTATCCATTGCCGTAAAAGACACTCAGATCATCCCGGAAATCACAGATATTCCGGATCAGACCGATCATACAGATATTTCAGCATCTGTAACAGCAGCACCAACAGCAACTCCTGTTCCCGAAGAACAGAAAGTTTCTCCGGAAGCCGAAAATGGTGTCTGGACAGCAGACGGTTCCAACTGGCTTTTTATGGTAGATGGAACCGCTTACACCGGCTGGCTCACTGACACTGATGGAAAACGTTACTATTTCGATAAGAAAGGAATTATGCAGAGAGGGTGGCTGAAACTGAAAGGCAAAAAATATTATCTGGACGAAGACGGAATCATGCAGACAGGCACCGTCACTGTAGATGGCCAGAAATATAAGCTGGCTTCCGATGGTTCTCTGAAAAAATGATGGTAAAAAAATGCAGGCTCCACAAGCAATGGAACCTGCATTTTTCACCCTTATTATTCTAATAAACCACTATATATGTATCCAGTCTGTCCATCATAGTCAACCTGTATCCAGTCGCCTTCCTGCCCCTTCTTCTCAACTTCCGTTCCTGCAGAAAAACCACCGATAACCTCACCCTCTGAATCTGCTGATGCACGAACATTACAGTCTTCTGTAACTGTAAGCATAGTTCCAGTCTCTGCCGATGCGCTTGCATCATCTCCAAGTCCCCGAAGGAACTCTGCCAGAGCAGAATCATTCTCCTGTGCCGCGTCATAATCCGCCTTGACCTGTGTGATCAGGGCCTTCACATCACTCTCAGATTCCAGTTTTTTTACATAAGTGCTGATATCTGTATCTTCGTCAGCACCTCCCTTGATCTTCAGATTACCGTCACTGTCTGTTTCTACATAAAACTGACTCAGTGCCGGAACCGGAGTCTCAATTCCCGTACAGATATAGTTAAAGACCACATAGACGACATACGAATCGTCCGTTAATCCTTTCTTCGCGTAAACATCCTGTACTTCATACCCGTCAATATAATCCCTTGAATTAATCTGTGACTCATCGGCCGGTGTGAATCCGTCCTCTATCGTCTTAAGTGTTGCAATGTCTTTTTCCCCAAAAGCTTTATAGTAGCTTTGAATCAGCTCGGTTACTTCCGTGCTGGCTTTTTCCATGGTTGTTTCCGCTTCTGTACTGTCTGCGGAACTGGCGTCTTTCTTCTCGTCTGTCTCCCCATCATTTGCCGGAGAAGAAGGATCATTTTCCTGGTTACTTTTGGCTGTTGTCTGATCTTCATTGGAATTCCCCCTTCTTACCTCCAACACAGGCGCGAACGCCAAAGATCAGAACAAGCACGATTAACAGAATTGCTCCGCCTAACATAAAATAACGAAGGTTATCTGATAACCATTCTCTGAAATCATCCAAGTTCTTGTCCTCCTTATCATAACAACACGCCGGAACAGTTCCACTGCTCCGGGTAGCACACCTGAAGGGAATCGAACCCCCGCACATGGTACCGGAAACCACTGCTCTATCCACTGAGCTACAGGTGCATAATGAAAAACATAACTTCTAAAATCAGGTATGAAATTGTCAAAGTCGGCTTACACTGTCTTAAATTCTAACACATAACCCTGAAATTGTAAAGATTTTTTTGAACAGTGCATATTCGTTACACATTTTATGTTATTTCGAGCGCGGACTGACCTCAACCCGCGCTCATAAAATACTATCCGTTTTATTTGTACTTCTCGCATACAAATATATAATAGGAATCTGCGGTACCAAGAATTTTATAGCCGCCTGATTCCATATCTGAAAGAAAATTCTCATCTGCAGCCATCATGACCACATATGTACATTTCACTAGATCCGCAAGTTTTGAAATTTTTTTTCCATCTGGAACCGGCGCATTGATCTGCTGATAAAGTTTTTTCGCATTCTTGTCAACAGCACCTGCACCTCTTCGTCCGTACGCCATATTCAGTGCCGGATCATACACTCTGATATACGAAGATGCATATTCATCTGCTGCGATCCGTATTTCATTTCCGTTTCTGTCATTATTGATCCGCTCGCAGATCATTGCAATTTCATCCGGCACCTGCTGACGATTAGAAACCTTTTCAAAATTCCCGGCTTTTATCATTCCTGTTCCGGAAACAACCACTGCCGCTGACAGTACGATGATCAGTCCCATCTGTACTATACGGTTTCCAATTTTACTTACATATATTGTAAAACCACCTGCGATCAGTGGTACAACAGGCAGAAGCCATAACACACGCCAATATACATCTTTGCCGATGCAACGCATGATCATCAGCCCTGATACCGGGCAGAAAAACAATACCAGAAGAAATGCCGTATACCAAAGCAGTCTCAGACCTATTTTACTTTTCTTCCAAAAATCAGAATACAAATGCCTCCAAGTGCAAGTAGATACTGTATCCAGCCGGTTCCCCCAGTACATATTCCATATAGTGACCGTCCATGTAAATATTTCTTTCATTGTTTTCTCCTATCGGATCATAATATACACTGCACCAAGAAGCAGCGACGGCAGGCAGCATAATGCAGCACATGCCGTTTTCTGAAGATCACGGTATCTCACCAGGCCCATGACCAAAAGTATCACCAGCATAATGCATGCCAGCATGATCCCCATGGAAGAAAGCAGACAGCAGGAAATATCAGTCATAAGAAGCATGATCCAGGAGTATTCTCTCTGCTTCTTCATTATGATACACATACCAAGATACAAAAGCAACGGAAGAAAAACTGACGCCATGCATGCTTTTCCCTGCCAGATGCGGATCATCTGAAAATTTTCAGAGTTATAAATCGAATATCCGGAAAACCATATAATCACAGCACAGAATATCATAAAGATCCCTCTGGCATTCTGTTCCTCTGGAAACCATTCTTTCGCATACTGGTACAACACCACATATGCCATAAAAATAAACAGTGCCGGAAATATCGTATGCGCCACAATTGCCGGATGGAACCTGCAAAGCGAACTTATCACTGCCAGAAATACGGGGAATGGTGACAGAACATAGCGACTTGGCAAATGCACATAAGCATAACCTGTATAAGGATTTACAGAAAAAATCGTGTCTGTATGCACAGCAGTCGTGGCTGTTGCCACATAAAAAGCATCATCAGCATCCATATGTGCCAGATACGAAGCTGCCCCAAGCTGAAAAAAGATCAATACTGCTGCCACCAGAAAATACACAGATATTTTTCTGCGTTTCCCGCTGCCGAAACTTTTATGTCTTTTATCTTTATACAGCAGAATCATTCCGACCAACGCCAAAACTATCATAACACCGGCAAAGCTGTACTTCAGAATATGAAGAGGAAGATTTGCCCATATCATAGGTAAAATCATCAATTCTGCTACTGAGAACATCAAAAGATATCCTGCCAGAAGGCACATTCCCGGTGATTTCTTTTCATTTTCAAAGAGAACTATGCCACCGGCTGCCCCTGGGACAGCCAATAGCCATAAAATGACCAGAAGACCCTTGATCACAATGTTCATTCTTTCTCTCCTGCTTCCATGGCAAGGATTCCCATGGCAACTTTCTCCGGTGTGATCGGAAGCTCTCGCACCCGTATCCTGTTGCATTGTATACAGCATTTGCAATAGCCGGGCATGGCGTGTCGATTACAAGCTCACCGATCGATTTCGCACCAAAAGGGCCTGTCTTCTCATAGCTGCTCTCAAATTCAATGCGTACGCTTGGAATATCCATACGATTCGGAATCTGTATTGCATAAAGG
>ENA-OUNH01000459-OUNH01000459.1-human-gut-metagenome-genome-assembly--contig:-NODE-459-length-11904-cov-3.045173_pt1 | contig 11904 bp, 7 predicted proteins | sample MGYA00242806_ERZ504814 | MGnify/ENA primary metagenome ERZ504814 (study PRJEB26092, sample SAMD00036389) | human gut metagenome | host: Homo sapiens | study: EMG produced TPA metagenomics assembly of...
CCTGCAGGGAGATGGAGAGGGAATTTCTATTTTCGCAGCCGGAAAGGTTTGACAGAGCTGATGTTGCCAGAAGTCTGTCCGAACTTGGAGAAGTCCGGGAGGCAGGATTCACCCTGAAGATCCCGGAGATCCTGACTCTGGCAGAGAAATATACAAGGCTGGAAGTATTTCTTTCTGATGGAAGTGAGAAAGAAGTGATCTTTTCCTCCACAGGGAAAGAACTGAAAGATTTCTGCATGGACTGCCTGATGGAATATCGTATTGATAAAGAGCAGATCCTGGGAAAAAATACACTTCTTGTAGAAGGATGGGTACTGGATCAGCAGGGATCCGACGAGGTTTTAGTGGAAGACCGCGCAGGGAAACCGGTGAAATGCACCATAAACCGGGGAAGACGTCCGGATGTGGAAGAAGAGCGTGGAATTACAGCTTCCGGAAGCCGTGAGATCGGTTTTTCCGTTCAGGTGGATCTGGAAGAAACCGGAAACAAGGAGCTTCTGGTCTGTTTTAAAGGACCGAAGACGCAGAAGAAATATCTAGTGGATGTCCGGAAACTGAAAAAAGAAAAATCCGTTTTTACCAGAGGATGAACCTGCTTTCCATAGAGAATAAGGATGCAAACAGAGCCTATATTAAAGAAAAAGGTCTGAAAGAATTCCTGCATTATGTGGCAACCTATCAGCCGGATAGTGTTTCCGTAGATTATGAGGAATGGCTGAAATCTCATGCAGCCGGCAGAAAAGAGCTTTTGAGACAGAAGAAGACTGTATTTAAAGAAAAACCTCTGATCAGTATTGTGATTCCTCTTTATAACACGCCCGAGGAATATCTGAAAGAACTGATCGATTCTGTGAGAGTCCAGACTTACACAAACTGGCAGCTGTGTCTTGCAGACGGCAGTGATGGTTCGGAAACACGAACTTTTCTCAATAAAAAATACAGAAAAGAAAACCGCATTACTTATAAAAAGCTGAAAGAGAACAAGGGAATCTCAGAGAATACCAATGCAGCCATGAAGCTGGCAGCAGGAGAGTATATCCTGCTCTGTGATCATGATGATGTTCTTACACCGGATGCGCTGTTCCACATTGCGAAGGCCATTACAGAACAGAAGGCAGATGTGATCTACACAGACGAAGATAAAGTCAGTATGGATGGCAAACATTATTTTGAGCCGAATTTCAAGCCGGATTATAATTTGTTCCGTCTTCGTGAGAATAATTATATCTGCCATATTTTTGCATTTAAGAGAAGTCTTCTGGAACGGACCGGTACGTTCCGGCCGGAGTATGACGGAGCACAGGATTTTGACCTGATCTTACGATGCTGTGAGCAGGCAGAACGGATCGTTCATATCCCGAGAGTTCTGTATCACTGGAGAAGCCATATGAATTCCACGGCAGCTAACCCGGAGAGCAAGCGGTATGCTTTTGAGGCAGGGAAGCGTGCAGTGGAGGATCATTACAGGAGACTGGGAATTAAGGCAGAGGTGGAGATGACAGACCGTCCGGGCTGGTACAGAAGCCATGTAGCCATTGACGGTGAGCCTATGATCTCCATTATCATTCCAAACAAGGATCATATCGATGATCTGGATCTATGCATAACTTCCATTGAGGAGAAGTCTACCTGGAAGAATTATGAGATCCTTGTGGTTGAGAACAACAGCGAGCAGAAAGATACCTTCGTATATTATGAGGAACTGCAGAGAAGATACGACAATGTGAGAGTACTAACCTGGAAAAAAGAATTTAACTATTCTGCTATCAACAATTTTGCTGTAAGGGAATCCAGAGGTGAGTACCTTCTGTTCCTGAACAATGATGTGGAGATCATCACCCCGTCCTGGATGGAGGAGATGCTTCAGATCTGCCAGCAGAAGGGCGTGGGAATGGTTGGTGCAAAGCTGTACTATCCGGATGATACCATCCAGCATGCAGGTGTTGTGCTGGGACTTGGCGGAATTGCCGGACATATCATGTGCAAGGCTAACCGGGATGAGATCGGATATATGGGACGCTTGGTTTCCGTGCAGGAGATCAGTGCTGTCACAGCGGCCTGCATGATGATGAAAGCATCTGTATTTTGCGATGCAGGCGGTTTTGACGAGGAGCTTCGTGTGGCATTTAACGATATTGATCTGTGCATGCAGGTTCGCAGCATGGGAGAAAAGATCGTATTTACTCCTTATGCAGAACTTTATCATTATGAATCCAAGTCAAGAGGACTGGAGGATACACCGGAGAAGCAGCTTCGTTTCGGAAAAGAAGTGAAATGCTTTAAGCGCAAATGGGGAAGAGACCTGCTGAAAGGTGATCCGTACTACAGTCCGAATTTGTCCCTGAAAGAAGGGGACTGTTCTCTGCGAAAAGAAGAAAGAAATGGGGAGTATCATGCCTAAGGAAATATTTGAAGTAACAAGAGAAAGATTTCATCTGCTGGACAGAAATAAATATATTGTACAGGGAAGCTGGCCGAAAGAAGCGAAAGTGGAAGTCTGCCTGGACAGTCAGAAGCTCCCGGTGAAAGTGGAGAAGCTTGAGATCGTAAGTGCCATGGAGCGTTTTAAAGATCCGGATCTTATGCGCGGTGAGCAGATCACTATGACTATAGAGATGCCGGATCAGCTGGATGAGTACCGTAAGCTGGTGATCTATGCAGCATCTGAAGGGAAGCGAACCGTGTGGTTTTCCATCACAGCTGCAGAGCTTGAAAAAAAGCGGGACAAGCCACAGGTGTATTTTGAGGAAGAAAAAGTACAGCAGGGAATGGTGCGTTTAAGAGGCTGGGCTATCGCAAAAAGTCCTGTGACCATCCGCATTTATGACGAGAATAAAGAACAGCTGGCAGCAGACATCCAGAGAACAGACCGTGTGGATGTAGATCAGCTTTACGATGAGATCGAGCATCCGGAGAAAACAGGATTTTTCACGGAGGTGACAGGTGTTTCCGGTAAATGTCTCTATGTAGTATTCTACGCAGGAGACAGAAAAACAGTAAAAGTTGTTCCGCTTCGCAAGCTCGATGTCCTTGCAAAAAAAGTTGATAAGTATGCAAAAAAAGGGATCCGTTACTGGAAATCCCAGGGCGGTGTAGCTCTTGCCGGAAAAGTGATATCCAAGATCCGCACAGTTTCTACAAGAGAGATCCCATATCAGAAGTGGATCACCCGCCATCTTCCTGGCAAGGCAGAACTGGAGAAGCAGAGAAGGACGAAATTCAGTTACAGCCCGAAGATATCCATTGTTGTACCGCTGTACAAAACACCGGAGAAATATCTGCGCAGACTGGTGGAGTCCATTCAGCAGCAGACATATACCAACTGGGAGCTGTGTCTTTCTGACGGAAGCGGGGATAATTCTCCGATAGCAGGAATTCTGAAAGAAATTTCTGCGAAAGATAAACGGATCAAAGTGATCTCCCACGACTGTGCACTGCAGATCTCCGAGAATACAAACAGTGCCATGGAAGCAGCGACCGGGGATTTTATTGCATTTGCAGACCATGACGATGAGCTGACACCTCATGCTTTGTTTGAATGTGTGAAAGCCCTTAACGAGAAGCCAGAGACGCTGGTGATCTACTCTGACGAAGATAAAATGTCCATGGACGGACACAAATTCTTCCAGCCGCATTTTAAGCCGGATTACAATCCGGATCTTCTGTGCACAGTAAACTATATCTGCCATCTTTTTGTGGTATCCCGCAAGGTAATAGATAAAGTTGGAATGCTGCGCAAAGAGTTCGACGGAGCCCAGGATTACGATTTTGTTTTTCGTTGTGTGGAAGCTGTGAAGGATGAAGAAATCTGTCATGTGCCCAAGATTTTGTACCACTGGAGATGCCACGAGGATTCCACAGCCGAGAATCCGGAGAGCAAGACATATGCTTTTGACGCCGGACGAAGAGCTGTGCAGGAGCATTACAACAGGATCGACGTGAATGCAGAGGTTCTGGATGGAGAGTTCCTTGGCTTGTACAGAACGAAATTTGTACGGGACTATGATCCGCTGATCTCCATTATAATTCCCAACAAAGATCACATTGATGATCTGAAACGCTGTATGGATTCCATTGACCGGAAATCTGCTTACAAAAATTATGAGTATGTAATTGTGGAAAATAACAGTACAGATCCTGCCACATTTGAATATTATAAGAAGCTCGAGAAGGAAAATGAAAGAGCCCATGTAGTTTACTGGGATGGGGTATTCAACTATTCTGCCATCAACAACTATGGAGCTTCTTTTGCAAAAGGAGAGTATCTCCTGCTCCTCAATAACGATACGGAGATCATCAATCCGGACTGTCTGGAAGAGCTTCTTGGGTACTGCATGCGCAGCGATGTAGGTGCAGTAGGAGCCAGACTGTATTATGAGGATGACACGATCCAGCATGCAGGTGTTGTGATCGGCTTTGGCGGAATTGCAGGGCATTGCTTTGTGATGCAGCCAAGAGGAACGACAGGATACTGCCACCGCATTATCTGTGCCCAGGATTACAGTGCTGTCACAGCGGCCTGCATGATGGTGAAGCGCAGTGCTTTTGAAAAAGCAGGCGGACTTTCCGAGGATCTTGCAGTTGCATTTAATGATATTGATTTCTGCATGAAGCTGAGAAAAGCAGGATACCTGATCGTGTACAATCCGTATGCAGAGCTTTATCACTATGAATCCAAATCAAGAGGTCTGGAGGATACACCGGAGAAGGTGGCACGTTTCAACAGGGAGATTTCTATCTTTGAGAAAAAATGGCCGGATATCCTGAAAAACGGTGATCCTTATTATAATCCGAATCTGACACTGAAAAGCCAGGACTTTTCTCTGAAGCGGATCTAGGAGGACAGGGCTCATGAAAAATATATAACAAAAGAATCAAAGACAAGGCTGCTGCTTCTGGCAGCTTTGTTTTTCAGTTGCCTGTTATTTTCCGGCAATATCTGTTCGGAGATTCCGTGCTGGTTTTTGATGATGTAGGCGGGGATACCTGGCAGCAGTATACAATGTACTATGCTGATATTGTGAACCATCTCCGTGCCGGGAATTTTTCATTCTGGGATTTTACCAATGGAATCGGGAGCAGTTTGTTTACGATGCTGCAGGCGGATCCGTCGTTGATTCTGATTTGTCTTATTGGCGTGGCCCTGGGGCCTGCACATATGCTGTATTATCTGGTAGTTCTTCAGATACTGAAGATCCTGGCAGCAGGGTGGATCTTTTACTGGTTCCTCTCAGAGTTCGGGTACAGCAGACAGGCCAGGTTTCTGGCTTCTTTTGCATACGGACTGAACGGATATCTTCTTGTGTGGGGACAGCATTATCAGTTTGGCATGGTGGTGATCTATCTGCCGCTGATCTTTTTATTTGAGGAAAAATTTATCCGGGGGAAAAAAGGCCGTGCGCTTTTTCCGGTGACAGTGTTCCTAAGCGGAATCTACAGTGTTTATCTTTCCTATATGACACTGATCGGTGCAGGGCTCTACCTGATCTTCCGTCTTGTGATGGTGGTGGAAGATTTCGAAACCGGGGTACGGAAGTTTTTCAGTGGCTGTGCCCAAATGGTCCTTGGAATCGGAATGAGTCTTGGAGTATTCCTTCCGATGGCGGCAAATATTATGAATTCTTCCAGGGTTTCAACAGGATCAGGAGGGATTTTAAGTCTTCTGAAGAAATGCTTCAAACCATATGATTTTGATTATTATAATTCATTGCTGATCCGGCCGTTTTCCACGAATCTTCAGAATCTGCAGGTTCTGGGTGATACGAAATACGAAGGCTATAAAAATTATTACGAAGACCCGGTATTATTCTGTTCTGCTCTGGCAGTGATCTTTCTGGTTCAGTTTGTTCTTGTATTCTGGAAGAGCAATGCGAAAAAACGCGTGAAGGGAGCTGTTTATGGAGCTGTGGTACTGATCCTGGTGATCATGTTGCTTCCTCTTGGCGGAATTGTGTTTAATGCTTTTACAATACCGCCCACGTATCGGTTTACCTATATTTTGATGGCTGTATTTCTCCTGGCTTTTGCATGGATGTGGGATTATCTCCAGGCTGGAGGAAGGATCAGTATTACTGGACTGGCGGTTGTGGAGATTTTGATGCTTCAGGCATATATGGCAGGATATGAGGATAGTGTTTTTTTGGCATACAGGGAAAATGCGGTGATTCTTGCAGTAACGGGAACCGTTATGGTACTTAGTGTTCTGATCCTGGGATTTTGCCGGAAAAAAAGGCTTCGGAAAGTGGCATCAGGATGCCTGATGGTGATGCTTGCTGTGAATGTGATATCAGAAGGTGGAATTACATACACAGACAGGATCTGCCTGAAAAAGACAGATACACCAGCAGAACAGATGGAGGCACAGACTGGAATATTTGAGGAAAAGCTGCAGTCTGAAGATACGGAGATAGAGGCCGGAGCTGTTTTTTACAGGCCACAGACTTATTACAGGGAGCTTTACAGCCAGGATGTGCAGAATGCACTGGAGTATCTTCGTGAGACAGATTCTGAATTTTACAGGGTGGAAAAGGATTATTTCTCAGGAACGATATCAATGGATTCCCTTGCACAGAATTACCGGGGGATCAGTACCTATAATTCTGTTATGAACGGAAATATAAAAGAATTCGTAAAAACCTGTTATCCGGAATTCTGTTATCTTGACCACAACCGCTACACGTTCTGGCAGATGGCAGATAACAATGTGTTCGGAGCTTTTATGGGGGTCCGTTATCTTCTTTCGAAAAATCCGGAGCTGGACAGCAGTAAATATGAACTGGTCAGCCAGTTTGGTGAGATATATCTTTACCGGAATAAAGAAGAAGGCAATGTGGCCAGATTTTATGAGAATACGATTTCAGAACAAAGCCTGAAGAAGCTTTGTCAGAAGGATGTAAGAGAGAAAAACCGGGAAACTCTTCTTGAGAATGCCATAGCTGTGAAAGGTGGAAAAGATATCGGGGATATCAGTGAGCTTGATGCTGTATCAGAAGTACAGGAGAATTCAGAGGTAACACTGAATGCGCCTGAAAAAAGATTCTCATGTGACAGGAACTGTGGAAGCAAAGACAGATGGTTATGTGATGTGCATGATCCCCTGCGAAAAAGGATGGACAGTTACTGTTGACGGCGAGAAAACAGAAGTTCTGTATGGCGATATTGGCTTTCTTGCATTTAAAGTTGCGAAAGGAGAGCACCAGATCGAGCTTACATACCAGGTTCCAGGTATGAAATATGGAATAGCAGCAGGCGGTGTGTGCTGGATCTTGTATCTTGGTATTGTGGTTTTTGCGGGATACAGGAAAAAAGAAGATTTGACGGGAAGTAAATGATCAGCAGAGCAGGGATCTGCCTGATCAGAAATATAACAGGTAATATAAAAGAGCGAAATCTCAGATTTGTTCAGACCCTGTTAAACAGGCAGGGTCTGAACATGATATTTTATCTGAGATAACGCTCTTTTCTTTGTGAAGTGAATACAAATACTGTCTTACTGTCGATTTTCCTGTATAAAAATCCTGTCAGGATTTAATGATCCTGATCAGTCTCCAGAGAAGAAGTACAAGGAACAGAACTCCGACTCCGCCGATGATAAAATAAGGAACCGGGGAAGCGTTCTGAGAAACTCTGGCTGCCTCCATATTCGTATCGTTCTCCTGGTTATCTGCTGTTGTGGCATCTTCAGCAGTGTTTTCGATCACTGCAGTTCCAACCTGTGTGCCGCCGAAAGAATAGGTACGGCTGATCTGTCCGTCTGATTCGGTATCTTCTGTGGTGAGATCATCAGATGTTGCACCGGAAGGAATCATCACCTGCCCACCGGAAAGAATATGAAAATCTTCCTCACTCAGATCCAGAAGCTGGAAGTTTCCAAAACCATAATCCATAAGCGTGATTGCTTCGTTGGCAGTCTGCCCGGTGGCTCCGTTCATAACAACACAGATGAGAGTTGTGCTGTTTCGCTCTGCTGCTGTGACAAGAACGCTTCCGGAAGCTGTTGTTGTACTCTCACGGCCGCCGATACATCCGCTGTAATAGGTGGCTGCAGCCTGGTTGGTCAGGGAAAAACTGTTGGTAAGGTTGCGGGCTCCGCCGGAAACGTTGGTAGCAGGTATTGTATAAGAAGTTGCACTTGCGATATCACGGAAACCGTCAGTATTAATAGCTGCCTGCATGATCAGTGCAAGATCATGAGCAGTGGTATGCTGGTTGTCATCAGGAAGGCCGGTCGGGTTGGTAAATACCGTGTTGGTACATCCCAGTTCCTGTGCACGGGAGTTCATTTTTTCCACAAATGCATCTACAGATCCGCCGATCTGCTCTGCAATCTGCAGTGCGATATCATTGGCAGAGGCCAGCATAATAGCATAGAGGCACTGCTCCATGGTAAAAACTTCTCCCAGCTGTGAGGAGATATGGGCACCTCCGTCTGTAACACCGGAAACGCCTGTTTCTGTCATTGTCACCTGGTCGGTAAGCTGGCTGTTCTCAAGAGCCAGAAGACAGGTCATGATCTTCACTGCACCAGCAGGGGAAAGTGCCTGATCCATATCTTTTGCATAGAGTATGGTATTTGTGGTATCTTCCATGATCACAGCAGATGCGGAAGTGATCTCCGGACCCTGGGGCCAGCCGCTTATGGAATTGGTTGTGATCGTGGATGTGGCAGTAACTGCTGCGGTATCTTCAGTGGCATATACCGGGGTCTGGAATATCATGGAAGCAGAAATCCCAAATGCCAGGAGAGCCGCTGTTAATCTTGTTTTTTTCATAATATAGAGTACTCCTGTTTATGTATGATTAAACGACATATATGAGCCAAGTATAACACATTTTCGCTCTTTCTTGACAAAAAAAAATGCGACAATGTTAAAAATACATTTATCAAATTGAGTAATACGGAGAAAATATATGAGTAAAGATGATTCCACAGGAAAAATTCAATGGGACAGATTTGTGAAAAAGCTTTCACCCTATACAGTACAAAAAGGGCTGAGATATCTGAAGCATTACGGCCTGAAAGAGTTCTGGATCCGTCTTCACGAGAGATTCGAACCCGAAGAAGTTCCATACGGACCGTGGTATGAGGCATATCAGCCGACAGAGGAAATTCTGGAGAAACAGCGCAGGCATAAATTTAAGAACGGGCCGCTTATCAGCATTGTAGTTCCGGCTTATCTGACACCGGAGCGGTTTTTAAGACAGATGTTGGATTCACTTCTTGCGCAGACTTATGAGAACTGGGAGTTGTGTCTGGCTAATGGAAGCCCGGAAGATCGGGATATGCAGACAGTCCTGAAATCTTATGCAGAGATGGACAGGCGTATCCGTTATCAGGACCTGAAGGAGAATCTTGGCATTGCAGAGAATACCAATGCAGCTTTTGCCATGGCGAAAGGCGATTTCGTGGGACTTCTGGATCATGATGACCTGCTTGCTCCCAATGCGCTTTATGAGATTGCAGCAGCACTGGAAGAACACCCTGAGGCAGATGTGATCTACACAGATGAGGACAAGGTCACAACAGACCTTACGGAACATTTCCAGCCTCATCTGAAACCGGATTTTAATCTGGATCTTCTGAGATCCAACAACTATATCTGCCATTTTCTGGTGGTAAGACGCAGTGTCGTTGAGAAGGCCGGCGGTTTCCGAAGGGAATTTGACGGAGCACAGGATTATGATTTTGTTTTTCGCTGTGTGGAGCAGGCCAGGGAAATTGTCCATGTGCCGGAGATTTTATATCACTGGCGTACCCATAAATCTTCTACGGCAGATAATCCGGCAAGTAAGATGTATGCATTTGAAGCTGGCAGGCGCGCTATTGAGGGTAACCTTGAACGGACAGGGACGCAGGGAACTGTGGAGCATACCCCGGATTTCGGATTCTACCGTGTGAAGTATCCGGTACAGGGAGAACCGCTGGTATCCATTATCATCCCTAACAGAGAAGAGAAAGAGACACTTGAGGAATGTGTGGAATCCATCTTTTCGAAGACTTCCTACAAGAATTATGAGATCATCATTGTTGAGAACAACAGCAGCTCCAATGAGATTTTCAGGTATTACAAACAGCTGTCGGAAGATCCGAGAATCCATCTGATCCGCTGGAAAAAAGAATTCAACTATTCAGCCATCAATAACTTTGGTGTCCGCCATGCAAAAGGAGACTATCTTCTGTTCCTGAATAATGATGTAAAGATCATTGATCCGGACTGGCTCACAGAGATGCTTGGAATCTGTCAGCGCAGGGAAGTTGGAGCAGTTGGAGCGAAACTGATCTATCCGGATAATACCATCCAGCACGCAGGCTGTGTCGTTGGCATGGGTGGGATTGCCGGAAATATGTTTGTAAACATGCCGGCAGAGAGAACGGGATATCTTCATAAGGCATCGATTCTTCAGGATATGAGCTGTGTGACAGCCGCCTGTATGATGATGAAGAAACCTGTTTTCCAGGAAGCAGGAGGGTTTACAGAAGAACTTGCGGTTGCATTTAATGACGTGGATCTCTGCCTGAAGGTGAGAAGTCACGGTCATTTGATCGTTTATGATCCATATGTGAAACTGTACCATTACGAATCCAAATCAAGAGGTGCAGAGGACAGTGAAGAGAAGGTACAACGTTTTCAGACAGAAATCGAGTACATGCGATGCCACTGGCTGGATATCCTGAAAAAGGGAGATCCGTACTATAACAAAAATCTTTCCCTCACGAAATGGAATTATTCCCTGAAGCCGCTTCCGGGAATGGGAAAGAAGAAGGGATGAATCAATGCAGGAAGTATCGGTAGTGATACCTAACTTTAATGGTATGGCATATCTGGACGGCGTTCTTTCCAGCCTGGAAAGGCAGACGATCGATAATTTTGAAGTAATACTGGTAGATAACGGATCTACAGACGGAAGCTGTGCTTTTGTGGCAGCAGAATATCCCTGGGTGCACATGATCCAGCTCCCGGAGAACTATGGTTTCAGCAGGGCAGTTAATGAGGGAATCCATGCAGCAAGGTCTCCGTATGTGTTGCTTCTGAACAATGATACAGAGGCAGAACCGGATTTTCTTGAGGAGATGGTCGCTTCTCTTCGAAGACATAAGAAAGCTTTTTCCTGCCAGGCCAGGATGATCCAGCTTCATGACAGGGATAAAATGGATGATGCAGGCAATTATTACTGCGCCCTTGGCTGGGCCTATGCAAAAGGAAAAGGCAGGGATATCAATAATTATAATAAAGAACAGAAGATTTTTTCCACATGCGCAGGTGCAGCAATCTACAGAAAGAAGATCATTGACAGGATCGGTGATTTTGATGAGGAACATTTTGCATATCTGGAGGATCTGGACATTGGCTACCGTGCACGTATCAATGGATATGAAAACTGGTATGCCCCAAAAGCGAAAGTTTATCATGTAGGAAGCGGAACAAGCGGTTCCAGGTATAATCAGTTCAAGATCCGCTATTCATCTAGAAATAATATTTATCTGATCTATAAGAACATGCCGTTCCTTCAGATCATACTGAATCTGCCGCTCCTTATTGCAGGATTCGGTGTGAAGATTCTGTTTTTTACAGTGAAGGGATTCGGCCGTGAGTATCTGGCAGGAATCAAAAACGGCTTTCAGATCAGCCGGAAAAATAAAAAGTCAAGTTTTCCATGAGAAATCTTCCGCGCTATATTGAGCTGCAGTTCGAGCTCTGGATCAACATTTTTAGGCGTTTTGCCAGTTAAGACACCATATTTTCACAGAATTTTTATATTTCGAAAGGAAGATTTTGTTGCTTTTGGGTTTCATCTATTATAAGATAAAGGCAATGAACTTAAATGAGGTGGCGGAAATTGATTAAAGATAACCAGAAAAATTTCAGTCGTCTCCATATGCTGATCGATGTGTTTGTGGTCACA
>ENA-OUNH01000460-OUNH01000460.1-human-gut-metagenome-genome-assembly--contig:-NODE-460-length-11897-cov-3.294477_pt1 | contig 11897 bp, 16 predicted proteins | sample MGYA00242806_ERZ504814 | MGnify/ENA primary metagenome ERZ504814 (study PRJEB26092, sample SAMD00036389) | human gut metagenome | host: Homo sapiens | study: EMG produced TPA metagenomics assembly of...
ACTAGATTTTTTTTATTAAAATAATTTAATTTACTCAGAGTGCTTGTCCAAGGTAACACACGGAATTTTTCCTGTTAATTGTTCTATAATCATAATATTCCTAAAATCCCATGACATAAGCATAAACTATCCAGTTCTATATTAAAATTATTCTCTATCATGCTAATTTTTGTCTGATAATCTTCAAAAATATGCTGATATGAACCATCTTCAATATATTTTAATATTTCTTGCTGCGCCAATACTATTCCTGCTGCCCCATGACACCAATATATCTTTCTACTTCTTTGATTCTCTTTTTATTTCTTTTAATATCATACTTTAATAGCTCCAATGCAATGTTTAGATATTTCCTCTTCTTTGTCTTTCCAAATAATCTTGTAAAACAAATACTATATCCGCTACCTCCATGTGCAATCCCCCTATCCAGCCGAGAAATTTTATTACCTTCAATATTATTAAATATGCTATACTTTTCTTTCAAATTTTTCAAAATATAATTCGCCGCAATTTCAGCACGCAAAATATATTTTTTATCCATTGTTAATTCATACATATTTAAATATATTATGACAGCACCGGCATTACCATATAGCAAATCTCCCATCCTATCTATTTCCAAACTAGCAAACAACTTATTTTCATGTATTTTTGCATATTTTATATATTTTTCTTCGTTGCTTATCTTATATAATACCAAATATGTATAAATAATAGATGCCTCACCACAAAATGCACCTGAATACGCCTTTGAAGAAGAATTATTCATTGTATATTCTAGCAGCTTATTCAATAAAATATTCTGTACTTCTAAATATGCTCTTGTTGGTGCTACTTGATTTAATGCTGCAAAAAAAACTATCATGCCAGCAATTCCTTCATATAAAAACATATCTGATATATGTATGGTACCAGTCAAGGAAATAATCCAATTAATATCTGTTTTTAAACTATTCTTTATCCCTATTTTCATAAGATAATCAGCAATCTGTTTGCATATTTTAATAACAGAAAAATTTGTATCATGCATATAATCCATTCGATTTTCCAAATGAACTGTTGATCCTTTTATAGCGTTATTTAATAAATATTGTTGAATATATAAATCCTGACTAGATAATGATTTAATCCGCATTTTAATATACTGCTCTGGTGTAATGGTAAAATATTCTTTGATCATTTGATGATTATCCATATACAATTCTTTTTTATTCGATAAAAAACTAAAGTAAGGAATATCTCCTTTAAGCATAGCATATAGCTCTGATTCAAATAAATCTTTTCCATTTTTTGGATTAATTCGTATATGGAAGAAGAAATTTTTTGAAAGGATTAGCTGTCTTTCTCCTCCATCTGTCATAAACATAGGGTGATATGATAATTGAATAAGTTTAGAATAGTTTTGAGTATGATTATACAACATTCTGGAACTAAAGTTTTGAAATCGTCCCTCAAAAATCTTATTATTTTTCCAGATATATTCATAGCTTTTCCTAAATCCCAGACAAATCTCATCTACAAATCCATTATATCTATATTCTTTATGATTTATCTGTGGACTATTATATCCTTTCTTCGTTTTTGCATCTTTGTATACAAATTTCATATCTGAAGTTTTGGAATTTATCAGGATCAATCTTTTCTCCCAGTTTTTATTCCGCCTTTTCCGCTTAAAGCACAAAATATATCCATCTCCTTATTTCCCCTTGGTAAAATCCCACTTCCTAATACTGAATTTTCTACAAATAATTTTGCTTTCTCGTTAGCGGTCAACGGAATATAATTTTTTGATATGTCCACAGAGCACTTCAATATCTATAAATACAGGATATTCCCCATGAGAAATCAAGTTTTCATAATGGAAATCCTGAATATCTAATATGTAACTCAGTGCAATATGACACCCCATTCTAACATAATAATTTTTACTTCATCTTTATTTTTACATTTTTGATATTTTATTTCTTCTTCCCAACCGTACTCTCCAAAATCTGCTATTCTATATTTAAAACATGACAATCCTACATATTCATATAATATATTTAAGCATTCATAATAAATTATTGATATCCTCAAATTTCTTGGTTTATAAAATACAGCATTTCCGTTTTTCAAAAAATTTTCACCGTATGCTTTCCATTTCTGTGATTATCCCCTACTTTCTTAATTTTTGTAATCTCGGTATTATCTATATTTATACATTTTTTATTCTATTACATTTTTTCCCATCTACTGATCAATTGATGATAAAACTCTACGACACTACAAATTTTCTCTAAAATACATCTTAATAACAGAGGGTAAAACTGAAAAAGCTCCTCTATATATTCATCATTACTTAAATACATTTTAACATATGCAGAATATTTTTCATTTGCGTTCTTTCCTACCAATTTATTTTCAAGAAACTGTATTTCATTAACTAAAACCCTGGTTGCCACGCAAGCTAAGGCCGAATATAACTCCTCATAAATTCCTTTAGAAAAATATTTTTCTAAAATATCTCCATATTTTCTTCTTGAATAATATCGGGCTAGTTTAAAAAATGGTATATAAAATGTAAAAAACAATTTATCTTTCATTGTATTTTCTATAATGATTTCGCTTTTATAACTCCCTGCTAAATACATTTCTAAAATTTCCATATACTCAACATTTGAGGGAGCTTCCTGTTCATAATATTGAGTATTTTCAGAAAAAAAAGAAGAAATCTCTTTATACTCTTTGCAAAGTATCTTAACTGTATCTTCTCCTATTAATTTTTCCCATTTAGAAGGAATTTTCAACTCATTATCTTTTCTTATATATTTTCTTTCAAATAAATAGCGTTCTCTCATTTATATTCACCCAATAAATCATTTGTTATTTTCTATTTGTATTGACACCGTAAAATTATAGTAGTATAATTTATAACCAAACCAATAACTATACTACTATAATATATAGTATATGTCAAGGATAGGAGGTCAGCATGGCAACCATTGATTTAATTGTATTAGGTATGTTAAAGACATCAGCTTTAAGCGCTTATGATATTCAAAAACTTGTAGAATATCGTAATATATCCAAATGGGTAAAAATTAGTACCCCTTCTATATATAAAAAAGTTCTTCAATTAGAGGAAAAAGGCCTTATAAAAGGAACTACGATTAAAGAAGGAAAAATGCCAGAAAAGGCTATTTATACTTTAACAGATACAGGGGAGAAAGAATTTGAGAAGTTAATGCTTGATATTTCTTCTAAACCAATTCACATCTTTCTGGATTTTAATGCAGTAATAGTAAATATAAATAATCTTTCTCCTGATAAGCAAAAAAATGCCTTTCTGATATAAAAAATAACATTGAAATACTGAAAGCATATTTAGAAGATAATATTAATTCCAAAGAGCAAAAACCTGAAATTCCAACTGCAGGTATGGCCGTTCTACAACAGCAACTTATATTAGTCCAGGCAATTGAAAATTGGATTGCCACTTTACCAAACGTCTTTTAAAAACAAATATTCCAGGAAGAAACCACAAACCTTCTCCCATTTGTCACTTACTTAATTCTAAGAATAATCCTCAACCTTACCATATGTTCTTACTGTCCCGGATCCATTTTATTGAATAACCTTCACAGAAACAAGATGGGCAATTTTTCGTATATCTTAAAACTTTTAAAATTCTATAGAAACAAAAGAAGAAGAGCTATCACTATGTGATAGGCTCTTCTTCTTTTTAATCAAAGGATTTGGTCTGATTTTCCGTCAAAGACTTTAAGAGCGGCTTCCAACGGATCAATAATGGTCAATCCGACAGCCGGTAATCCCACCAGTATTGCACTCTTTACCTCATCACGACTTGCGCCTAACTTTTTAGCAGATTGTACATGATAAAGCAAACCACCCATAATTCCTGTAGCTGCAAGCACGGCAATATACGCTAATTCACGTGTTTTATTATCCAATGCACTTGCCTTTTCCTGCTGCAAAATCATGTCAATATATGCCTTACCTACTTCGCTACTTTCTTCCATAAAACAATTAAAACCGGTAAATTCATTTTCCATATTAATATCTCTCCTTTTATTTAAAAATATTTTAGCAGCAAACTATTGTAAGAAATGAAGATGTATCTGTAGTAAAAATAACATCTCCTGCTTCTACATTCTTTCCATCAAGTTCCTTTATTTCGTCTTCCAAACTTTCTGATAATTGTAAACTATTTATCCGCTGCTCATTTCTTTCTGAACATGTTTTCATTTTTTCTCCTCCTTTGATTATTAAAATAATACCATATTTTTAGATTTTGTCAGTATTATGTCTTAACTTACAATTTTTTGACCTTCAGAAAAGGGTTATGCTAACTTCAAATATATTTTGCTTATTATCATATTCTAACTGTCCTTCATATTTTTCAACAATTTTCTTCACACTCTTCATACCAATTCCATGAAAATGCTTATCTGTTTTTATAGTTAGAAGTTCTCCATTTTCGTATTTAGGCTCGATTTCGTAGCTGTTTTGTATACAAAGCATAAACATATTATTAATAAGCCTTAATGATAAATAAATCCATTTTTCTCTTGTGTAGATATTTTCACAAGCTTCTATAGCATTATCGAACAAGTTGTATAAAATAACAAATATATCACTTTCTTCAAAATGGTAGTTGCCAAAATCGATTGGCATAATATCATATTCTATTTTAATATCCTTTTCTTTTAGTTCTGATAATTTATAATTCATTACCAGATCAATAACTGCATTTCCTGTATAAATTTTCTTTTCCAATTCTGCAAGTGGTTTATTAATACTATTGAGATATAAACAGGCTTTATCTATTTGATTTTCTTCCAAATATTTTTGCAACAAAGTAATATGGGCTCTATAATCATGAAATAAAGTTCGAGAATCATTATAATATACTTTAAGATCTTCATAATTACGTTCCAACATTCGATTTCTCAATTTAATAATTTTACTTTCTTCCAACGCGCTTCGATAAATCGAATATATAGCAAAAAACATTATCGCTAAAATAATGATAACGAAATACATATAATATCCTTTTGCTAAATCAGGAATAGAATCGCCTGCATACACTGATTGAAAATATATAACTCCGATAATTTCCGATAACAAAATCAACACGAGTGATCCTATGCGGTTTTTATCTATAAGTTCTTTATACCTCACTATGGCTAAGGAAATTAGAAACATTAAAGCTCTTCCCAAAAACAATGCCAATATTCTGGATATACTGTTTTGTCTTCCTATAACAATCCCCAAATCCTCTTTATGTAACACTATTCCCATTGTAAATATGATAAATAGATCTAATAATTCTAAACTCAAACAATACAATGAGGTATGAAGCAATGTATATCGTAATTTGATTTTATAAATCAATGAGAACGTTATACTTATTACGATTATAACAACAGCAATTAATAAAATAGAATATAATCGAAAGCTACGATTAATAGCTTCTATTACTGCCAAACTTATACAAATCAATATTTCAAAACATTGTTTTATCTTTGTATTTTCCTTTTTATAAACTTTTCGGAGTATCTCAAAACACATATAAATCTCAAAATATCCTAGTAAATATTGGAGTACATTAAGTATGTATATCTCTTCCATTTGTTGTGTGTTCCTTCCAATAAGTGTGAATTCTCTTTTTTTACCTCTTCAGTATATGTTCTACTAATTTTAAGATTTTTACTATTACGCAAGTAAATAGTATTTTTATATAAACTCATAATATGTACGACGTTAACAATGTATCCTCTATCTATAAAAATAAATTCTTTTTGTTCTAAATCTTTATAAATGTTCTTCAAGGTTTCTCGTATAGGTATATTCCGTTTTGGGTAACAAAAATCGCATATTTTTCATCTTTATACACATAATAGATATCCTTATATAAAATTTTCTCATATCTATGATTAGTACATATTTGATAAAACTTTTCTTCTTCAATATCCAGCCTTTTTTGTAATGATTCTAATGTCGATATCAACTTCTTTTTCAAATTATTTTTAGGGATAAACTGATATGCAAAATAATCATATCCATTTATTAAAAATTTTAAATGTGACGTGATAAACACAATATATCCTGCATCATCCATAGAACGTATTTTTTCAGCTAAAGATAGTCCGTTTATCCCAGGCATTTCAATATCTAATAGATAAATATCAAAATACAATTTTTCTTCCATTTCGTATAGTAACAACTGTGCATTTGAAAAAGTATTCACAACGTATGGAATTCCATTTTTAAAATAAAACTTCTCTATTAAATTACAAATTTCTTCTAAATACTCTTCCTGATCATCTACAATTGCTATTCTTGGCATATTTATCACCTCTGCCTTTTTTTTCTTTCTGTGAACATGATTTTAGCGATTCTACCAAATAGTTTACATATCTTATTAGTGCAATCCGATTAAATAATATATATTCCATGTGCTTTATTTCATACACTCTCTAAACATCTTAAAACTATCATTATTTAGTCTATATGCACATGTAGGTTATTAAGAAATATTTTGATTGCACATACAATACACATATAATCATGGAGGTGCAATTATGAAAGATAACAATTTTGTAAACCTAGGTAAACGTATTCGTGAAAAACGCCTATCCCAGAATCTTACCCAAGAAGCTTTGGCAGAAAAAGCAGATGTTGGAACAACACACATTTCGCATATTGAAACAGGCTGTACCAAACTAAGTTTAACAACCTTTATTTCTATTGCAAATGCTCTTGATGTATCTGCCGATGAATTATTATGTGACTGCATTAATCAAGCATCAAATGTATATGAAACAGAAATTTCTCTACTTTTAAAAAACTGTTCAACTAAAGAAATATGCTTTATACATGACCTAGTAAAAAATACACTTATCTCTTTACATAATCGCAACTTAAAATAATCAATAAAGACTGAAGGTTTTTTCGCTTCAGTCTTTATCAACTCTATTTAAAAACTTCTAAATCTTGTTTCTCTTGAAGCCACTATTTCATCTTCATTTTTAAGGGACATATTATATATAAAATCAAGAATTTGAACTTGTAAAAAATCTGTAATTACTTTGAACTCTGATGCTCCATTCCCTTCTGGTAATATTTTCTCAATCACTCCTAAATCTAATAAATCTTTTGCCGTCATTTTCATAAGGTTTGCTGCCTCTTTTGCACGTTTTTCATTTTTCCATAAAATAGAAGCGAAACCTTCTGGAGAAAGTATTGAATATGTAGAATTTTCCATAGCCCAAACCTCATTTGCAACAGCTAAACCTAAAGCTCCTCCACTCCCACCTTCGCCTATAAGTATACTCAAAATCGGCACTTTTAAATTGAACATTTCATATATACATTTTGCTATTGCAGATGCTTCTCCTCTTTTTTCAGCCTCAACTCCACATGCTGCACCAGGTGTATCTATGAATGTTATAATTGGTCTTCTAAATTTCTCCGCTTCTTTCATAAGACGAATTGCTTTTCTATATCCTTCAGGGTGTGCCATTCCGAAATTTCTAATAATTCTTTCTTCTGTCGTTTTTCCCTTTTGATGTCCTATAACTGTAACTGGAATATTATCTAAAAAGGCTATACCTCCAATTATTGCTTGATCCTCTCCGGTTTCACCGTCTCCATGAAATTCTATAAATCTTTCAAATACATGGGTGATATAGTCTACTGTCGTCGGTCTATCTATTTTTCTTGATAATTGTACTTTTTTCCAACTGTCCTTATAATCACAAAAAGTACACGCAGAAATTGTTTTACGTTTTCTTTCTATAACCTTTGGCTTTTGGTGAGCTTTAAGAATTTCATAGATACGTTCCTTTAATTCTCTTCTTATAACAATCATATCAAGGAATCCATGTTCATATAAAAATTCTGAGGTTTGAAATCCTACAGGCAACTTCTGTTTTGTAGTTTGTTCAATTACTCGTGGACCCGCAAACCCAATTAATGAATTTGGTTCAGCCAATATCACATCACCTAACATAGCAAAACTAGCTGCCACCCCACCGGTTGTCGGATCTGTCAAAACTGATATATACAATAACCCCGCATCTGAATGTTGTTTTACCGAATCTACTGTCTTTGCCATTTGCATCAAGGATATGATGCCTTCTTGCATACGTGCGCCTCCTGAACAATTAATCATAATAACTGGTAGCTGGGCTTTGGTTGCATTTTCGAATAATTTTGTTATTTTCTCGCCTACAATATACCCCATACTTCCCATCAGATATCTTGTATCACATACACCAAGCATAACCTCTATATGCCCTATTGACGCTTTTCCTGTAATAACAGCTTCCTCTAGATTAGTTTCCTTTTAATTATCTCTTTTTTTCACTATATCCTGGAAAATCAATTGGATTTTTATCCAATACATCTGTAAACAGTTCAACAAATGATCCTTCATCTATAATATCCAAAATTCTATTTTCCGAAGGCATTCTAAAATATTTTCCACATTTCATACAAATAAATTTATTTTTTTCTAACTCTTTTCTATAAATCAATTTTCCACATTTCGTACACTTAATCCACATTCCAGGTGGTACTGCTGGTATATTTTCTTTATTTCTATCTGTTCGATTATCTTTCTCGTTCATAATTTCATTCCTCTTATTTCTTATCAACTAAACTTATCTACAATAAAGTCCGTTGTAAAATTACCTTCTTCAAAATCACAATGATTTAGAATGGCATTTTGAAATTCTAAATTAGTTATAATTCCGTCTATTTTATTTTTTTTAAAACACTTTTCATTTTTCTAATAGCCGTTTTTCGTTCTGAATCATACACTATAATTTTTGCAAGCATAGAATCATAAAAAAGGTGAAACACTACAACCATTAAATAATGCAGTATCAATTCGAACACCATTACCGCTTGGAAAATAAACATTATTAATTTTCCCAGGACATGGGACAAACCCCTTCTTCGGATTTTCCGCATTAAGTCTACATTCGATAGCATGACCCTGCAGTAAGATATCTTCTTGCTTAAACTCAAGCGAATATCCCGCAGCAATTTTTATCTGTTCCTTAACAATGTCAACATTAGATATCATCTCTGTAACTCCATGTTCTACTTGAATACGTGTATTCATCTCAATAAAATAATATTTTCCGAATTTATCAAGCAAAAATTCTACTGTACCTGCACCTTCGTAGTTTACAGTTTTTGCCACTTTGATCGCTATATTTCCCATTTCTTTTCTTAATTTTGCCGATATTTTGGGGCTAGGAGCTTCTTCAATAATTTTCTGATGATGCCTTTGAATAGAGCAATCTCTTTCTCCCAACTGTATAACATTTCCATATTTATCTGCAAGTATTTGAAATTCTATATGATTTGGTGCTTCTATATACCTCTCTAAATACATTGTTCCATCTCTAAACGAACTATTAGCTTCCATCTGGGCTGTTACAAAGTTTTCATTAAAATCATCTTCTGTATTGGATATTCTCATACCTTTTCCACCACCACCTGCTGCAGCCTTTATCATAATTGGAAATCCAAGCTCTAATGCCACTTTTTTTGCTTCACACACACCAAAAACGGGAGTCCAGCTTCCTGATATAATCGGAACTCCCGCATTTCTCATCATATTACGTGCTTCAACTTTATTTCCCATTTTACAAATCACTTCTGGTGTTGGACCAATGAATGTAATATTACATACTTTGCACTTTTCCGCAAAAAGACTATTTTCTGATAAAAATCCAAAACCTGGGTGAATTGCCTGAGCTCCTGTTCCTACAGCTGCACTAATAATATTTTCCATATTGAGATAACTATCTCCTGACGGTGCAGGTCCTATACATATCGCCTCATCTGCCATTTTTGTATGTAAAGCGTCTTTATCTGCCTCTGAATATATAGCTACAGACTTAATTCCCATCTCTTTACATACTTTTATAATTCGTACAGCTATTTCTCCTCTATTAGCAATAAGTATTTTTTCAAACATAAAAACTCCTTTCAAACTAAACAAATAAGGGCTGTCCATACTCCACCAGTTCTTCATTTTTTACTAATATGCTTTTAATAGTTCCGCTATATTCACTCTTAATTTCATTCATTAATTTCATTGCTTCGATAATAGCAAGTGTTTGCCCCTCTTCTACTTTATCTCCCACTTTAACATAATTATCACTTCCGACAGCAGGGGCTGCATAAAAACGCCCCACCAAGGGTGATTTTATAATATTTTCTTCATCAATTCTATTTTTACTTTCACCCTCTATTCTTTCAGTTACAGTTTCCACAGTATCAACTGCCCTTTCATCAATGCCATTTTTGATGATAATCTTCTCATCTCCACTTTTTATACTAAGCTCTGATATATTATATTTGTATACATTTTCTAATAAGTGTACAACTTCTTCTGTTTTCATTCCTTGCCTCCATATTACATGATGTTATAAAAATAAGATTATTAGATAGAATATTCCCTTTTCTTACGCTATCTTTTATACTTTTTTTAACATAGCATATTTTATATTCTTATAGACGATTTTGGATTTACTTGCATATTTTTGTCTTTATTACACAGAAATATCCTTATAAGATGCTCATTTTGCATTATCCTTATAAGATGCTCATTTTGCATTTGAAATTTTTCTGTTCCTATGGTAAACTACTCATTATTATACTTAGGGAGGATTTACTCGTGCTAGTGCTGTATTTATCAACTATTTCACTCGAATGGAAAAATATAGATTCTGATTTAATGCAATTTGTTTCCAAAGAACGAAGAAAGAAAATAAACCAATATTTTCATGTACTTGACAAAAAACTTTCTCTTTATTCTGCTCTTATTACTCGTATCGGATTAAGCACTATATCTGGTTTGAAGCATACCGAATTATACTTTTCATATTCTCAAAATCACAAGCCGCTATTTTTATCTAAGCCTAAATATGACTTCAGTATTTCTCATTCAAATGGTTCTATAATCAGTTGTATATCAGCTAATTCTCCAGTTGGAGCCGATGTAGAAAAAATATCTTATCCACCATTTGATATTATGGATCTCATTTTCAGTCAACCGGAAATTCAATACATTAACAATGCCTCAGATGTTGAACGAATTTTTAGATTTTACAAAATATGGACGCAAAAAGAAGCCTATTATAAAATGCTTAGAATCGGTCTTACTGGTACTGCAACCCAATGCAACTCTTTAAATCCTGATTTATCTAAATTATTTTATACCTGGCAAGAAGACCATTATATGTATTGTATTTGTGGGAAAAATGTATCTGAACGCTCCTTAATAAAATTGTCAGAAACGGAAGTCCAAAATTATTTTATACCGATATAAAAACAGATTTACAGGATATGTAAAGATTCTATTTCCTGTAAATCTGTCTAACCTTTATTATGAACTTTTTTAAATTCTGTATCTTCAATTAGTCCCTATAGTAAAAGCAGCTATGTCCTCCTCATATCTGCTCTATTTTTCCTCTATGTGATACATCTCATCGCCAAACTCCAGTTCCCTTTTATTACACATACCTGTTCTATGGCATTGTGAAGATGCTGGGAAACGTGATACAATTTTTTAATCAATTTTATTTTCTCTTACAACCTTTTTACAATTTTAGAAGTTTTTACAAGTGCTTCTATTAAAGTTAAACCTGTCAAAATTACAGCAACCCCCATCATAAATAATGTCCATGCTTTGCCCTTATCAAATGTTACCAAAATAGCTATCATTGCTACAGGCATATTTATATACCCTAAACTTGTTGCCCATTGAATAAAAAAATTCGGCCAAAACTTTTTCTCTTCTTCCACTTCATTCACTGTTTTCACTTTTTTAGCGAAATAAAACATACAGACTATAGATACAGCTATCAGTATTA
>ENA-OUNH01000461-OUNH01000461.1-human-gut-metagenome-genome-assembly--contig:-NODE-461-length-11850-cov-2.272115_pt1 | contig 11850 bp, 14 predicted proteins | sample MGYA00242806_ERZ504814 | MGnify/ENA primary metagenome ERZ504814 (study PRJEB26092, sample SAMD00036389) | human gut metagenome | host: Homo sapiens | study: EMG produced TPA metagenomics assembly of...
CTGGAGGGATTTTTGCAGGCAGATAAAAAGAAAATATTACAGTCCATTGCGTTCTTGACAATGAAGAAGTAGGAAGCACCACCAGGCAGGGTGCAGCATCTGCATTTCTCAAGGATGTGCTGTACCGGATCAATCTGGCACTTGGCGGGGATCATGAGAGCTACCTTATGGCACTTGCGGAGAGTTTTATGATCTCTGCAGATAATGCACATGCGCTTCATCCAAACTATACAGATAAGTCAGATCCTGTGAACCGCCCGACAATGAATGGCGGAATCGTGATCAAATATAATGCAAATCAGAAATACTGTACAGATGGGATTTCAGCAGCGATCTTCAAGGAACTTTGCAGGGAAGCGGAGGTTCCGTATCAGACATTTGTAAACCGTTCAGATATTGCAGGCGGCTCCACACTTGGAAATATTTCCAACACACAGGCTGCCATGAATACAGTGGATATTGGCCTTCCGCAGCTTGCTATGCACTCAGCTTATGAGACAGCAGGAGTGAAGGATACAGAGAGTCTGGTTCGCGCAGCAAAAGTATTTTACAGATGATATGGGAGATATGAGAAATGAGAAAAAAAGCGGTATTTTTTGATGCAGACGGAACGATCTGCGATATGAAAAAAGGTACTCCGGACAGTGCAATAGAGGCAGTGCGTGCATTGATAGATAATGGACATGAAGCCTGGCTCTGTACAGGAAGAAGCCGTGCCTTTGTTCCATGGTATCTGGAACAGATCCCTTTTACAGGGATGATCACTGCCTGCGGATCTACCATAGAGAAAGACGGGAAGAGACTTTTTAATAAAGAAATGACACCGGAAATTGCAAAACTCTCCGTGGAAGTATTAAGAAAATATGGTCTGATTCCGGTGATGGAGGGTGCAGACTATATGTATTATGATAAGGACGAGTATACGGATGAAGTAAACTGGTATGCAAGCCTGATCACAGAAGCACTGGGAGATAAGTGGAGACCGATCCGGGGTAATGAAGACTGTATGCAGATCAATAAGATCAGTGCAAAAATGACGGCCGGCTGCGATGCAGAGGCTGCACTTGCCGTCTTAAGTGAGTATTATGATATCATCCGTCATGAGGGCAGCAGCTCTTTTGTTGGAAATACTATCGAGCTTGTTCCCAAGGGCTTTAACAAAGCTGTGGGAATTGCTGCAGTGATACGCCTGTTTGATATTCCGTGGGAAGATACTGTGGTATTCGGAGACAGCAACAATGACCTGGCTATGTTTGAATATGCAGCCACCAAGGTTGCTATGGGAAATGCTTCCCCGAAGATCCAGGAGCTGGCAGATCATGTTACGTCCGATATGTTCCATTATGGAATCAGGGACGGTCTCCGGTATCTGAAGCTGATATAGACTGAATATTTGTACAAAATGCAAAAATAAAATGCTGTAAGAACTGTTTGGAAGCAGACAGCTCTTACAGCATTTTCTGTATGAAAAGGGCTGTATCTTTAGCATTTATTTATGCTCCGTGTTACGCAGAGTGGCAATGTTTATATCCTGTTGCAGATAAGCCGAATTCAGATAAGTCCAAGGTTCTTACAGATAAACAGCCATAAGGTCAATGTAAACGCACTGAAAACTGTAGTAAGAAGAACAACTCCGGAAGAGAAGGAACCTTCATGATCCATATTTTTGCCATAACAAAACAGGTTACTGTGCTGGCAGAACCAAGCATGATGATAATGGAAACCAGCTTATCCTGTGTGAAGCCGCAACGGATGGCCAGCGGGAGAAAAAGTGCTTCATAGCCGACAAGCTTCATAAAAGTGCAGGCAACAGAAGCCTTCAGTCTGGAGAACGCTTTTCCAAAACGGAGAGAACCTCCCATGGCCATCAGACCAAGGGTGTGGCTGTTTTGCAAGGTTTCCGACTGTGGAATCCAGGATCTTCGGAAATGGGAGACGGAGCAGAGACCATAATGTACCAGCTGCAATTCCAAGAATAATTGGGTTGGTGATGATGCCTTTTAAAGTACGCTTCAGAACAACACCATTCAGTTTACCCTGACCTGGTTTGAATATGGAAAGAATCACAACAGCCATAACATTGTAAAGAGGTACACTTGCAATGATCATCAGCGGAGCCATTCCGGCGTTTCCATAAAGGTTCTGGATAATGGCGATACCCAGGATCGCAGCACTGCTCCGGTAAGATGCCTGGATAAATTCACCGCGTATATCTGAAGGATGAAGGAATCGGGACAGAAATACGGAGATGATAATGCTTACAGAAGTGATACTAAAACAGAAGGCCACCATCCTGAAATCCCAGGCTTCGTAAATATCGATCCTGGCAATATCCTGAAAAAGAAGCACAGGTAAAGGTACAACGAATACGAATTTATTCATACGGCTGACAAATGCATCGTCAAAAAGTCCGATCCTTCGGAAAAAATATCCGAGAAGCAGCGTAAGAAAAATCGGAACAGTCACATTCAGACAAAAAACAAGATTTCCATAAAGAAACCCTCCATGGGTAAATATCTCCACTTATTATATCGAAACCATGAAAAATGTCAAACAAGGTATACGTAACGGAAAATTTCTGGTATGATAAAGTGTGTCCCGAAAAGGATGCAGGGTTGAGAAGGAGAAAGGAAAGAAAAATGAGATACGGAAAGATACGGATCGAAGATGGATTTTTTGTGTTTAACAGGCACATGATGCTGAACAGCCTTCCATGCAGGGATATTGTCTGGGCGTATATGCGCCGGGAAGGTGCGGATAAAACCGGAGAGAAACAGCTGATCATCAACTATCTGGTAATCATAACACGACGTCAGAAACGTTATAAATTCGATATGACTGAACAGGAGGTCCAGGATTGTCTCCGGCTTCTTAAATTGCTGAATCCTGATATGGCCGTAGGATTTCCCAAAGGTAGCAGGCTTCCACTGAAGAATCTTCCCAACACCAGGGATCTTGGAGCACTGATGACAGAGAATGGTTCACATATTCTTCCGAGAAAGCTTCTGCGCAGTGGCGAGATTTATCATGCTTCCATTACAGATACCCGGATCCTTGCAGAGGAATATAATGTAAAAACAGTGATCGATTTCCGTTCAGCAATTGAAGTAAAGAAAAAACCGGACGATATCATGGCTGGTGTGGAATATTACCATATCCCGATCCTGGATGAGGAGAGCGGAGGAAGAAGCTTTTTTGAACAGGTGATGTCCTGCTATGGGATACTGATAAATATATGATAAACAGATACCGCAGTTTTTCTGAATGATGAGTATTCTCTGAAACAGTATGCACGTTTTCTTGATGTACTTCTCCATGTAAAGAACGGGGCAGTGATCTTTCATAGTGGAACAGGAGAAGACAGAGCCGGAGTCGGAACCGCACTGCTGCTTTTGGCACTGGGCGTACCGAAAGAGACAATACGAAGAGATTTTATGCGTTCCAATCCATGTCTGGAGGAAGAACTTAAATATATGCGCAGGCTTTACCGGGCTTACCGTCCTGAAAACAGTCAGAAGTTTGCCAATCTTACTGCTTTTTATCAGGTAAAAGAATCCTACATTAATACCATATTTGATCTCATTGAGAATGAATACGGAGGGGGAGAGAGATTCCTTCGTAAGAAGCTTTATCTGACTGCGAAAGCAACAGAAGAGCTGCGCAAAAAATATCTGATCTGATGTAAACTCTTTATTAATTTGAAGGTGTCTTACGAGAAATTTTGATTGACAAAATTTTCGAAGTTGCTATAATGATAAGAAAGCAAAGATTTATTAGATTAAAGCGTTACTTGACGAAGTCAGGTTTCTTTACATAACGTATTGAAAGCAGGTGTATTATGGAAAAGAGAATACTATCCATTCTTGTGGATAATACCTCAGGAGTCCTTAGCCGTGTGGCTGGTCTTTTCAGCCGCCGTGGATATAATATTGACAGCATTACAGCAGGTGTGACTGCAGATCAGAGATATTCCCGCATGACAGTTGTATGCGAAGCGGATGATCAGATGATACAGCAGGTTACGAAACAGCTTGCCAAACAGGAGGATGTGAGAGATGTCAAGGTTCTGGAGCCGGATGACAGTGTTGCCAGAGAATTAATGCTGGTGAAGGTTGCCGTGAAGCCGGAACAGAGGCAGGGAGCACTTTCAGTTGCCGATATTTCCGTGCCAAGGTAGTGGATGTAAGTAAGGATTCTCTGATCATGGAGATGACAGGAAGCCAGAATAAGCTGAAAGCTTTTATTGAACTGATGGCTGACTATGAGATCCTTGAAGCTTGCCAGAACAGGAATCACGGGACTGTCCCCGCGGAAGTGAGGATGTACGTTTCCTGTAAGATACATATGTTTGCTAGGAGGGGCGATACTCTCTTAACGATAAATAATTTTATGAAAAAGATGTGATGAACATCAGAGGAGGAAAACAAAATGGCAAATAAGATTTTTACCAGGAAGATTGTAATCTTGGATTATTGGATGGTAAGACAATTGCGATTATCGGATACGGAAGCCAGGGACATGCACACGCACTGAACCTTAAAGAGTCCGGATGCAACGTAATCATCGGTCTTTATGAGGGAAGCAAATCCTGGAAAAAAGCTGAGGAGCAGGGATTTGAGGTATATACATCTGCAGAGGCAGCTAAGAAAGCAGATATCATCATGATTCTGATCAACGATGAGAAACAGGCTGCACTTTACAAAAATGATATCGAGCCGAACCTTGAGGAAGGCAACATGCTTATGTTCGCTCATGGTTTCAACATTCACTTCGGATGTATTAAACCACCAGCTTATGTTGATGTTACAATGATTGCTCCTAAAGGACCTGGACACACAGTAAGAAGCGAGTATCAGGCTGGTAAAGGTGTTCCGTGTCTGATCGCTGTAGAACAGGATGCTACAGGTAAAGCACAGGATATCGCACTTGCATATGCACTTGGAATCGGTGGAGCAAGAGCTGGTGTTCTTGAGACAACATTCCGTACAGAGACAGAGACAGACCTCTTTGGTGAGCAGGCTGTACTTTGCGGTGGTGTTTGTGCACTTATGCAGGCTGGTTTCGAGACACTTGTTGAAGCTGGTTATGACCCAAGAAACGCATACTTCGAGTGTATCCATGAGATGAAACTGATCGTTGACCTGATCTATCAGTCAGGATTCGCAGGAATGAGATATTCTATCTCCAACACAGCTGAGTACGGCGATTACATCACAGGACCGAAGATCATCACAGAAGATACAAAGAAAGCTATGAAGAAAGTTCTTTCCGATATCCAGGATGGTACATTCGCAAAAGACTTCTTACTCGACATGTCCGATGCAGGTGCACAGGTTCACTTCAAAGCTATGAGAAAATTAGCTGCTGAGCATCAGTCTGAGAAAGTCGGCGAAGAGATCCGTAAACTCTACAGCTGGAACGGCGAGGACAAGCTTATTAATAACTAAGCAAAATTTATTGTAAAACAATAAATTTTGCGCTACTCGAACGAAGCGTAAGCGGTCAGACAAAGTATCGTTTGAATAGAGTAGCAGGAAATTCAGATTTTAAAATCCCATTGGATGTTTATATATTAAGCACCCAATGGGATTTTTTACAATGATTATAAATAATTTATACAGTTAATGAAGGATCAGTTCATGAGAAATCAATATCGGCTGCATTATGAAAGAAAGGAGCGATCAGTGAAGACTCGGCATCTTTCTGGCGACAGACAAATCCAATTTCCCGGCGAGGAAACAAGAAACCTACAGGTACTTCAATCAGAGTACCCTCTTTCAGTTCTTTTTCTACAAAATCCCTGATCACACAGGCAATACCAAGGCCAATCTCTGCAAACTGGATCAGAAGATCCATAGTTGTCACTTCCAGGATATGGCTCAGTTCTATCCGGTGTTCTTTTAATTGTGTATTTACAGTCTGTCTTGTGATATTATCATCATCAAGCATCATAAAAGTTGCAGTTTGCAGTAAGGATTCATCGGGATATAATTTCTTTTGGTTTTGAAGATACTGCTCCGTACAAACGAACGTATCCTGTATCTGGAGAAGCGGCTGAAAAAAATATCCCCGGAGTTTCTGCGGTCGCCCGATGAGGCCAAGATCAATCTTTTCCTCATCCAGAAGCTGTAAGGTTTGATAAGTAGACTGGCAGGAAATGGTAATACGTACATGAGGAAACCGGTCTATGTATTCTTTCAGATGAGAGAGAAGGACATATTTGCTTAAAGTAGAACTGGCTCCCAGACGCAGTTTTGGAATGGATCTGGAGCGGTTATGACGAATGGAACTTTCACCTTCATCAAGAAGCAGAAGAGCAGCTTTTACCTTCTCAAAAAGAAGTTCTCCGTCAGGTGTTAAAGTTACACCTCGGGAATTACGGTTAAAAAGGATAGTATCCAGATTTCGTTCCAGCTTTTGGATAGCCTTACTGATTGCAGGCTGGCTGATATAAAGATCTCTGGAACTATGTGAAATACTGCCCGTGCTGGCGACAGTGTAAAAGATGTAATAAAGGGAAAGATTATCCTGCATGTAATACCTCCTGAGTTCCTGATGAACAGTAGCATATAAGTTACTGTCCACTGGTAATATTCCGCGAGGTGTTTTTGTGAACGAAGGTCACAGAAAACCCGAGACATACCGCGCGAATTTATGCGATTAGCATAAATTCTGTGCATCGCGAAGCGTGTTACTGAGAACGGAGTGAACAGTAACGCATATACAGCTATTATAACATACTGGCGGGAAAAAGAGGTTGCATTTCAGAAGAGTTCTGTTATAATTTTTTGTTGCGGGGTATGGCGTAGCTTGGTAGCGCGCACGGCTGGGGGCCGTGAGGTCGCAGGTTCAAATCCTGTTGCCCCGATAATAGATAAAGAGTGTGAAAACTGGACAACTTACCAGATTTCGCACTCTTTCTGTTTTTATCGGGTGTTTTTTATAATATCAGATGTATATTTTTTACGTCAGAATCTATTCCTTATATCTTGAGTAAAATCTGTTCCGACACTTCTCTGTCAGTCATGTTTCGCCCCTCCCCTTTATAAAATCAAAGGTTCGTGTAATCATATGCTACTACATCCAGAGTGTGAGATTCAGTAAGTTGACGAGGAAATGTAAACTGCCCAAAAAAGGAATTGTTATTTGAATAATAATATAAAAGAAAAGTAGTATTTGTAAAACCATCATCAAATAGTAAAAATGAGATCAAAAGTGAACAGCAGGGAATAATAAAAGGAGACCGGGAGCAGTGCGGGCTCCCGGTAAAAAAAGTATGAAAAAGAAAAAGATATATTCAGCAACTGCATTTGCTGTTTACAGTAATAATATAATGAAAAAATGTGTTTGTTTTGTGAAAGGAAAATGAGGAAAATGTGAAAAATCATATCAATTTATTTAGCTTTTCAACAATATCCAAAAGTTCTTCTCTGGAAAATTCTCCAAAACTCATCAGTGCACGTAAAGGCATGGAGTCGGTCATGGCCAGAGTCATTTCCTCGGAAATAGCTTCGGAAGCAGCATCAGAGACAGATTCCTCACCTCCGTTCAGAACAGAAAGATATGATGCGGTAAGCTTCTTGGCTGTTTCTGCAGTCTTCGGGTTGCGGAACAGCTCACCGAGGGTAGTGTTCATGTGAACATGCAGCGGGATCTCCTGGCTGCTGTTCAGCTGGATTTTGCTTTCCAGACGGATATCTCTGGAAGATGCACCGATAAGGATCTTATATTCGCCGCTTGCTGCAAACCAGTCGTGAAGATCTGTGTTGTACCATGCAAAGCTTCTCTTATCCAGTTCCATGGTTACAGTTTTGGTTTCGCCTGGATCCAGAGCAACTTTTTCAAAGCCTTTGAGCTCTTTTTCCGGACGGATCGCGGAATTGGTGCAGTCTTTTACATAGAGCTGTACAACTTCCTTTCCGGCCATATCGCCTGTGTTTGTAACATCAACGGAAACAGAGATGGTATCTTTTTCTGTCGGGTTCCCGTTGGAGATATTCAGATTGCTGTAAGCGAAAGTTGTGTAGGAAAGTCCGTATCCGAACGGATATGCCACATCCATTTCTTTGATCATAATAACGGTAGCCTACGAATACACCTTCACGGTATTCGACCTTCTCGCCGCTGCCGAAGTTCAGATAAGATGGGTTGTCGGACAGCTTAAGAGGCATGGTCTCTGCAAGTTTACCGCTTGGATTTACTTTTCCGTAAAGGATGTTTGCAACAGCAGCACCGCCTGCCTGACCGCCGAGATATGCCTCCAGAAGGCCTTTCACGTCATTAAGCCATGGCATTTCCACAGGGGAACCGTTGTGGAGAACGATTATCGCGTTTGGCTGAACTTTGAGGATTTCAGCAATGAGACGGTTCTGGCAGTCCGGAAGTCTCATATGGGAGCGGTCATATCCTTCGGACTCAAAGCTATCCGGAAGTCCTGCGAAAATAACAACTTTATCAGCCTCGCCTGCTACTTTAAGTGCTTCTGCTGCAAGGGTGTCATCGTAGAGATCTTTGTCTGCAGGGAAACCTTCTGCATAGATAACCTGTGCGTCAGAAGGAACAGAATCCAGCGCATTTGTAATTTTGAAACAGTTGATATGGGAACTTCCGCCACCCTGGAAACGTGGTTTTTTTGGCAAAACCGCCGATGAAAGCAACTTTTTCAGTGTTTTTCAGAGGAAGAATCTGTCCGTCGTTTTTCAGAAGAACCATGGATTCCTCGGCAATATGACGAGCTTCCTCATGATCTTTTTCCATAGTGAATTCCTGTGGTGTACGGTTGTCTGCGTACTCGAAGATAATGCGCAGGATACGCTCTACAGCCTGATCCAGTATTTCTTCTTTCAGGGAACCGTTCTTTACAGCCTGTACGATAAGTGCGTCATTGGCACCGTTTGAGGATGGCATTTCCAGCTCAAGGCCAGCTTCCAGGCCTTTGACACGGTCATTAACTGCGCCCCAGTCTGACATTACATAGCCTTTGAAGCCCCAGTCACCGCGGAGGACATCTGTGAGAAGCCATTTGTTTTCAGATGCAAAAGTGCCGTTGATCTGGTTGTAGGAGCACATGAAAGTGTATGGCTGAGCTTTTTTTACAGCTGTTTCAAATGCCGGGAAATAAATCTCACGTAAAGTTCTTTCATCAGCCTCAGAGGAGTTGCTCATACGGTGATATTCCTGGTTATTAGCTGCAAAATGTTTGATGGAAGTTCCCACATGCTGGGACTGTACACCGTTTACAAAAGCAGCTGCGATCTCACCTGCAAGATATGGATCTTCAGAATAATATTCGAAGTTTCTTCCGCAGAGAGGAGAACGTTTGATGTTTACAGCTGGTCCAAGGACTACAGACACATCGTTAGCCTGAGCTTCTTTTCCGATAGTCTTACCCATTCTTTCCATCAGCTTACGGTCAAAAGAGCATGCGCTTAATGCAGCAGGCGGGAAGCAGACAGCTTTGATACTGTCATTCATTCCAAGATGATCGCCTTTGTCATCCTGTTTGCGAAGTCCGTGAGGGCCGTCGCTGACCATAACTTCCGGGATACCTAAGCGGTCTACATGTTTCAGATGCCAGAAATCAAGGCCTGAACACATGCCTGCTTTTTCTTCCAGAGTCATCTGGCTTACGATTTTTTTCAGATCACGTTCCATAAAAAATACCTCCGAATTGTTTTTTCTTACTATGGACTATAGCATGTTTTATTGATAAAATATAATAAAATCTTGCTGAAAATAATAAAATATTGCAGTTCTTCCGGCGTTTGTTTTCGCGAGTATAAAAAAGAATATTAAAGGATGTGGAATATGAAAGAGAAAGATTTCCCCAATAAAAAAACTGAAGATATCCTGGCTTTAAATCGTGGAGAAGATACTTTGTTCCAGAGAAGAGAGAACCTTCAGAGACATGCTTCTTATGCAAGTGAGAGGAGGCAGTATGATGCGATCCGTAACGGACAGGTAGAGCAGATATATTCTGTTATGCGGAAGAAACCCGACGGGACACCGGGAGTCCTTTCGAAGAATGAGCTTCGCAACAGCAGAAATATGTTTATTGCCGGTATTACCCTGGATACCAGGGCGGCCATAGAAGGCGGCGTGCCGGAGGAAACGGCGTATTCACTGAGTGATGGGTACATTCAGACTGTGGAGGAATGTATGGATCAGTCCGCTATCAAGGAGCTGACTTTGCAGGCAGCAGTACATTTTGCATCTGAGGTGCGCAAATATGGAAGCCCTCATTACAGCAGGGCGGTTGACAGAGCTGTGAAATATATCCATCTTCACCTTCATAATCCGATTACACTGGGGACAGTAAGCGAAGCGGCAGGAATCAGTCCATATTATCTTTCCAGAATATTCCGGCAGGAAACAGGGATGTCTATTGTTGATTATATTCAGAAGGAGAGGATCGAAGCGGCCTGTAATATGCTTTCGTATTCAGATTATACAGCTTCCCAGATCGGAGAATATCTCTGTTTTGCAAATCAGAGTTATTTTATCCGGATATTCAGGAAGTTTACAGGTATGACTCCGGCGAAGTACAGGAAGTATATGATGAAAGGAAGGGAATGGGAGTAAGTTCAGATTACAGTTTGTATATTGGTGAGTATATAATAATCGCTGTCGTTTATTGATAATATTTTGTGGCAAGCCAGAGTAGAAATATATCTGGCTTTTACGGAAGAATTATAGTAATATACGTAAGAAGACCGGGCGGGTCTGTCAGATAAATCTGTGAGAGCTGTTCGTTTAAATAAGAGAGAGGACATACAATGAAAGACATCATAGCAAGTATTATTACAAGTGTGCTGACAGCTTTATACCAGCCTTTCTGGTTTTCCGTGATCTTGTCTGTACTGGTATTATTTTTTATCTTTTTCTTATCATAATGAGACAGGCGGGAGAGGGATCAGGGGTGCTTTTTCAGTGTGGTGGCAGTTTTTTAAGGACAGTGCTTTTTTTCGAAAACTGTTTTTCCTGACTTTTTATACAACCATGATCTTGTTCCGTACGCTGCTGAACAGGGATATGTGGATGAATCCACTTTCTGATGTGATGGGAAACTGGTGGATCTGGAAATATGGAAATGATGGTACCAGAAATCTTACAACGGAGTGTATTGAGAATCTGATGCTGTTTATTCCTTTTACGATTCTGCTGTTTTGGACTGCGGGTAAGCGTATCCTGAAAAAAACAACTTTTCGGAATGCGGTGTGGACGGGATTGAAGATCACATTTGTATTCTCGCTGTCAATTGAATCCCTGCAGCTGTTCCTGAGACTTGGAACATTTCAGGTTTCTGATCTGACATATAATACTCTTGGCGGAGGTATCGGCGGAGCTGTTTTCTGGATGGGATATCGATTGACCGAAAAACGAAAATTTACATTGACAAATCAGCTGTAACATGTTACCCTAGTACCAGTTTCAATAAGTGAAATGCACTGATGAGGAATAGTATACAGCGAACGGAGCACAGAGAGCTGCTGGCCGGTGAGAAGCAGCGGAAGGGATTTGTGGAACTCGCCTCGGAGCATCTGTCCGAAATCTTTTTATAAGAGAGTAGACGCAGACGGTGTCCGCCGTTATCAGGAGAGGATATAAGGATGTCGCTGACATTCCGTATCTGTTAAGTGTGTGAATTTTATTCATGAAATAAGAGTGGTACCGCGTAGGACAGCAGTTGTCTTTCGTCTCTTGCAGAATCTGCAGAGTCGGAAGATTTTTTTATGCCTGAAAGTAAAAAATCAAATGATTAATTGGAAACAGAAAATGGAGGAAAACAAAAATGATGACACCATCTAAGTACAAACGTCAGTATTACATGCCACCTGTAAAATGTATGAA
>ENA-OUNH01000462-OUNH01000462.1-human-gut-metagenome-genome-assembly--contig:-NODE-462-length-11835-cov-3.993167_pt1 | contig 11835 bp, 7 predicted proteins | sample MGYA00242806_ERZ504814 | MGnify/ENA primary metagenome ERZ504814 (study PRJEB26092, sample SAMD00036389) | human gut metagenome | host: Homo sapiens | study: EMG produced TPA metagenomics assembly of...
GAGAACCTCCCATTGCCGCCCTGCAAAGGGTGGCCGGGCAAGCCCGCCCCTCATCCGGCCTTCGGCCACCTTCTCCCCAAAGGGAGAAAGGCTTTTTTAAACATTGCTTCTCATGTCTTTGCACTGCGCAGCAGAGACCTACATAAAAATAATGGTCCCGGGCGCAGACGGGGCAGAAGGAAAGGCTATGAACTTTATGTACTTCCTGGCCATATTGATTGGCCCGCTGGTGAAGATCCTGTACAGCTTCATCGGCAACTACGCGGTAACGATGGTCGTTGCCACCCTACTCCTCAAGCTGCTGCTCTTCCCCCTGAGCATCCATCAGCAGAAATCCTCGGCAAAGATGGCTGTTTTTCAGCCGCTGATGAATGAGATCCAGCAGAAATACAAAAACGACCCCCAGAAGCAGCAGGAGGAGCTGATGAAGCTCCAGCAGGAGCACGGCTTCAACCCCATGGGCGGCTGCCTGCCCATGCTGCTGACGATGCTGGTGCTGTTCGGCTTCCTCGGCGTTGTGTACTACCCTGTGCATTACATCTTCGGCGTGGACAACGCCGCCGTCAAAGCCGCCTGTGAGGCGATCGGCATTGCCACCGCCAACACTTCCACGATGCAGACCGCGCTGATCCAGGCCATCCACAACGGCGCTGTGATCGACCCGTCCATCATCCCCGCCAACATCGTGGCAGAGATCCAGAACTTCAACACCAGCTTCTTCGGCATGGATATGTGTGATGTCCCCGGCTTCCGCTTTGTGCCCATCGCCATCTTCCCGGCCATCGCGGCGGTCACGATGTTCATCAGCTACTTCGTCACCCAGAAGCTCTCCGGCATGGACGCCCAGATGCAGGGCAGCATGAAGGTCATGATGCTGGTCATGAACCTGATGTTCGTTACCTTCTGCTTCAACGCCCCGGTCGGCTTCTCGCTGTACTACGGCGTGTCCAACCTGCTGCAGATCGGCCAGTCCTATGTCACCTACAAGATCTACAGCCCCGAAAAGTTCAAGGCCCAATATGAGGCCGAGCTGGCCGCCAAGCGCGCCGAAAAGAAGAAAAAGCGCACCGTCACGGTTGAGCAGAACGGCGAAAAGATCCAGAAGGAGGTCACCCTCGGCGAGGCCAACAAGCTGCGTCTGGAGCTGGCCCGCCAGCGCGAGGCCGAGCTTTACAAGGACGAGCGCACACCCCGTTGAACAAAGACTAAAAAAGACGCCGCGCAACCGTAGGGGCGAGCATTGCTCGCCCGCGCCGTTGGCGGCTGTGAGGGAGTGTATCCCCTGCCGCCGTAGGGGCGCATTCTATATGCGCCCGCCCCGCTCCCCTTTGTGATGAACGTAACGATAAGAAATAAGAAGGAGGTTCCCTTTTATGCGCAGTATGGAAATGAGCGCCAAGACCGTTGAGGCCGCCGTAGAGGCCGCCTGCGAGGCGCTGGGCGTTGACCGCGATGACATCCATGTCAGCTACGAGGTACTGGAATTCCCCGCCCGCAAGCTGTTTAAGACCATCCCTGCCAAGGTCCTTGTAAAGGTCGAGGAGCCGGAGGCCGCCCCCGTGGAGGAGGCTAAGCCCGCTGAGCCTGTCGAGGTCGTTGAGATCTCTGACGAGACCGCCCCTGCTCTGGAGCAGGAGGTCGTGGACGAGATGGTTGCCGAGGCTGACGAGGAGACCGAGATCCCCCTGACATCGCCGCCGACCCGCGCCTGCAGGCTGCGGTTGACTACCTGAGCCCCATCTTTACCCTGATGGGTGTTGAAAACTTCACCTTCAGCGCCGTCAAGAAGGGCGCTGCCACGATCCTGAAGGTCTCCGGCGAGCATATGGGCGCGCTCATCGGCCGCCGCGGCGAGACGATGGAGTCGCTGTCCTACCTCGCCAGCCTCGTTGTGAACCGCATGGAAGGCCCCTATGTCAAACTGGGGCTGGATGTCGGCGGCTACCGCAACAAGCGCGAGGATGACCTCTCTGCCCTTGCCAGACGCATTGCTGACCGCGTTATCCGCACCGGCTGCTTCTATGAGATGGAGCCGATGAACCCCTACGAGCGCCACATCATCCACACCGCCATCGCCGGTATGGAGGGCGTGCGCAGCGAGAGCAAGGGCGAAGGCCCGGCCCGCCATGTGGTGCTGTACTCCACCGACCCCAACGCCTGCAACCTGCCTGACCGCGACAATGCCCGCAACCTGCGCGGCCCCCGCCGTGACGGCCCGCGTGGCCCCCGCCGCGACAACCGCGGCCCCGCGCGGCCCCAGAGCCCCGCGTGAGGGCGGCCGTGGGCCACGCTACGGCGCACCCCGCCGCGACCGCAATGACCGCGGCCCGCGCTACGGCGGCCCCCGCTCCAGCGTGCCCGGCCGTGAGTTTGCCGACCGCCCGCGTGACCCCGATGCAAAGCCGATGGCACCCAAAACCACCGAGCGCATCCACGACGGTGATGATTTCGCCTTTGGCAAGATCGAGTTTTAAACAGAATTGTTGAAAAAAGCAGCCTGACTGTAAAGCCGGGCTGCTTTTTTGGCTGGGGGGAAGGCGGCCAGCCAAAGCCCCTCCGGCCTCGCAGGCTCGGCCACCTCCCCAGAATGGGGAGGCTTTCACGCGGGCAAAGCCCGCGCAAAAAGGCGCCCCACGAAGTGGGGAGCTGGCCGCGAAGCAGGCCGGAGGCACTTTCCCCGCTTTCCACACCGTTTTCCACATGCGTGTTGAAAACTATTATTTTTCCACAGTCTACAACCGGCTATACAGGGGGTGAAAAAGCCCGGCTGCAAACAATATCTAGGCGTAAATGCAGGGTCACTCCACTACTAATACACATTTTCCACCGGAAAACCGGTTTTCCACCATTTCCCGGGGTTTTCCCTGTGGAAAACTAGTGAAAACTGTTGAAAACTATAAAACAACGATTGTACGCATAAAACGGCTTTCAACAGCGGTGGAAAACTCCCCGCGGCAGGGGTTTTGCTGTGGAAAATGTTGAAAACTGCCTTTGGTTGTGGAAATACGCGGTTGAAAAGTCCGAAATGTTGTTAAAAACACAGGTGTAAGCGGAGCAAAAACAATTCTGCACAAAAACAGCGCGGCCCACCCTGCCGGGCGGGCCGCTGTTCTTATAGACAGTTTTTTTAATCGTGCCGGATCGCTTCGAGGGCGCTGATTTTGACTGCCTTGTTTGCGGGCAGGATACCGGCCACAAGGCCGACCAGCGTGGCAAACACAAGCGCCGCCAGCATCAGCCACGGCGGAATGATCGAAATCGCGGCGCTGCCGTCGCCGCCCATGTAGTAGCCGCCGCCCATCATGCCGGACAGGTCAAACCCCTGCCCCAGCACCGACAGATGGTTCAGCACAAAGCTGGCAATCAGGCTGATGATCAGCCCGATCAGCCCGCCGATGAAGCCGATGGTCGAGCTTTCGAGCAGGAACATCGTGCGGATGTTGCCCAGCTCGCAGCCCAGCACCTTCATGACGCCGATCTCTCGGGTGCGCTCATAGATGGCCATTGTCATGGTGTTGATGATGTTGATGGCCGCCACCAGCAGCGAGACCGCCGCAATGCCGCCAAAGATCATCTGGCTCTTCATGACCTGCTTCTGCATCTCCTCGCGCTGCTGGTTCATCGAGTAGGTGTTGCTGAACCCCAGTTCGTGGATGGCGTTTTCCACATCCGTTACATAGGAGAGGTCATCGACCTTGACATAGACCTGCTCGTAGCTTTTCTCCTCAAGCTTGGTTTTGGTCAGGTCGCAGTAGACCTTTTGCAGCATCTGCATATCCTGTATGCGCAGCACAACACCGGACTGGGTCCAGTAGCCCTTGGCACCGTCAGGCGTCAGCACGCCCACGATCTCCAGCTGCCAGCTGCGGCTTTTTTCGGTCGAGCCTTCGCCGGTCTTGATGGTCAGGGTCATCTTGTCCTTGTCGATGTCCACAAAGGGCGGCAGCTCCTTGCCGGAGGCATCGGTCTGGCCCTGCCAGCGGTAGCGCTTGGGGCTGTTGTAGCTCTTGCGGGAATCCTCAAAGTTATATCCCGCGGACGCGCCCACCAGCACCTGCAGCTTGTTCGATTTTTCGCTGGCGGGGGTGTTGGTCGGCCAGCTGCCGCTCTGCAGGGTAAAGCCCATCGGCTCCAGCGCGGTGGGGTCGATGCCGATCAGATTGGAAATGTCCATCGTGTAGCGGTCGTTGCGGCCCGCCGTGATGGTGCCCTCCAGATTGTACCCCTGTGCGTAGGGCGTTGCCGCCGCCACATGGGGAATCTGCTTGATGTTGGCGATTGCGGCATCGTCCAGATACAGCGGCTTGCCGTCGCTGCTCATCATCATGCCGTAGCCGTAGATCTGGATTTGAGTCAGGTCGCCCCAACTCTGCAGCATTTCCTCTATTTCCGTTTTTGGTCTTGGGGCAATGCCCAGCGAGATCATCAGCACGACCATGCAGGTGCCGATGACAACACCCACCAGCGTAAGTGCCCGTGCGGCCCTTGCGGCGCAGCAGGTTGCGCGCCGACAGGCTGATTTCATCAGAGATCTTCATCGCTGTCCTCTGCTTCCAGTGCGGCCAGTGCCTTGGCCTTCTTGCGCTTGCGGACCACAACCACGATAATTACCACAACGACTACCGCGCCGCAGACGCCGATCAGCACCCATGCCCAGATCGGCATACCGGTCTGCTCGGGCTGCACATCGTCCATCGAGGGGTCATAGAAGTCGTCCATGTTCATCTCCTCGGCGCTGACGGAAAAATCCTTGGAGACGGTCTGCGGGTTGCCGGAGGCATCCTCATAGCTCAGCGTGATGATGCCGCTGACCGCGCCCGCAGCATCGGGGGTGATGTCAAAATCCACGCTGCCCTCGGTGCCGGCGTTCAGGTTGCCGAGGTACTGGTAGCTGCCTGCGCCCAGATTGGTGCCGGTCAGGCGTGCCTCAAGGTTGCTGACGGGGTTCTTGCCCTTGTTGACATAGGTGAGGGAGACGCTGCCGGTATCGCCGACATAGATCGTATCGCTGGACAGCTCCAGCTGGCCGACCTCAAAGCGGTTGGGCTGGCTGACGGGGACCGAGATCGTCGTTGTGCCGCTGACCTCCTTGCCGGTGATCGAGCCGGTGCCGGTCATGTTGACGGTGATGTTGGCCACCGTGCCGGTAAACCCGGCCGAGGGCATGACCTCAAAGGTGACATCGCGGGTCTGCTTGGCGGCGATGGTGCCGACATAGTTGGAAAGGCTGCCGCTGTTGAGCAGGATATTCTCCGGCAGGGTCAGCGAAACGATGACATCGTTTAAATTCTCATTGCCGTCCGTGGCGTAAAGGCCGAGCGAGAGGGTAAACGGCGAGCCGGCAATGACGCTGTCCCCATAGCTGGAGGTGCGGACGAGCAGATTCGGCGAGGTGGTCTGGTCCTTGTCCACGCACTGGCCAATCGTCACGCTGAACTGCTGCAGCGGCTTCGAGGTATCCAGATAAGAAAGGTTGATCGGCACAGTATTGCCGCCGCCGTTGTAGATGACATCGCGGAACAAAAGGACGTAGCTGTAGTAGTTGTACTGCGCGTTCTGGGCAATCTCGTCTGCGGTGGCCGAGCCGTTGCGGACATTCTGCAGGCGGGTGGCGTTGGGGTCGTCGTTGCTGTCAAACAGCTGGCCGATCTCGCCGATGCCGGTGTAGGTGAACACCGCCGAGTTGATGCGGGCGGAGATTTCCTCCGGCTTGACGCAGTACCGGGCCGAGGCGTGGTCAACGACCTTCAGCACAAGGTTGATCCTGTCGCCAACCTCAACGGTCGTGACCTCTCCGCCTGCTGCGTTGGTGACGGTGTAGGCCGACACATAGACGCCGTCCGAGTTGCTCGTGTCGATGGAGGCAGTCGGGGTGGGCGTCGGGTCGGTCACGGCGGCATCGTCCGCCAGCACCGGTGCGCAGAGCGCCGTCGCCAGCATCAGGGCGGTAAGTAAGGTGAATAGTCGTTTCAAGTGTGGTACCTCCAAATTTTTTAACATAGGTGTCCCCCAAAAGGCTTCCCCTGAGGGGGAAGCTGTCACCGAAGGTGACTGATGAGGGGCAACCTTGCCGTTATTCCTCTTTTGCGGGGGTGCTGCGGGAACACTGCCCCTCATCCGCCCTGCGGGCACCTTCCCCCTTGGGGGAAGGCTTTTTTGCGGACTGTTCCTTCGCCGCATCTCCGCCAATATCCAGATCCCCTTCCAGATCGGCAAACAGGGCATCGCGGTTTTTCTTCTTTGTCTCCTCGTCCTGCAGCACATTGGAGCAGACCTTGCCGTCCAATATCGTCACGATGCGGTCGGCACATTCGGCCAGCTCCGGCTCATGTGTGACCATGACGAAGGTAACATGGTTGTTTTTGGACAGCTCCAGCATCCGGTACAGCACCTGCTTGCTGGTGCGGGAGTCGAGGTTGCCGGTCGGCTCATCGGCAAAAATAACCTTGGGGCTGCTGACGAACGCGCGGGCAATGCCGACACGCTGCTGCTGGCCGCCGCTCATCTCGGTCGGCAGGTGGTTGGCGCGGCCCAAAAGGCCCATTGCCTTCAGCTCCTTACGGGCGCGGGCCAGCCGTGTTTTTTTGTCCACGCCCTTGAACATGAGCGGCAGGGCTACATTTTCGGCCGCCGTCATGGTGGGCAGCAGATTGTAGCTTTGGAAGATGAACCCCAGATGCTGCTGGCGGAACGCGGCCAGCTCGTTCTCGGTCATGGCGCTGATCTCATGCCTGCCGATGAACACCTTGCCAGAGGTCGGCTTTTCCAGCCCGGCCAGCTGGTTCAGCAGGGTGGATTTGCCGCTGCCGGACTGGCCGACAATACAGCAGAATTCCCCTTTTTCTATGGACAGATCGACATTGTTCAGCGCGATGACACGCTCCTTGCCGACGGCGTAAACCTTGCGCAGCTTTTCTGTATGGATAATGGGCGCCAATACCATACCCCCTTTTTGATCGTTATATCCTACATTATACCATATGGCGAAGAAAGAAAAAGATGGGGAAATTGTAAAATTAATGGCGAAAAGCCTCCCTTGTCAAAGGGAGGTGCCGAGCGTAAGCGAGGCGGAGGGATTCCTGCCCGGCCCGCAAGGGTATGGCAGGTACCCCTTTCCCTTGAACCGTAGGGCGGGGTGCCCTCACCCCGCCGCGGCGGCCTGAGGGCTGGCCGCCCTACTTCCCTTTTTTCTCTCTTTCCTATATAATAAACGCAAAAAGGGGGCAAATGTTACCATGGATTACACGATTCACCCCATTGCGTATATACGCAGTGATTTTACGGATAAATTCGGCATCCCGCGGCAGAGCGGCCTTGTGCCGGAGCTGACCGCCCGCATCGTCTTTGCACCGGAATACCGCGACCCCAACGCCCTGACCGGCATCGAGGGGTATGACCGGCTCTGGCTCATCTGGCAGTTCTCGACCGTGGCGGCGGAGTACGCCGCCGGCAAAAGCTGGCGGCCCACCGTCCGCCCGCCGCGCCTGGGCGGCAACGAGCGGCGCGGCGTCTTTGCCACCCGCAGCCCCTACCGGCCGAATGCGCTGGGGCTGTCCTGCGTGGAGCTGGCCGGTGTGGAAAACGGGGATCTGATCGTCCGCGGCGCAGACCTTTTGGACGGCACGCCGATCTTTGACATCAAGCCCTACCTGCCCTATGTGGATGCCTACCCCGATGCGCGCGGCGGGTTCACGGATACGACCAGAGCATACGCCCTGCAGGTGATATGCCCCGATGCGTTATTGTGCAAGGTGCCTAAAGAAAAGCGCCCCGCCTTGTTGGGTGTGCTGAAGAACGACCCGCGCCCCGCCTACCAGCACGACCCCGCGCGGGTGTATGCGCTGGATTTCGGCAGCAATAAAGTGAAATTTACGGTGGACGGGGAGAATTTGACGGTTATTGACATCTTATAGGCAGCGCGGCAAAGCCCTGCCGGCCTTTTTTCGGACGGCAAAGCCGTCCGCAGAAAGCCTCCTCGCGCAGCGGGGAGGTGGCCGAGTTTACGAGGCCGGAGGGGCTTTGCAGACTAGCTCTGCCGCAAGGCCTATCTTAAAAAAATTCCACCATCCGGAACACTGTACAATAAACCGTACCCCAAAACACCCTAAAAACCGCCTTGTTCGTCATTGTGGTCAAAATGCACACAACGAGTTTAAAAATCTGTGCAACTTTCTGAACAAAACCCCTTTACGAAACGGGGTGTTTTTTGGTACAATAAAGCTATGCAAAAGCGTTTATCTGGAACTGTGCCCGGAGCAAATTTGGGGCGCGTGCCAGGCAGCGCGGGATTTGTGCGGCCCTGACAACCGCACAGCTCTATAATGCAAAACTCTAATAAAAACGGAGGAAAGAAAATGCCCAGAGCTAAACAGTCTATGGACGGCAATACCGCTGCGGCGCATGTAGCTTATGCATTCACCGATGTGGCTGCCATCTACCCCATCACCCCCTCCAGCCCCATGGCCGACACCGTTGACCAGTGGAGCGCTGCAGGCCTGAAGAACATCTTCGGCAACCAGGTCAAGGTTGTTGAGATGGAGTCCGAGGCCGGTGCCGCAGGCGCCGTGCACGGTTCTCTCGGTACCGGTGCCATCACCACCACCTTTACCGCTTCTCAGGGTCTTCTTCTGATGATCCCCAACATGTACAAGATCGCCGCTGAGCAGCTGCCCTGCGTCTTCGACGTTTCTGCCCGTACCGTTGCTACCCAGTCCCTGAACATCTTCGGTGACCACAGCGATGTTATGGCCGTCCGTCAGACCGGCTTTGCCATGCTGGCCGAGAGCAACCCGCAGGAGGTCATGGACCTGTCCCCTGTTGCTCACCTGTCCGCTATCGAGGGTCACGTTCCGTTCGTGAACTTCTTTGACGGCTTCCGTACCTCCCACGAGATCCAGAAGATCGAGAAGTGGGACTACGAGGACCTGAAGGAAATGTGCAACATGGAGGCTGTCGAGGAGTTCCGTGCCAAGGCACTGAACCCCGAGCACCCCAAGATGCGCGGTTCCCACGAGAACGGCGACGTCTTCTTCCAGCATCGTGAGGCCTGCAACCCCGCTTACGAGGCTCTGCCTGCCGTTGTTGAGAAGTACATGGCCAAGATCAACGAGAAGCTGGGCACCAACTACGACCTGTTCAACTACTACGGCGCTGAGGATGCTGACCGCGTCATCATCGCTATGGGCTCCATCTGCGATGTTGCAGAGGAGGTCGTTGACTACCTGACCGCCAAGGGCGAGAAGGTCGGTCTGGTTCTGGTCCGCCTGTATCGTCCGTGGGTTTCCTCCGCTCTGCTGAAGGTCCTGCCCAAGACGGTCAAGAAGATCGCTGTTCTGGACCGCACCAAGGAGCCCGGCTCTCTGGGCGAGCCCCTGTATCTGGATGTCGCCACCACCCTGCGTGAGGCCGGCATGAACGATGTCGTCCTGACCGGCGGCCGCTACGGCCTCGGCTCCAAGGACACCCCGCCGTCCAGCGTCTTTGCTATCTACACCGAGCTGGAGAAGGATGCCCCGAAGCCCCGCTTCACCATCGGCATCACCGACGATGTGACCAACCTCAGCCTGCCTGAGGTTAAGCCCGCTCCCATCACCTCCGCCCCCGGCACCAAGGAGTGCAAGTTCTGGGGTCTGGGCGGTGACGGTACTGTCGGCGCCAACAAGAACTCCACCAAGATCATCGGCGACCATACTGACAAGTACATTCAGGCTTACTTCCAGTATGACTCCAAGAAGACCGGCGGTGTCACCATCAGCCACCTGCGCTTCGGCGACAAGCCCATCCGCAGCCCCTACTACATCAATCAGGCTGACTTCGTTGCCTGCCACAACCCCGCCTACATCCACATGGGCATGAAGATGGTTCAGGACGTTAAGCCCGGCGGCGTCTTTATGATCAACTGCCAGTGGACCGATGCCGAGCTGGACGAGCATCTGAATGCTGCCGACAAGAAGTACATTGCCGACAACAACATTCAGCTCTACACCATCAACGCTATCGACAAGGCTATCGAGATCGGCATGGGCAAGCGCACCAACACCATCCTGCAGTCCGCCTTCTTCAAGCTGGCTGATGTCATGCCCATCGACGATGCCGTCGAGTACATGAAGGCCGCTGCCAAGAAGAGCTACGGCAAGAAGGGCGACGCCGTTGTCCAGATGAACTGGAAGGCTATCGACGCTGGTCTGGACGCTGTCCACAAGGTCGAGGTGCCTGAGAGCTGGCACAACCCCGCTGCTGATCCCGCCCCGAAGGCCCTGAAGGGACCCGAGGCTCTGGTCAAGCAGATCCGCGACGTTATGGAGCCCATCTCCCGTATGGACGGCGACAGCCTGCCTGTTTCCGCCTTCGAGGGCAATGTCAACGGCGAGTGGGAGCAGGGTGCTTCCGCTTACGAGAAGCGCGGCACCGCAGTTATGGTTCCCGAGTGGAACGCCGAGAAGTGCATTCAGTGCAACAACTGTGCATTTGTCTGCTCTCACGCCACCATTCGTCCCTTCTGCCTGACCGCTGCCGAGGCCGAGGCTGCACCTGCCTCCACCAAGCTGGCTGACACCAAGCCCAAGGCAAGCGAGTACAAGTTCACCATGGCCGTGTCTCCTCTGGACTGCATGGGCTGCGGCGAGTGCGTCACCGTCTGCCCGACTGCCGCTATCGAGATGAAGCCGCAGGAGAGCCAGTCCGAGCAGCAGGCTGCTTTCGACTACTGTGTCGAGAACATCCGCAAGAAGGACAATGTCCCCGGCGTTGTTTCCGAGGTTTCCGTCAAGGGCTCCCAGTTCAACCAGCCGCTGCTTGAGTTCTCCGGCTCCTGCGCTGGCTGCGCCGAGACTTCCTATGCCCGCCTGATCACCCAGCTGTTCGGCGAGAAGATGTTCATCTCCAACGCTACCGGCTGCTCCTCCATCTGGGGCGGCACCGCTTCCATCAGCCCCTACACCACCAACAAAGAGTCCGGTCACGGCCCCGCTTGGATCAACTCTCTGTTCGAGGATAACGCTGAGCACGGTCTGGGCATGCAGATCGGTTACGAGACCGTCCGCGCCAACCTGATCACCAAGGTTGAGGCCCTGAAGGGCAAGAATGCTGAGCTGGATGCTGTCATCGACAAGTTCTTGGAGACCAAGAACAACACCAAGGCCAACGACGAGCCCGCAAAGGCTCTGGTCGCTGCCCTCGAGGCCTGCGGCTGCGATGAGGCCAAGGAGATCCTGAAGGATAAGCAGTACCTGGCCAAGAAGAGCTTCTGGATCTTCGGCGGCGACGGCTGGGCTTATGACATCGGTTACGGCGGTCTGGATCATGTTCTGGCTTCCGGCCACGATGTCAATGTCATGGTCTTCGACACCGAGATGTACTCCAACACCGGCGGACAGGCTTCCAAGGCCTCCAACATCGGTGAGGTCTGCCAGTTCGCTGCTGCCGGTAAGGAGATCAGCAAGAAGTCTCTGGCTGAGATCTGCATGACCTACGGCTACATCTATGTTGCTCAGATCGCTCTGGGCGCTAACATGGCTCAGGCTGTCAAGGTCATCGCCGAGGCTGAGGCTTATCCCGGCCCGTCTCTGATCATCGGCTACGCTCCCTGCGAGCTGCACGGTGTCAAGGGCGGCATGACCAACTGCCAGAACGAGATGAAGAAGGCTGTTGCTGCCGGTTACTGGAACCTGTTCAGCTTCAACCCCGCTGCCAAGGCAGAGGGCAAGAACCCCTTCACCCTGACCTCCAAGGCCGGCGATATGTCCAAGTATCAGGACTTCCTGGCCAACGAGACTCGTTACAGCCGTCTGGCCCGCGCCTTCCCGGATCGCGCCAAGGCTCTGTTCGAGAAGAACC
>ENA-OUNH01000463-OUNH01000463.1-human-gut-metagenome-genome-assembly--contig:-NODE-463-length-11808-cov-4.019262_pt1 | contig 11808 bp, 8 predicted proteins | sample MGYA00242806_ERZ504814 | MGnify/ENA primary metagenome ERZ504814 (study PRJEB26092, sample SAMD00036389) | human gut metagenome | host: Homo sapiens | study: EMG produced TPA metagenomics assembly of...
CGGCATTGTATTGTCTGATACTTTTTCGTCTTCTGATGCTTCTGTCGTTGTGCTCTCTGTTACCTGTGACATTTCCTTCGCCGCTGCCGCTTCTTCTGCTTTTCGTTTCTGCTCCGCTTTTCTCTTTGCTATCATCTTCGCAATCTGTTTTTTGATATCAATTTCAAACGTTTTGCAGATGGCATTCCCTGCATAAGCAACTCCAACCAGGATAAATACAACTGCCAGTACTGACATAAGTGTCATATTGCTAGGACGCTGCTGGATCATCTCACTTAAGATTCTGATACCCAGGTAGGTAAGATAACCTCCAAGTACTATTCTGAGCGCATATCCGCTTTTCTTATTCATCTTGTTTCCTCCGTATTTCTGTTATTGGCCACGTTTTAAAATATAAACGAAAGACAACAACTTTTTTCTATATCATTATCTGTTATATTACCACAAGTTGCTCCTTAATACTATTATTTCTTTGCTTGATATAAGCAGTAACCAGTAAATTTGCGTAAAAAAACTGCGTACTAATTTCTTAAGCACGCAGTCTTCGTCATAGTAGCGGGAACTGGATTTGAACCAGCGACACCACGGGTATGAACCGTGTGCTCTAGCCAACTGAGCTATCCCGCCATATTTAATTAGTATATGGGACCTACAGGGCTCGAACCTGTGACCCTCTGCTTGTAAGGCAGATGCTCTCCCAGCTGAGCTAAGATCCCATATTCATATGTCGGCTACGACTTTCACTTACGCTTTGTCGCAACCGACTTGATTATTATATACTTAACACCTATCAGATGTCAACAACTTTTTTATTTAATTTTACATTTTATTTAAAGTATTTTACACCTGATTCAAAAATCTTCAGATCCTGCTCTCCATAAATGTTAATAGCAACATGATCTCCACGTCTCTCAGAGTGAGCCATCTTACCAAGGACACGTCCATCCGGGCTTGTGATACCTTCGATTGCACGGTAAGATCCGTTCACGTTCCACTCTTCATTCATGCTGATATTTCCTTCCGGATCACAGTACTGTGTTGCCACCTGTCCGTTAGCGAACAGCTTATCAAGCCACTCTTCGCTTGCAACAAATCTTCCTTCACCATGAGATGCCGGGTTTGTATAAACTCCGCCAAGCTGTGCTCCCTGAAGCCATGGGGATTTGTTTGTAACAACCTTTGTATAAACCATCTTAGAGATATGACGTCCGATTGTATTGTATGTCAGTGTCGGAGCATCATCTGTCTGTCCAACGATTTTTCCGTATGGTACAAGTCCGAGCTTGATCAGAGCCTGGAATCCGTTACAGATACCAAGTGCAAGTCCGTCTCTCTCATTCAGAAGTTTTTCAACAGCTTCTTTGATCTTCGCATTCTGGAATGCAGTTGCAAAGAATTTAGCTGAACCATCCGGCTCATCACCGGCACTGAATCCACCTGGGAACATGATCATCTGAGCCTGTCCGATTGCTTTCTCAAACTCGTCTACTGATCCACGGATATCTTCTGCATCAAGGTTACGGAATACTTTTGTAATAACCTTAGCGCCTGCTCTCTCAAATGCACGGGCACTGTCATACTCACAGTTCGTTCCAGGGAATACCGGAATAAATACTGTTGGCTGTCCGATCTTATGGCTGCAAATATGAATATCGGATGTATTGAAGAGCTTCTCTTCAACCTTGGCATCAGAATCTGCTGCTGATTTTGTAGCAAATACTTTCTCAAGTGTTCCTGTCCATGCATCCTGTGCGTCTGCAAGTGCGATCTTCACATCACCGTAAGCAAGTACAGGCTCTTCTGTTACTTCACCGATTTCTGTATAAGTGATTGCGAGTTCTCCAACCTTTCCGTCTTCAACCTCTGCGATAATATCTCCAAATGCAGGAGCAAACAGATCTCTCTTATCTACATTGTGCTCGATTTTGGCACCCTTACGGTTACCAAATGCCATCTTGCTGACTGCTGCTGCAACTCCATGACGATCCAGTGCATATGCAGATACAATTTTTCCGCTCTGTACATCTTCCATGAATTTGCCGTACTGATCCATTACTGCATCGTAAACCGGAAGATCATTCTCGTCTCTTTCGATCTTGAGCCATACAAGTTTATTTCCAGCTTTCTTAAGTTCAGGTGTAATAATATCCTGCTCAAGAGCCATATCAACAGCAAAGGATACAAGTGTCGGCGGTACGTCAATATCCTGGAATGTTCCTGACATACTGTCTTTTCCTCCGATAGACGGAAGTCCGAAACCGATCTGTGCTGCATAAGCTCCGAGAAGTGCTGCAAATGGCTGGCTCCATCTCTTTGGATCTTCTGTCATTCTACGGAAATACTCCTGGAATGTGAAGCGGATTTTTCTATAATCTCCACCTGCTGCCACAATCTTAGCAACTGACTCTGTCACTGCATAAACAGCTCCGTGGTATGGGCTCCAGCTTGACAGATATGGATCAAATCCGTAACTCATCATAGATACACTGTCTGTTGTTCCGTTCAAAACAGGTACTTTCGCTACCATTGCCTGTGTCTCTGTCATCTGGTATTTTCCACCATGTGGCATAAATACGGAACCTGCTCCGATAGAACCGTCGAACATCTCAACAAGTCCTTTCTGAGAGCATACATTGAGATCAGAGAGCATAGAAAGCCATGTCTCTTTTACATCTCCTACTTCTTTCTTTACAAAAAGGCTGTCCTTCTTAGAAGGAATCTCAACCTCAACATTTGTCTCCTGATGAGCACCGTTTGTATCAAGGAATGCACGGGAAAGGTTGACAATCTCTTTTCCTCTCCACACAAGAACGAGTCTTGGCTCCTCTGTTACTACTGCCGCAACTGTTGCCTCTAAGTTTTCTTCCTTCGCGTATCCCATGAATTCATCTACATCTTTCGGGTCTACAACAACTGCCATTCTCTCCTGAGACTCAGAGATTGCGATTTCTGTTCCGTCAAGTCCTGCATATTTCTTCGGTACTTTATCAAGTTCAACGCGAAGTCCGTCTGCAAGTTCTCCAATTGCTACAGATACACCGCCTGCACCAAAGTCATTACATTTCTTGATCAGATGGCTTACTTCTTCTCTGCGGAATAATCTCTGAATCTTACGTTCTGTCGGTGCATTTCCTTTCTGAACTTCTGCTCCACAAGTCTCAATAGACTCTTCTGTATGAACCTTAGATGAACCTGTTGCTCCACCACAGCCGTCACGGCCTGTACGTCCACCGAGAAGGATGATGATATCTCCCGGGTCGGAATTTTCACGGATAACCGCACGTCTTGGAGCAGCTCCAAGTACAGCACCGATCTCCATACGTTTTGCAACGTAATCCGGATGATAAATCTCTTTTACAAGTCCTGTAGCCAGACCGATCTGGTTACCATATGAGCTATATCCATGAGCCGCCTCACGAACAAGTTTCTTCTGAGGAAGTTTTCCTTTCAGAGTTGCATCTGCTGATACTGTCGGATCAGCAGCACCTGTCACACGCATTGCCTGGTATACATAAGTACGTCCTGACAGTGGGTCGCGGATTGCTCCTCCAAGACATGTTGCAGCTCCACCAAATGGTTCGATCTCTGTCGGATGGTTATGTGTCTCATTCTTAAAGTTGATCAGCCACTCTTCTTCTACTCCGTCAACCTTGATCGGAACTACGATACTACATGCATTGATCTCATCAGACTCTTCCTGATCAGCAAGCTTTCCTTCCTTTTTCAGGCGGCGCATAGCCATCAGTGCAAGGTCCATAAGGCAGACAAATTTATCTTCTCTTCCTTTGAAAATCTCGCTGTGATCTTTCAAATATTCTTTATATGTTGCTTCGATTGTCTCTTTGTAGTCACCTTCATCAAACTTCACATCTTTTAATTCTGTAGAGAATGTTGTATGACGGCAGTGATCTGACCAGTATGTATCAAGAACACGGATCTCTGTCATCGTCGGATCTCTGTGCTCTTCTCCTGCATAATAGTTCTGGATATGCAGGAAATCTTTAAATGTCATTGCCAATCCAAGAGAATCATATAACTCTTTCAATTCTGCTTCCGGCATATCTTTAAAACCGTCAAAAATCTTTACATCTGCCGGCTCATCAAATACTGTCACCAGTGTCTCCGGTTTCTCTGCTGCAGCTTCTCTGGAATCTACCGGGTTGATGCAGTGATTCTTAATTGCCTGCAGTTCTTCGTCTGAAACTCCGCCTTCAATTACATATGTAACTGCTGTACGGATTACAGGAGTCTCATCTTCTTTAATAAAACGGATACACTGCTCTGCGGAATCCGCTCTCTGGTCGAACTGTCCCGGAAGGAACTCTACGGAAAAACATTTATCTGTTTCATTTTTCGGGAATTCTTCTTTATAAAGGAAATCTACCGGTGGCTCTGCGAACACACCATTACATGCCTTTTCAAATGTTTCTTCTGAAATATTCTCTGCGTCGTAACGAATCAGAACTCGTACATTTGTCACATCCTGAAGTCCAAGATAATGACGGATCTCATGTCTAAGGCCCTTCGCCGCAACAGCAAACTCCGGTTTCTTTTCTACATATACGCGCTTTACATTACTCATATATAATCTCCTCTTTCTGTATTACGTGTTCAAAACACGATACTACCTTCATTACATTATCTGTTTTTATCCTACCATAGTTTTCTTCATTAGTATAATTAATAAAATTAAACAATCTGATAAGCACCGCTAATTGATTGTCGTTTTCTCGTATCTTTCTCGGAGTCAGCTATATTTACTCTGCTTTTTCATATTTTGTGCAACGGATTTTTTTATTCTGTTGTATTTTCCCTTTATTTATCTTATAATAAGATGAATATTTATTAGGAGGTCTAATAAAATGATGGATATAAACTACGAATTATACAAAGTATTTTATCACGTCGCCACCACATTGAATTTCTCAGAGGCATCCAAGCAGCTGTTTATTTCACAGTCTGCTGTCAGCCAGTCGATCAAAACACTCGAACGAAAACTGGATCAGACGCTTTTTATCCGAAGCACAAAGAAAGTCCAGCTCACACCGGAAGGAGAGATTCTCCTGCGCCACATTGAACCGGCCATGAATCTGATCCAGAAAGGTGAGGCTCAGCTTTTAGATGCCGCTTCTACCGGTGGGCAGATCCGCATCGGTGCAAGTGACACGATCTGCAGATATTTCCTTGTTCCATACCTTGAGAAATTCCATAAGACTTTCCCGAATGTACATATTAAAGTTATCAACCAGACTTCTTTAAGATGTACAGAGCTTTTAAAGAACGGACTGGTGGATTTGATTGTTGTCAATTATCCAAACGCAGCGCTCAACAATATTTCCGCCTCTATGAAGATCAAGAATTTCCATGATGTTTTCATTGCCGGAAACAATTATCCTGAAATTAAGGGAAAAGAAACTTACAACTTGCCGATCTGCTCCACTATCCGATCCTGATGCTGGATAAGAACAGTACGACAAACGAGTTTCTTCATCGCCTGTTCCAGCAGCATCAGCTTGATCTCGTTCCTGAGATTGAACTTACAAGCAATGATCTTCTGATCGATCTTGCAAGAATTGGGCTTGGAATCGCATTCATTCCGGATTATTGTCTTTCTGAGAACAATGATGGTATCTTCAAGCTGGATATGGAAGAAGAGATGCCGGAGCGTTCTCTTGTGATTGCTTACAACGAGCAGCTCCCTCTGGCTAAGCCTGCACAGGAATTTTTGAACTATTTTGAAGAACAGTAAATTTTGTACTGTTCGGAGCCAAGCAGAATTTTAAAACCAGCCTTAAAATGCAAGCATTTTATACCTGTTTTACGAAATTTCATCTGGCTCTGAACAGTTGCAAATATTCTTGAATCACTTCTTCTTTATCCAATAACGATTCTCATTTTTCTTTTATCGATTCTCCCAGAATTCTTCCATCTTTTCTTTTATCTCTTTCCGCCCACACACTTCGTATTCCTTCCACTCCCTCGGAAATAGCTGCTGATACTGTCGATTCTGAAAACGGTCATCAAGCAGAAGAATAATTCCTTTGTCATCTTCGGTGCGGATCACTCTTCCTGCGGACTGAAGTACTTTATTCATTCCGGGATAAAGGTACGCATAATCAAATCCTCGCATCCCTCTTTGGTCAAAATAATTTTTCACGATTTCTCTGTCATTGCACACCTGTGGAATTCCTGTTCCGACAACAATCACTCCGATCAATCTGTCATGTGTAAGATCGATTCCTTCTGAAAATACACCACCCATCACACAAAATCCAAGCATCGGATGATCTCTTTCTTCTTCAAACATTTCCAAGAATTCTTCTCTCTGATTTTCTGACATAAATTGCGATTGAATTACCAGTTCTACTCCGGATGCCAGTTTTTCAAACTCTTCCAAAACATCCTCCATAAACTGATAGGAAGGAAAAAAATGCAATATAGTTTCCATTCTTCCCATCCACTGTGCTTCTCAGATAATCGGCAATTTTGCGATACATTTCTGTGCCTCTTTGTGTATATTTTGTGCTTGCTTCACTTCCGATCAGAATTTTCCTGTTCTCCTGTGGGAACTTAGATTCAGCATAGACTGCATAATCATCTTTCTCAACAGATAGTAATTGTTTATAGTAATCGATTGGAAGCAATGTTGCCGAGAAAAAGATCGTAGAATTGCCCTGGCTCAAATAATGATTCAGGTTTTGTGCCGGATTCACACAGAACAACTTCACTTTAAACCTTCCGCTTCCTTCCAGTTCTGTATACTGTATATAATTTTCATCCAACAGTTCATGAATTTCCAAAAACTGCCTTACCTGGAAAAAGAGTTCCATAAATGCATCCGGCTGCTCTGCATTTCCTGCATTCCGCTCTTCTTCAAGATATCTTTCCATTTGAGTCAGAAGATTCATCAGTTTTACTGCAAATGGAGAAACACTTTCCACCAACCGATAATTCTCGCACTCGCGTTTCATCTCAAGCATCCATTTATTGACAGATTCCAGACTCTTCACAAGTTTTTTATCTCGGTCCTTCATCAGTTTTTTCACCTCGAGAATGTCTTCTTTATAGATGGAAGCACTGTACATTTCCCGTCCACGTTCCACAAGGTTGTGTGCTTCATCGATCAGAAACAAATAATCTCCGCTGACATTGTCTGCAAAAAATCGTTTCAAATGTGCCGTCGGATCGAACACATAATTATAATCACAGATCACCCCATCCGCCCATTCTGACAGATCAAGAGATAGTTCAAACGGACATACATGAAAATCTTCTGCCTGTCTTTCAATTGATTCCCGTGTCAGCTTCTTTTGCTTTTCCAACATGTCATAAACTGCATCATTCACCCGGTCAAAATGACCTTTCGCATAAGGACAAGCGTCCGGATTGCATTCTGTCTCCTCACAAAAGCAGATCTTCTCTTTCGCAGTCAATGTAATTGAACGAAAGGCAAGACCCTTTTCTTCAAGAATAGAAAATGCCTGCTCCGCCACGGTTCTTGTGATCGTCTTTGCTGTCAGATAGAATATTTTATCCCCCAATCCTTCTCCGATTGCTTTCACTGCCGGATACAATACTGCCATCGTCTTTCCGGTTCCTGTTGAGGCCTGGATAAATAATTTCTTTTTGTGATAAATTGTACGATATACGGAAGCTGCCAGGTCAAACTGCCCTTCTCTATATGCGAATGGAAATTCGGTCTGATGAATCGAAGCATCTCTTCTCTTTTCCCACTCAATCTGCAGTTTTGCCCAACGTTCATACTGATGAACCAGATCAAGAAACCATTTTTCTAATTCTTCAAATGTATACTCTTCCCGAAATCTTTTCACATCTTCAGTATCAAGATTACAATAGGTCATCTGAACACTGATCTGCTTTAATCCCTGCTGTCTGGCATAAATATATGCGTAACATTTTGCCTGAGCAAGATGAACCGGCACAGGACGCTCCACTCGATCAAGGGAACGCACGACGCCTTTGATCTCATCTATTATTGTTTTTCTGATTCAAGGAGAATTCCATCCGCACGTCCTTCCAGTTTTAATTGAAATCCGTCACACGGAAGCTGCAGTTTTAAGGAAACTTCTGCCTGATAGTTTGAGCCCATCATACGCTGGATCTTTCGATGAAGGCGTCCTCCCATCAGCATCGCATCTTTATCCAGCGTACCTGAAATCCTGTTATCAATGTCACCTTCTTTTAATATGAATTCAACCAGATTCCGAACCGATAACCTGATGATTTTCTCTGTTTCCATTTCATTTGCACTCCAAAATATTATCGTTGTAAAACACATTGTGCCAATCTTTTAACAGATTGGCACGCTGAAATACATCTTTTATTTTACTTTACTTCTTTTTCTTTTGCAACGCTTGTTTCTGTACGGGCAACTTCTGCGATTGTTTTCGTAAGTCCTGCAATTCCCTGAATCTCTGAAGGAATGATGATCTTCGTTGCTTTTCCGTCTGCCGCCTTGGCAAATGCCTCCAGACTCTTTAATGTAAGAACAACATCATCTGCTCCGGCATTCTTAATATACTCGATACCTTCTGCTGTCGCTTTCTGTACAGAACGGATCGCTTCTGCCTGTCCCTCTGCTTCTTTGATCCGTTTCTGTTTTTCAGCTTCTGCTTTCAGGATTGCTGCCTGCTTAGATGCCTCTGCCTCCAGGATCACAGATTCCTTTTCTCCTTCTGCAACAAGAATCGTAGACTTCTTCTCTCCTTCTGCACGCAGGATTGCTTCACGGCGTTCACGCTCTGCTTTCATCTGCTTCTCCATCGCATCCTGGATTGCCTTCGGTGGCATGATATTCTTCAGTTCAACACGATTCACCTTGATTCCCCACTCATCTGTTGCAATATCAAGGATCGTACGCATCTTGGAATTAATCGTCTCACGGGAAGTCAGTGTCTCATCTAATTCCAGATCTCCAATAATATTACGAAGTGTTGTTGCTGTCAGATTCTCGATTGCCGCAATCGGACTTTCTACTCCGTATGCATACTTCTTCGGGTCAGTGATCTGATAGAATACAACCGTATCGATCTGCATGGTAACATTATCCTTCGTGATCACTGCCTGTGGTTCAAAATCAACAACCTGTTCTTTCAAGGAAACTCTTTTTGCCACACGGTCAAGGATCGGCACCTTAAAATGTAATCCAACGCCCCATGTCTCCTTGTATCCGCCAAGTCGCTCTACAACATACGCATGCGCCTGCGGAACAATACGGATATTCGACACAAGAAGCCACACCACGATCATAATAATGATCATCCAAATAATAAGTCCAAATATCATAGCTCATCCTCCTTACATTTCTCTAAAATCAGTTTTACTCCGGAAATTGCTGTTACTTTGGCAAGCGAATCTTTCTCAATTCTGTCCTTGTCTGACTTGCACCTTGCAGTCCATTCCTTTCCCTGCGCAATTGCAGTACCGGTCTGTGCAAAATTATCAACCGTCTCTGTCACCTTAACAACACTTCCGATCAATTCATCACAATTCGTCTTTACATGATGTACATTGATATACTTTGCTGCAAAAGGCCTGGTAAAGATCACAAGCACTGCTGAAACGACTACGAATACAGCAATCTGTATCACCATTCCCGCTCCGGCAAGCGAAACTAATAACGCCCCAAGCGCACCGCCCGAAAACCAGATTGAAGTCAGACCAACCGTGGCAAGCTCAATAATCAAAAACACCACCATAAGCCCCAGCCACAAAAAAATCTCCCTCTCCAAAAAATCCGCCCCCTTTCTCATGCTTACAAGAGCAATTACGTTACCCTAATCATACTCATATTTCTATATAAATACAACATAAATTTTATATTAATTAACTGGAAAAAGCCGAAACAGAAACCACACACGGTGCCTGTTTCGGCTTTTTTATTCCCCTCAAAAGCACAAATTACTCACACTCGCGAATCTTCTTTCTCAGCGGCAGTACCATCGCCGGAGATACAGACAGCTCGTCCAGTCCCATCTTCAGGAACTCTTCTGTCAGTTCAAGGTCCGCTCCAAGTTCTCCACAGATTCCGATCCATTTTTCCTTCTGCGTGTGCATTATCTGCTGCCATCTTGATCATAGCAAGCACTGCCGGATGATGTGGATCATAGAACTCATCAAGCGCAAGGTTCTGACGGTCAATTGCCAACGTGTACTGGGTCAGATCATTGGTCCCTACGCTGAAGAAATCCACTTCTTTTGCAAGCTCACGGCTCATCATAACGGCAGCCGGTGTCTCGATCATGATTCCCAGTTCCACATCCTCACGGAACGGGATCTTTGCCTCACGAAGCTCTTCTTTGACCTCTTCGATGATCACCTTGATCTGCTTCACTTCTTTTACCGAAATGATCATCGGGAACATAATGGCGATCTGTCCGTAAGCAGATGCCCGGTACAGGGCACGAAGCTGGGTCTTGAAGATCTCCGGTCTTGTCAGGCAGATACGGATTGCCCGGTATCCCAGTGCCGGGTTCTCTTCTTTGTCAAGTCCAAAGTAATCCACCTGCTTGTCTGCTCCGATATCCAGGGTACGGATAATGACCTTTTTGCCTGCCATATTTTCTGCAACCTGTTTGTATACCTGGAACTGCTGTTCTTCGGTCGGGAAATCTTCACTTTCCAGATACAGGAACTCGCTTCGGAAAAGTCCGATCCCTCCTGCATCATTTTTTAAGTACGGCGCCCACATCGGAAAGATTACCGATATTCGCATAGACATTGATTTTCTGTCCGGAAAGGGTGACATTCTCTTTGCCCTTCAGTTCTTCCAGAAGTGTTTTCTGTCTGCGGTCTTCTTCGCGCTTTTCGGTCATAGCCTTCATGGTCTCTTCATCCGGATCAATGTAGATGGTCCCGGTAAAGCCGTCGATGGCTGCCATATGTCCGTCATATTCTTTTGCAAGCCCTTCTCCCAGACCAATAACGGCCGGATATTCATGGTCCTTGCAAGGATTGCCGTATGGGAATTTGCTGATCCGTACATGGTTGCAAATGCAAGCACTTTGGACTTGTCGAGCTGAACAGTCTCACTCGGTACCAAATCATCTGCTGCCACGATCACCGGTTCATCTGCCACAACACCGCTTTCCCCGGCATCCGAAAGGATACCGAGAAGTCGGTCCGATACATCTTTTACATCGGCCGCACGTCCCTGCATGTAAGCATCATCCATAGATGCAAACATCTGGGAGAAGTTATCTCCTGTCGTCGCAACAGCATACTCTGCGTTGACTTCCTGGGTAGTAATAATATTCTTAATCGAATCCACATAATCCAGATCCATCAGCATCATCTGATGTACTTCAAAAATTGCCGCATTGGCTTCTCCTACATCTTCCATTGCCTTGTCATACAACTCACCGAGCTGTGCGATCGCAGTCTCCTGGGCATCCTCAAAACGTGCCACCTCTGCTTCGGTATCCTCTACATGATACCGTCTTACCTGCTTTTCCTGTCTTTTATAAAAAGCAATCTTCCCGATGGCTACGCCACCAAAAACACTTTTACCACTTAGTGTAATCATAATCCTACAGATTCTCCTCTAATACTTTCTGGATTTCGGCGATTGCGTCTTCTTCGTCTTCGCCTTCAGCTGTGATGATAACCTCATTTCCCTGTTTTACGCCAAGGCTCATAACTGCCATAATGCTCTTTGCATTGACTTCACGTGTATCTCCTGCTTTTTTGATCTTAATATCTGAAGTTTTTTTCGCAATTGCTTTTACCAGAATTCCTGCCGGTCTTGCGTGGATTCCCTGTGCATCTGTTACTACATACTTAAATTCT
>ENA-OUNH01000464-OUNH01000464.1-human-gut-metagenome-genome-assembly--contig:-NODE-464-length-11788-cov-2.763399_pt1 | contig 11788 bp, 9 predicted proteins | sample MGYA00242806_ERZ504814 | MGnify/ENA primary metagenome ERZ504814 (study PRJEB26092, sample SAMD00036389) | human gut metagenome | host: Homo sapiens | study: EMG produced TPA metagenomics assembly of...
CACCAGGTGTTCTCTCCATGGCAAGAGCCATGAATCCGAACTCTGCCGGAAGCCAGTTCTTTATCATGCACAAGGCTGCTCCGCATCTTGACGGAAGCTATGCTGCATTCGGTCAGATCATTGAGGGTATGGATGTTGTAAATGCTATCGCTGAGACAGATACTGACTACAGCGACCGTCCTCTTGACGAGCAGAAGATCAAATCCATGACTGTTGAGACTTTTGGCGTGGATTATCCGGACCCGGAAAAATGCTAAGAAGCGTTTTTCCTGCTGAAGAAGCTTAATATGTAGAAATCCCGGAAAGTGTACAGTATATTATAGCATGATATGCCTGCACACTTCCGGGATTTTTATTTCCCAATATCAGCACCTTTACCAGACAGAGATTTTCTTCTTATTTCTCGAATGTTTTCACTTCGCCATTAACTTTTGCAAAATAAAGATCTGCGTCTTTCTCCAGCACTGCTCTTCCATTGGTTCCTTCTGTGATTGCTTTCTTCACCTCTTCAATCTGCTCATCCGGCACAAGAAGCCAGAGAACTACCTTGTCTGTATATTCAGACTCCAGTATCGGCAGGCTACGTTCTCCTGCTATGTACTGGATTTTTCCGATTCCTGTATAGTCCGTTGTTACCTGAAGGGATATCCCATGATGCTTCTCGATCACAGTACTTGCTGCAAGCCCGGCCTGTACTGCGCCTGAATACGCTCTTACAAGGCCACCGGTTCCAAGAAGGACTCCTCCGAAATATCTCGTTACAACAATAGCTGCATTGTAGATTCCTGCTCCAAGAAGCACATCCAGCATCGGTCTTCCAGCTGTTCCTGATGGTTCTCCGTCATCACTGCAACGGGTAGCTTCTCTGTTCATTCCTACAGAATATACATAACAGTTATGGCGTGCATCCCAGTATTTCTTCTTCATTTCCTCGATAAAGGCAAGTGCCTCTTCTTCTGTCTCCACAGGACGGACAGTTGCAATAAAGCGGGATTTCTTTTCCACAAGCTCTCCTTCACCGCCTTCATATATGGTTTTATAATGTTCCAGCATATTTTTATGCCTCCGTTTTTTCTGAGTTTCGTAACTTACAGTTACCAGTTTCTTTTATTGTATAATAATTAACAGCTTTGCGCAATGTATAAGATATCAACTGTGCAACATACCTGAAACCCTGCCCTGTTCAGCAAGGTATTACTATTTGTGAATTTTTTTTTAAGGGTTTATTTAACATTCCATATTTGATATAATAGAACGGATTATAAAGGAGGAATAACATGAACTACGGAAAAAGATCCACTTCTAAGAAGCGGAACGCTCTGATCTCCCGTACTTCCATGCTGGAAAAAAGAGCCCACGTTTCGTTTATCCGGGTTTTATTTACAGCTCTGATCGCAGTCTGCGTCATGGTTGTCTGCCTTGGCATCGGTTCCTTCAGGGGCGTGATCGCCGGTGCACCTCATGTCAATGATGTGGATATTTCACCTCTCGGCTATGCAACCTTCCTGTATGACGATCAGGGAACTCAGATGAGACAGCTTTCAGCACCTACATCCAACCGTCTCCCGGTGTCTCTGGAGCAGATCCCGGTCAATCTGCAGCACGCAGTAGTGGCCATTGAGGATGAGCGTTTTTATGAGCATAACGGTATTGATGTCCGGGGTATTGCACGTGCCGCTGTGAAAGCGATCACAACCGGTAATTTTTCTGAAGGTGCCAGTACTATCACACAGCAGCTTCTGAAGAATAATGTTTTTACAGACTGGACTAATGAATCCACACAGCTGGAACGTTTTACCCGTAAATTTCAGGAACAGTACCTTGCTGTAGAAATCGAGAAGAAATACAACAAAGATGTGATCCTCGAAAATTACCTGAACACCATCAATCTGGGTGCAGGTTCCTACGGTGTACAGGCCGCATCCAAGAAATATTTTAATAAAGATGTCTGGGATCTGAATCTTTCTGAATGTGCCACACTTGCCGGTATCACCCAGAACCCGACCAAGTTCAACCCGATCACGAATCCCAAGTCCAATTCCAAGAGACGTAAGGAAGTTCTGGATCATATGCTGGATCAGAAATACATCTCTCAGGACGAATATAATGAAGCCTTAAATGATGATGTTTACACCCGTATTCAGACAGCACAGCTTGAAAATACTGAGGAAGAAAGCACTGTCTACACATATTTTGAAGATGAAGTCACCAACCAGGTCATTAACGACCTGATGAATATCAAGGGTTACTCCAAAACACAGGCTACTAATCTTCTCTACAGTGGCGGTCTGAAGATCATGACAACTCTTGATTCCAACATCCAGCAGATTCTGAATGAGGAATATGCAGATCCTGACAACTATCCGGCTGATACTCAGTATGAACTGGATTACGCATTGACTGTTCAGACCCCGTCCGGAGAGCAGGTCAACTACAGTAAGGAAATGCTTCAGCTTTATTTCCGTGATCAGGATCCCGAATTTGATCTTCTTTTCAGTTCTCCTGAAGAAGGACAGCAATATGTTGACCAATACAAGGCTAATATCCTTGCTGACGGAAGCACTGTTGTTTCCGAGCGTGTCAATTTCGCACCACAGCCGCAGTCTTCCATGACTGTTATCGACCAGCACACAGGCTATGTCAAAGCTCTGATCGGCGGCCGTGGTGAAAAAACAGCCAGTCTTACCCTGAACCGTGCAACTGATACAACCAGACAGCCTGGTTCTACCTTTAAGATTGTATCTACCTATGCGCCGGCTCTCAATGAGAAAGGTGATACACTGGCCACTACATTTATGGATGAACCATATGAATATCCTGACGGTTCTCCTGTCAACAATGCAAGCCGTACTTACGGCGGTGAGACAACGATCCGTAAAGCGATCCAGAACTCCATCAATGTTGTTGCGGTCAAATGCTTGGAGCAGGTCACTCCTTCTCTTGGCCTTAAATATCTGGATGATTTCGGATTTACCACACTTGCACATGGAACTGAAGCAGATAAAGATGCCAACGGAAATATATGGAGTGATGCCAACCTTGCAACTGCACTTGGTGGAATTACCAATGGTGTCAAAAATATTGAACTCTGTGCCGCATATGCAGCCATTGCAAACAACGGCAATTATATTAAGCCGATCTACTATACACAGATCCTTGACCACGACGGCAATGTTCTCATCGAGAACTCTTCTGTTTCCAGATCTGTTATCAAAGACAGCACTGCTTATCTTCTCACAAGTGCCATGGAAGATGTTGTCAATAAAGGTACAGGTACAGCCTGCCAGCTTGATAATATGACAGTTGCCGGTAAGACAGGTACTACCGAGGATTACAATGACCTCTGGTTTGTAGGCTACACACCATATTATACATGTGCTGTATGGTCCGGTTATGACAACAATGAAAAAATCCCGGAAGATGCCCGAAACTTTCACAAAAATCTGTGGCGAAAGGTTATGAACCGTATCCATGAAGGTCTGGACGACAAAGATTTCGAGATGCCGGCCAGCGTAGAGAAAGCAAGTGTTTGCGAGGAAACCGGTCTCCTGCCACGTTCAGGATGCCCGACTATTACGGAATATTTCGATATTTCCAGTCTTCCAACTGAGTACTGTGATCAGCACTTCTACGGAAACAGCGATGACTATGATGAAGACTCCTATAATTACGATGAGGATTCTGATACAGATTCTGCAGCTGATGCCATTCCAACTGCCGCTCCGGACAGTACTGATACCGGAGACAACGCAGATAATACAGACAATGGTTCCGGTGACAATACTGATAACGGCGAAAATACAGACAATGGCGATAATACAGGCGATGACACTGGCGATAATACAGGTGATGACAGTGGAGACAACGGAGATGGCGATGACGGCGGAGGCTCCGAAGACGATCCTGTAGAATATTACTGACAGTATAACCCAAATAAAACGTGTGAATTTCAAAAATATACCGGCTACCGATTTATCAGATATTAATCTGGCAATTCGGAGCCGGTATATTTTTTTCAGAAATTCACACGTTTTTTAGTTTGATCAGAGCACCATCCTGGCTGCGCCGTAGATTCCGGCATCATTGCCAAGTGTTGCGATCACGATCGGAGTTTCTTTGCAGGATGAAAAAGTATATTCTTTATAATATTTCTGGATGCAGTCGATCAGAGGCTGTCCAGCTTTGGAAACGCCACCGCCGATCACAATGGTCTCCGGATCTGTCACGCAGGCAAATATTGCCAGTGAACCGCCAAGCTGCTCTCCTACTTTCTCCATGGTTGCCACAGCTACCGGATCATTCTCCTTGAATGCGTCCAGAACAGCTTTTGCAGAGATATCATCCATATCGCGAAGAACACTGTTCTCACCGGATGCTGCAAGTTCTTTTTTTGCCATGCGGACAATTCCTGTTGCGGAAGCAAACTGCTCCAGGCAACCCTTGTTTCCACAGTTGCAGGACTCTGTCTCATTATGATCCACATTTGCATGTCCAATCTCACCGCCAGCTCCGTGATGTCCTGTTACTATCTTGCCGTCAATGATGATTCCGCCGCCGACGCCTGTTCCAAGCGTTACCATGATCACATCTGAGGAGCCTGCTGCTGCGCCTTTCCATGCTTCACCAAGAGCTGCCACATTGGCATCATTTCCAGCTTTTGCACGGAGGCCTGTCAGTTTTTCCATTTCGCCCACAACATCTTTGTAGCCCCAGTAAAGATTTACAGCACGTGGCACTTCACCTTTGGAGTTTACAGGCCCTGGAACACCGATTCCAACACCTTCTACGTCATCTTTGGAAATGCCTCTCTCTTCGATCTTGGCATTTACGGCAGCTGCCACATCCGGAAGAATCTGGTCTCCGTTATTCTCCTTGCGGGTCGGGATCTCCCATTTCTCAACAAGAGTTCCATCTGTGCTGAAAAGTCCGCATTTTACAGTTGTTCCACCTACATCAATTCCAAAACAATATGTTCCCATTTCTTATCCTCTCTTATTCTTCGTCGTCTGGATTCTCTCTTTTTTTGGCAAGATTTGCCTGAACACGCTTGTACAGTGCTTCTGCTGCATTATATCCCATCTTCTTCTGTCTGTGGTTGACGGCTGCTGCCTCAACGATGATAGCCAGGTTACGGCCAGGACGGATTGGAAGGGAATGACACACAACCTTGTTTCCAAGATACTCTGTGTACTCCTCATGAAGTCCAAGGCGGTCATATTCCTTGTCTCTGTCCCACTCCTCAAGCTTGATAACAAGATCGATAGACTGGGTATCTTTAACACTCTCTACACCGAACAAAGTCTTCACATCAATGATACCAATACCACGAAGCTCAATAAAGTGACGTGTGATATCCGGTGCTGATCCTACCAGTGTTACATCGCTGACTTTACGAATCTCAACAACATCATCGCTGACAAGACGATGCCCACGTTTGATCAGTTCCAGGGCAGCCTCACTCTTACCGATTCCGCTCTCACCTGTGATCAGTATTCCCTCTCCGTAAACATCCACCAGTACACCATGGATGGAAATACAAGGAGCAAGCTGTACACCAAGCCAGCGGATGATCTCTGCCATAAAGCTTGAAGTTGTTCTTTCTGTCACGAATGTAGGAACATTATATTTGACAGCCAGATCGATCATGTCTTGGGATGGACGTGTCATAGTACTGAAAATAACACACGGGATCTTGCTGGAGATAAAACGTTCATATTTAAAACGTCTCTCCTCCTCATTAAGCTGCATCAGATACGTATACTCTACATATCCGATGATCTGTACACGCTCATTTGCAAAATGCTCCAGATATCCGGTAAGCTGAAGCGCAGGTCTGTTGATCTCTGCAGTCTTGATCACGATGCCTGACAGGTCGATTTCCGGAGTCAGATTGGTAAGCTCCAGTTCCTGTGCCATCTTTGTCAACTGTACACCCTTCATACTTTTTTATCTCCTTTTCGCTGAAAGTTTGCATTCTCACTGCCGTTTTACCGGGGCGTGAGACACCTTATTTTTAATTATACACAATCAGGATTGAAACTGCAATGCAGCATCAGGATTTATGAAAAAATTCATACACCTGGCGGGCACTTCCTGCATTCATGCTCTCTGTCTGCGCCAGTTCTTCTTCGGAAGCATCCCGGATATTTTCAACAGATTTAAATTTCCGAAGAAGAGCTTTCCTCCTGGTATCACCGATTCCGGGGATATCGTCCAGAATGGAATGTACCTGCTCCTTACTTCTGAGGGAACGGTGGTATTCAATGGCAAAACGATGAGCCTCGTCCTGGATTCTGGTAATCAGGCGGAATCCCTCGCTGGATGTGTCAATAGGAATTTCCACATTGTCGTAATACAAGCCTCTTGTCCTGTGATGATCGTCTTTTACCATGCCACATACAGGAATGCTGATTCCCAGATTTCCCAGAATTTTAAGAGCTATATTTACCTGGCCTCTTCCACCATCCATCAGGATCAGGTCAGGGAGCCTTGCAAAGCTGTCAAATTCACCGTTGCTTTCATGGGTAAATCTTCGGGTCAGAACCTCCTCCATACTCGCGTAATCGTTAGGTCCCTGTACCCACTTGATCTTGAACTTACGGTAGTCGCTGCGTTTCGGGCGTCCTTTCTCATAGACGACCATGGAACCTACAGACTCAAAGCCGCTGATATTGGAGATATCGTAGGCTTCCATGCGGACTACTCCTTTAAGTCCCAGCCAGTCTTCTACCTCGTGGACTGCGCCGATGGTACGGCCTTCTTCTCTCCTGATCCTCTCTCTGTCTTTGGAAAGAACCATGCGGGCATTTTCCAGGGCAAGTTCTACCAGTTTCTCCTTGGTACCTTTCTTCGGGACACGGATGTGCACTTTCTGCTTTCTTCTGGCAGTAAGCCACTCCTCGATAATATCCGCATCCTCAATCTCACTCTGGAGCATGATCTCAGACGGGATAAATGGCGTTCCTGCATAAAACTGCTTCAGGAAACTGGAAAGCACCTGGGCTTTGTATCGCCCTTTGCTACCCGGAGATAGAAGTGATCTCTGCCGATCAGCTTGCCATCCCTGATAAAAAACACCTGCACAACAGCATCCTGATCCCTGAGATCTTCGCTCTCATCCATGGCTACTGCGATAATGTCGCGGTCTTCCTGTCCATATCCTGTGATCTTCTGGCGTTCTCCGATCTTTCGGATGCTGCGGATCAGGTCGCGGTATTCCATAGCCTCTTCGTAGCGCATCTCTTCGGAAGCTTTCTTCATTTTTTCTGTAAGTTCATCAATGGTTGCCTGAAAATCACCGTTCAGGAACCGGATCACTTTGCTGATATTTTTACGGTATTCTTCCTGGCTGATGTAGCCCTGACAAGGGGCATCACACTGCTTCATGTGATAATAAAGACAGGGTCTGTCCTTGCCTGTATCTCTTGGCAAGGTACGGTTACAGGAACGCACCTGATAAAGCTTCCGTACCAGTTCGATCACATCTTTTACTGCACCACCGCTTGTGTAGGGGCCGAAGTATCTGGCCTTGTCTTTTTTCATCCTTCTGGCAAAAAGCACTCTTGGATATGGCTCATTAACTGTTACCTTGATGAAAGGATAACTCTTGTCATCCTTCAGCATGGTATTATATTTGGGACGGTGCTCCTTGATCAGGTTGCATTCCAGAACAAGTGCTTCCAGTTCAGAGTCCGTAATAATGTACTCAAATCTGGTAATATGCGTTACCATCTGCTCAATCTTTGCACCTTTGTTGCGGCTGGTCTGGAAATACTGGCGCACCCGGTTCTTAAGGCTGATGGCTTTTCCCACGTAGATGATCTCGTCTTTCTCACCATGCATGATATAGACTCCCGGTTTCCCCGGAAGTTTCTTTAATTCTTCCTCTATTATAAACATAGTTTTTCTCCTGACACAATTAGTATATAAAGATTTCACTATATATAAAGGAAAACCGGGATTCTCTCCCGGTTTTCCTGATCTGTTTTATGCCTGTGATCCCGGCTTTTCTTCTGTTTCTGTTTTCTCCTGAGCATCAGAACTCTGCGTTTCAGAATTTTCCTCTGCCTGGAGCTCATGAGCTACTGCAGTTGTGTCAGACTCTGATTTTTCCTCTGTTTCCACACTGTCCTGTTTATTGAACACTTCTTTTTTATCCTCGGAAAGCACCAGATCTTCCAGATTTTCCGGAATATCCAGTCCCTGCTGTACTGCACGCAGGATCTTCATGAATTCTTTTCCTGTGATGGTTTCCTTTCGGATCAGATATTCTGCGATTTTATCCAGCTCCGCTCTGTGACTGCCAAGGATTCTCCTGGCTTCCTCATAAGAGTAATGGAGAAGTTTCATCACTTCATGGTCAATCTCTGTTGCTGTATCATCACCGCAGTTTAAAACCGCTCTTCCGCTTAAGTACTGATTCTCCTGTGTAGCCAGTCCCATCAGTCCGAATTTCTCAGACATGCCGTACTGCGTGATCATGGCTCTTGCCACCTTGGTCGCCTGCTCAATATCATTGGCTGCACCAGTTGTCACCGTGTCAAAAACGATCTCCTCTGCTGCACGTCCGCCAAGATATCCCACCAGCATAGCTTCCAGTTCTTTCTTGGTGTTGAGATATTTTTCCTCCTCAGGTACCTGCATAACGTAGCCGAGAGCTCCCATGGTACGTGGGACTATGGTGATCTTCTGTACCGGCTCGGCATCTTTCTGAAGAGCATTTACCAGTGCGTGTCCTACCTCATGATAAGAAACGATCCTGCGTTCCTGCTTGCTTAAGATACGGTCTTTCTTCTCTTTACCAACAAGAACTACCTCTACGGATTCCTCAAGATCTTTCTGTGATACAGCCTTGCGTCCTTTCTTAACTGCAAGGATGGCTGCCTCATTGATCATGTTGGCAAGGTCAGATCCTACTGCTCCTGATGTTGCCAGTGCAATAGCCTCAAAGTCAACCGTATCATCCAGAAGCACATTCTTGGCATGTACTTTCAGGATGTCCACACGACCCTTAAGATCCGGTCTGTCTACGATCACACGTCTGTCAAAACGTCCCGGACGGAGAAGTGCAGGGTCAAGAACCTCTGGTCTGTTGGTTGCTGCCAGGATCAGAAGACCCTTGGAAGTATCAAATCCGTCCATCTCTGCAAGAAGCTGGTTCAGGGTCTGCTCACGCTCGTCGTTGCCCACCGCCGTAGTGGGAATCACGGCTCTTACCAATAGCATCGATCTCATCAATGAACACGATGCACGGAGCATTCTTCTTGGCTTCCTCAAAAAGATCACGGACACGGGATGCACCTACACCTACAAACATCTCCACAAATTCCGAACCGGAAAGTGAGAAGAACGGTACCTGCGCCTCACCTGCAACTGCCTTGGCGAGAAGTGTCTTACCTGTTCCCGGAGGTCCTACAAGAAGTGCACCTTTCGGAAGTTTAGCTCCGATGGCTGTGTACTTGCCTGGATTATGAAGGAAATCCACCACTTCCTGAAGTGATTCCTTGGCTTCATCCTGTCCGGCCACATCCTTGAATGTAACACCTGTTTCCTTCTGAACATAAGCCTTGGCCTTGCTCTTGCCTACGCCCATTCCCATGATACCGCCGCTTTTGTTCATACGGCGCATGGAGAACATCAGTAAGCCGAAAAGAAGGAGGGTCGGCAGTACCACGCTTAATATCATGGCAATAAATTCGCCAAACGCATCCGGCGGGTCAGTCTCAAACTTAATGCCCTTGCCTTCCAGTCTCTGGGTCAGGGCTGTGCTGTCCTCAGTCTTCGTAGTATAGTAACTCATATCCTCGTACTTGGAATTCTGTTTCTTCGGTACGATCGTCAGTGTGTTTGACTGGATCGTTACTTCCTTAACCTGGTCCTTATCCACCATGTCGATGAATTTATCATAGGAGATCTCACTGCTGTTATCCTTCAGCATATTGGTAAACAATGCAAAGCAGACCAGTGTGACCAGAAGGCATATCAGAAAAGCCAGAATTGACTGATGATTCTTATTGGATCCCTGATTCTGAGGATCTTTACTATCAGGCCGTTTCCCGCCCTGATCATTATTCAGTTGATTATTCATTTTTTTCCTCCTCTTGTCATTTCTTTATTATAAAGATAAAACCTGCATAAATCAACTGCGATATTGCAAAAATAAAAGGTAAAAAAACCACTTTCTGGATATTGCCAGTAAATGTGAAGTTGTAGTATACTGTTCCCAGTGATTTGGAAATTTTAAAGAGGAGAGGAAATCAGACAAATGAAAATAGGTTTTGATAATGACAAATATCTGAAAATGCAATCAGAGCACATCCGGGAACGAATCAGCCAGTTCGGAAACAAGCTTTACCTTGAATTCGGCGGCAAACTTTTTGATGATTACCATGCATCCCGTGTTCTCCCGGGTTTTGAACCGGACAGCAAACTCCGCATGCTGATGCAGCTTTCTGATCAGGCGGAGATCGTTATTGTTATCAGTGCCAATGACATTGACAAGAATAAAGTACGCGGCGACCTTGGCATTACCTATGACGAGGATGTTCTTCGTCTCATGGATGAATTTACAAGCCGTGGCCTGTATGTGGGAAGCGTATGCATCACACAGTACTCCGGCCAGGAAAGTGCCGATCTCTTCAAGAAACGTTTGGAGAAACTGGGAATCCGTGTTTACAAGCTTTACCTGATCCCCGGATATCCAAGCAACACTTCTTTCATCGTAAGTGATGATGGATATGGAAAGAATGATTATATCGAGACTACCAGACCTCTGGTTGTCATCACAGCTCCCGGACCTGGAAGTGGAAAAATGGCCACCTGCCTTTCCCAGCTCTACCACGAATATAAACGCGGAGTAAATGCCGGCTATGCGAAATTCGAGACTTTCCCGATCTGGAACCTTCCTCTGAAACATCCGGTAAACCTGGCATACGAAGCAGCCACTGCTGATCTTAACGATGTCAATATGATCGATCCGTTCCATCTGGAAGCCTACGGCGAAACAACAGTTAACTACAACCGTGATGTAGAAGTTTTCCCTGTTGTACAGGCAATGTTTGAGAAGATCATGGGCAGCTGCCCGTATAAATCTCCTACAGATATGGGTGTTAACATGGCCGGAAACTGCATCATTGATGACGAAGTATGCCAGGAAGCATCTCGCCAGGAGATCATCCGCCGTTACTATAAGAGCATGGATGCCTTTGTTTCCGGCTCCGGCACAGAGAACGAAGTCCGCAAGATCGAACTCCTTCTCCAGCAGGCTCACGCAGATCTTCATGACCGTAAAGTCGTTCCTGCCGCCCTGGCAAAAGAAGAATCTACCGGTGCCCCTGCCGCTGCAATGGAACTTCCTGACGGAAAGATCGTATGCGGAAAAACTTCCGACCTTCTCGGTGCATCTGCAGCTCTTCTCCTCAATGCACTGAAAGAACTTGCAGGAGTGGATCACGAACTTCATGTGATCTCCCCGGATGCCATCCATCCGATCCAGGAGCTGAAGACCAAATATCTCGGAAGCAAGAATCCTCGTCTTCATGTTGACGAGATCCTGATCGCCCTCTCCATGAGTGCTGCCACAAGTGATGCCGCACGCCTTGCTCTGGAGCAGATCCCGAATCTTCGCGGATGTCAGGTCCATACTTCTGTTATGCTCTCTGACGTGGATGTGATCAGTTTCCGTAAACTGGGCGTTGAGCTTACCTGTGAGGCAAAAGCTAGAAAAAAAGAAAAATTACAAGAAAAACTGAATTTTTACAGAAATTAACTTTCCAAATATAATTACGTG
>ENA-OUNH01000467-OUNH01000467.1-human-gut-metagenome-genome-assembly--contig:-NODE-467-length-11688-cov-2.822593_pt1 | contig 11688 bp, 16 predicted proteins | sample MGYA00242806_ERZ504814 | MGnify/ENA primary metagenome ERZ504814 (study PRJEB26092, sample SAMD00036389) | human gut metagenome | host: Homo sapiens | study: EMG produced TPA metagenomics assembly of...
CGTATGTCGTTTGTCTGAATGGATGCGTGGGAAGTGATCAAGACATGGCTGTCTTCTGAGAATCAGGAGAGTACACAACATATGGCAGAGCTGACACATAAGCTGATTGATAATACAACACACATGTATCTGGAGCAGGCACTTAGATAAGAGAAATGTCCGGATGCATGCTGTGAGTCTGGTAAAAATAAAGAGTATTGTTTCACGTTTGTTTGAGGGAAAACTCATGTTTCACGTGAAACAGTACTCTTTTTTTATTGGCTTTTTGTTGGTTTATAGCATTTCCACAAATTACTGTATGAAGCTCAACGGCTCTGAACATGAACAATGTCCTTTTGATACGTTGATTTCCCAAATTACTATAGATAAATTTTGTTTTTGATGCCGGATCATAAGTTGTTTTTACAGGAAAATAGCTACCTGTTCCAGGAAATGTTCCGGATCTTCCAGATGAGGAAGATGTCTGGTTTCCGGGATCACAGCGGTTTCAATGGAAGAATTCAGCTTCTGGTATTCCTCTGCGATAAGAGAAGCGGAAGCTTCTTTTTCTCCGGAAATAATATAGATGCATGCATCGGAAGATTCTACGGCATTATTAATGCTGATATTCAGGTATTTGCCAATGTAGCTGGAATACAGATATTTGGCGTTGGAACCACCCTTGTGAGCGGATTCATAATAGGTGTCTACCAGTGTATCTGTTACATGGAAGGGATTGTAGAACAGCTTTTCCATAAACAGACTGCTGATGGATTCGCGGGAAGCTACCATATGATAGATCAGAGTTCCGAAAATCGGAAGCTCGATAAAATACTTAAAGAGCTTGTTGTCTTTACAAGGTGCCTGCTTCAGGGAACTGAAGCTTGGTGGATTGACCAGCATGATCTTGCGGAAATGGTCGGAATTGTTACGGTAAGCCATGATCGCAAAAGAACCTGAGAAACCACTGGCAATAACATCGGTTTCCTCACGAATCACATTCTTGGCAAAATCACAGAGTAACTGAGCAAATACAAAATTGGTATAAGTAATATCCGGTTTTTCGGAACGTCCACATCCAAGAAGATCAATGGTGTAAACGGTATGTTCGGTTGCGAGCTGCTTCTCTATGGCATTCCATTCATAACCGGAAGCACCTGGCATGATATCATGAATAAGAAGAATAGGGGTGCCATGTCCCTGTTTTGTATAAAAAATCTTTCCAAAACGCCAGTCATAGGTTCTGCTGTGTGGCTGTTCCAGCATATCTTTAAGCTGAGATGTGGCATCTATGAAACGGTTAGCAATATGAATAACACCTGCGGCAGTTCCGACTAAAGCTGCAAGAGTAAGTAGTCTGTGTCCATTTTTCTTCATTAAAAAGCCTCCTGGAATTCGTAAAAATAATCAGGACAGATGTAACGTAATTCAGGTATCTGATCTGATTTTTCTGAATATTTCTTTGCTTTATTATACGACAGGAACGAAAAATTTACAATGCTTTTGTGGGAACCCTAACCTTGTTATTGTATGCTGCCGCTACTGCCCATTCTGTTCTTGGCAATGATCGCTAAGTTGCTGTTCGTTCTGCTTTCAGTAACGCACTTCGTAATGCAAAGAATTTATGTTGATCGCATAAATTGGTGCGGTATGGCTTCGGACTTTCTGCGGCCTTCGTTCACAAAAAAACTTACGGAATATTATCAGTGAACAGTAGCATCGCCAATATGCTTCATGATACATAGAAATCAGATTTTGAACCGAATCAAGTAAATCCCCTGCTTTAATTGCGAAGAGCAATAAGCAGAGGGTGGGGACTTACTTGTATCAGGAGGAGGAAAAGCTCCTTCTGATAAACTGCGAAGCAGTTATTTGGTTATGAGCAAGTAGCGAAGCGGATGCTGTTATCCGCTGGAATGCTTTTATACTTCAGTAAAATACCAAGTGTTTCACGTGAAACATTGGACTTGTTATCCGACAGAGCTGATGCTATACAGGATTGCCGAGGATGATGTTGATAAGGGTTTTGTTCAGCATCAGTGTGCGGTTCCATGGATTGAGAATTACTCCCTCAACAGACGGCTCTTGCAATGCAGAAGCAAAAATTTTATCAATATCTGCGGTAAATGTGGACATGATCTTATCACTGCCTTTTAACTCTTCGTCAAAGCTGGTAAATGCAGCCCACCATTGCTTTCCGTCGTTGGTTTTGATCGCATGAAGAGAAATTTTTCCATCACCTTTTGGAGGTTCTACAGCAATGATCAGCTGTGCCTGCTCCTGCATTCTGTGACGGATCACGGTGAGAGTATGAGCAAGCATTTCTTCGGTTGATTCTTTTTGGAGTGCTGCAATGGCAGTTTCGATCTTTTCATTGCCATTTAAAGTCTTGCCTAATTGTTCTTTATAGAAATCGTTGCGATTATTTGGGGTGTTCATGTATAAAATATTCCTTTCGATCAGATGATAAATGACTAGTACATTGTTTTCGAAATACCTATACCAATTACTTGTTGGTGAATCCGACTGCACAGATCTAAAAGCCTCAGCATAGCCAGCTACGCCTGCATTTTTATACCTGCACACTCGAATCCACATCCCACGCGATTGGTATAGTTATTTACGAAACAATGTATTAGCCGCAAACTGCAAGGAGTTTGCGGATGCTTTCTTTATGGATTATAGCATTTCAGGGGAAAATGAGGCAAGAGAAGAAGTGTTTTTAACTGAATCAAATAAGTCCCCTGGTTCGATTTCGAAAAGCAATAATCAGGGGAACTTGCTTGCATCAGGAGAAGTGCAGGCTCCTTCGGATAAACTGCGAAGCACTTATTCGGTTATGAGCAAGTAGTGAAGCGGATGCTTTTATCTGCTTGCATTAAATCAAGAAGTTTCCTGATTACTGATCACTTCGTTCTTGGTAATACACTTCGCGATGCACAGAAATTATGCTAATCACATAAATTTGCATGGTATGTCCAGGGCTTTCAGTGGTCTTTGCTCACAAAAAAACTCGGAGGATAATATTACCAGTTAACAGTAAGTCTCCTGCTTCAATTACGAAAAAGTAAAAAGTAATAAGTAATAAGTAATAAGTAATAAGCAGTGGGTGGCGTGTATTAGGAAGAATGCGACGGCGTTTAGAAACGGGGAAAGGAATAGTGGGCATGTCTGAAAACAAGGTACTGCACTAATTCATGTGGCCACTGTTATGGGTACATTGTAAGCAGGTCCTGATAAATTGCAAAGTAGCTATTGGGTGTAGAACTGCGTAGCGAATACGGGTATTTTTATTCGTTTGATCCCAAATTGGATAGATATGTTTGCACACTTGAAGGTGAGTTGCCAGATACTGTCATCAGTATTCCCCATGATTTCGGTCAGATGCTTTTGTGAACTGGATGGGGAATTAACAAGTTAAGTGAATGTAGTAAAAATGTGTATTTATATGAAAAAATGGAGGGGAAGGCGGAAAATATGGGGGATTTTATAGAAGAACGATATAAGAGTAAGGATGAAATAAAGAGAAATGAGAGATTATTTCTGCGAAGAGAACACTATGATAATGATAATAACACAAACGTTAAGTACGATAAAAAGGACTTTATAAAAGAAAATACTGGCAAATAAAGAGAAATAATAGGATATTTACGAATGAAAAAGTATTAAAGTACAAATTATAGTACTTTAAATAAAAAAGTACGATAAAACGTACTTTACACGCATGTACATATAAAAAAGCCTTAAAATATAAAATGTGCACCTGCACACATACGGCAAAAAGATAAAATATAGATCCGTTCCTACTTTAAACATGTGAAATTTTGATTGATCGAATAAAAGAAAGCAGCTGCTTCGATTACAAAAAAACAATAAGCTGTGGGTGGAAAAATACTTGTACTCTTCCTGATAAACTGTAAAACAGCTATTTTGTGTAAAACTGTGATCGAATGCAAAAATTTTTGTCCGCATGACTGGGATAAAGGGAAGACAGGGAAGTCTTTTTACGGCTTGATTTAGAAGAAAAAAGCCTATTAAGTGAAATTTATTTTATGCCAGTTCTATGCCGGAACCTTATTCAGATACATTTTATATTGGATATTACAAAATGAAACTATGCTTGAAAAAGTCTTTAGTTAACATGTACATAACGAATATATAACAGGATTGGAAGAAAAATGAAATAAATACGCAAATCTTTCGTAAACATAATAAAATAAACAAAAATCGAAAATTCTAGTTTCGTAATATTATATTTTTTTCACGAGAGATACATGTATTTCACACTATAAAAACACTCCGGGAAAAGAAGTTTCCATTTACTATATATAGATGCTTTTGGGGAATATAAAGATAACAGCCACATTATTTTGTGGATGGAGTTTCTTGTATTTTTTACATGCTTTCGTGATACAGATAATGCCAGAGAGAATATATCGGAGTATTTTTTGATATTTCTCATTGATTTTATAACGTGTTCGTAACTGTTCAGTACCCTTGCAGTTACAAGTCAAACCGTGTCCTGGATCGATTTCGTTGATGGCATTTTTAACCGGATCGAGGAAGTCACTTGCTTCAATTATGAATATTGGTTTGATAATCTGTCTTCGGATGTTTCACGTGAAACATCCGAAGACAGATTAAGAATAAAGAGTTATAACCCCATCTTTGACAATTGCAGAAATAAAAAACAGACTGTAAGTTCGTGCTTAATGTGTTTTAATGGTAGGTTTAATATAGATTTTAATCGAATCAAGTAATTCAACCTGCTTCAATTGTGAACTACAATAAGCAGTGGTTGGGGACTTGCTTGTATCAGGAGAAGTACAGTCTCCTTCTGATAAACTGCGAAGCATTTATTAAGCTATGAGCAGTAGTGAAGAGGATGTTTTTTTCCGCTTGACTTAAAAAATGTTTCGCAACAACGACAACTCATATGCGCTTTACGGTAGCGTGATATAGTTTTTAGTCGAGTCAGGAGGTCCCCTGCTTCAAGTGTAAGAAGCAATAAACAGCGGTTGGTGACTTGCTTGTATCAGGAAGAGTACAAGCAAGTTTTAATAAACTGCGGAGCAGTTATTCGGTGTAAAGCTGCGTAGCAACTGCGGATGCTTTTGTTTGTATGACTCGAATCAGGAGGTCCCACTGTTTTTGGCTTCAATTGCAAGAAACGATAAGCAGTGGTTGAAGAACTGCTTCTTATCAGGGAAGAGTAGTTTGTAGTCCTTTTGGTAAATCGCGAAGCAGTTATTCAGTGTAGAACTGCGAATGCGTTTACAGATGCTTTTATTCACTTGATAATAATAGTAATGTTTTTAGTGCTCAGATAAAATTTGAAAATGCTATAAATGCTGTAAAAGAAAGGGATTTCGATGCCTATGTAGCAGTGTGCAAGGTTCCATAAAAGATAATATCTATACCGAGAAAATCGAATTATTTTCGAGATTACGATAAATCAGAACAATTTCAGCAAAATATCTATAAATGGGAACTTCATTTCTCGGTACGTTTTTATGGCGTAATGGCGTAAAATATATAGTCAGATTGACAGCAAATAAAACTGGAAGTTTATGCGGAGTTGATGGACTTTATAATCGATGTACTGTTACTGTCAAACTTTTGTTTAGTCCGGAATGAGTTTGGGTATACTACACAATAAATAAAATAATTCAAAACCTATTTTCTATTGTTTCACGTGAAACATTATGTGGCAGTTTAAAATAAAAGTGTTATAATGATATCCAATGAGTAAAAATCCCTTAAAAAATAAAAGGAGGGGTACAATGGGACGAATCATTGCAGTTGCCAATCAGAAAGGCGGGGTTGGAAAATCAACGACAGCCATCAATCTATCGGCCTGCCTTGCTGAAAAAGGGAAAAAGGTTCTTGCCATCGACATTGATCCGCAGGGAAATACGACCAGTGGACTTGGCGCAGACAAGAATGCAGTAGAAAACACCCTTTATGAGCTGCTGCTTGGAGAAGCAGAGACCAAGGATACCATTATAAAGAACGTTGTAGATAATGTTGACCTGATACCATCGAATATGAATCTTTCCGGTGCAGAAATTGAACTGGTTGATCTTGAGGATAAAGAATTTATCCTGAAAAAGATCACGGATAAACTTCGCCGGAAATATGATTACATAATCATGGATTGTCCGCCGTCACTGAGCATGCTTACAATTAATGCTTTGACAGCCGCAACCTCCGTTCTGGTGCCGATTCAGTGTGAGTATTATGCATTGGAAGGTTTGTCACAGTTGATACATACCATCGAACTGGTAAGAGACCGATTGAATAAGAGACTGAAGATCGAAGGCGTGGTCTTTACTATGTATGATGCCAGAACAAATCTGTCACTTCAGGTTGTAGAGAATGTTAAAGAGAACCTGGATCAGAATATATACAAGACGATCATACCGAGAAATGTACGACTTGCAGAGGCACCAAGCTATGGAAAACCGATCAATCTGTACGATTCACGATCTACAGGAGCAGAGAGTTATCGCCTCCTGGCAGAAGAAGTTATAGGCAGGGAGGACGAGTGATGGCTGGAAGAAGAACAGGAGGCCTTGGAAAGGGTCTTGACGCACTGATCCCGAACAAAGCAGGCGGTCCGTCAAAGGAACCTGCAAAAAAGACAAGATCTGCAGTTGTAAAAAAAGACAAACCAACTGAAAAAGATAGTCCGGCCGCAGAACGACTTGTGAAAATTTCCAGCGTAGAACCAAATCTGAATCAGCCCAGAAGACATTTTGATGAGGATGCGCTGCTGGAACTTTCGGAATCCATTAAACAGTACGGTGTTCTTCAGCCGTTGTTGGTATCCGATAAGAAGGATTATTTTGAGATCATTGCAGGCGAACGCCGCTGGAGAGCTGCCAAGATGGCAGGGCTCAAGGAAGTTCCTGTTGTTGTAAAAGAGTTTACAGACCAGGAAATCGTAGAAATTTCCCTGATCGAGAACATTCAGCGGGAAGACCTGAATCCTATAGAGGAAGCGATGGCATACAAACGTCTGATGGAAGAGTTTCACCTGAAACAGGATGAAATCGCAGACAGAGTTGCCAAAAGCAGAACTGCAGTAACTAATTCCATGCGTCTTCTGAAGCTTTCTTCAAAAGTTCAGGAAATGGTAATTGCAGATATGATCTCAGCTGGTCATGCGAGAGCACTTCTGGGAATTTCTGATGAAGCTCTTCAGGAAACAACAGCCATGAAGGTTTTTGATGAAAACTCAGTGTTCGTGAGACGGAAAAACTTGTAAAGAATCTGGTTTCTCCTGCGAAAAAACAAAAACAGAGAGAAATACAGCGGAAGATGCCATTTATGAGAGCCTGGAAGAAAAAATGAAAGGTATCATGGGAACAAAGGTATCCATTCAGCGAAAGAAGAACAACAAAGGTAAAATTGAAATTGAATATTATTCCAGAGATGAACTGGAGAGGATCATTGATCTGTTCGAATCTATCAGATAGGAGGCAGAATGAGCGGGATTTTTGAAAGCATGGGAATTGATTCCGGGATTGTGATCATTGTTTTGCTGATCCTTACCATCATTCTTCTGATCAATGTGGTGAGTAGCAATATGCGTCTCAGCCGTTTGGAACGGAAGTACAAGATGTTTATGAGAGGCGGAGATGCACAGTCACTGGAAAAAGTTTTTGTAAGAAAATTTGCACAGATCGACCGGCTGTATGAAGCAAAGGAAGATCATGATCATGACATCAGCTTTATCAAAAAAATATGAATGTAATGTTCAGCAAATATGGCGTTGAAAAGTATGATGCATTTGATGATGTAGGTGGAAAACTCAGCTTTGCATTGGCGCTTCTTGATAAAAACAATACGGGTCTGATCTTGAATGCGGTTCACAGCCGCGATAACTGTTTCCTTTATTTAAAGGAGATCGTAAAAGGTGAGTCCTATGTTGTACTTAGTCAGGAAGAAGTGGAAGCTTTGAGAAAAGCAGTAAACTTTGGCCTTGGTGAGATTGAGAAGGAATAAAAAACTGCAAAGAGTAAGAATATTTTAATACAGGAGGAATATCATGTTAGACATTAAGTTTGTGAGAGAGAATCCGGAGGTTGTAAAGCAGAATATCCGCAATAAGTTCCAGGACAGCAAACTGGAGCTGGTTGACAAGGTTCTCGAACTTGATAAAGAGAACAGAGAAATCAAACAGGAGGTTGAGGCTCTCCGTGCTGAGAGAAACAAGATCTCCAAACAGATCGGTGCTCTTATGGGTCAGGGAAAAGAGAAGAGGCTGAAGAGGTTAAGAAACAGGTTGCTGCATCCGGAACCCGCATCGAGGAGCTTTCCCAGAGAGAAAAGAGGTTGAGGAAGAGCTTCTGAAGGATATGATGGTTATCCCGAACATCATTGATCCTTCTGTACCGATCGGTAAAGATGACAGTCAGAACGTAGAGATCGAGAAATTCGGTGAGCCGGTTGTTCCGGATTTCGAAGTTCCGTATCACACAGATATCATGGAGAACTTTGACGGAATCGATCTTGACAGCGCAAGACGTGTTGCAGGTAATGGATTCTATTATCTGATGGGAGACATTGCACGTCTTCATTCAGCAGTAATTTCCTACGCAAGAGATTTCATGATCAACCGTGGATTTACTTACTGCGTACCGCCTTTCATGATTAGAAGCAACGTTGTTACAGGCGTTATGAGCTTTGCTGAGATGGACGCTATGATGTACAAGATCGAGGGTGAGGATCTTTACCTGATCGGTACAAGTGAGCATTCCATGATTGGAAATTCATCGATCAGATCATTCCGGAGGAGGAGCTTCCGAAGACACTTACAAGCTATTCTCCATGCTTCCGTAAAGAGAAGGGAGCTCACGGACTTGAGGAGAGAGGTGTTTATCGTATCCATCAGTTCGAGAAACAGGAGATGATCGTTGTCTGCAAGCCGGAGGAGAGCAAAATGTGGTTTGACAAACTGTGGCAGAACACAGTAGACCTGTTCCGTTCTCTTGACATTCCGGTTCGTACACTCGAGTGCTGCTCCGGTGATCTTGCTGATCTTAAAGTAAAATCTCTCGATGTTGAGGCATGGTCCCCACGTCAGAAGAAATACTTTGAGGTAGGAAGCTGCTCTAACCTTGGTGATGCACAGGCTCGTCGTCTTAAGATCCGTGTAAACGGCAAAGATGGTAAGAAATATCTTGCACATACATTAAACAATACAGTAGTAGCACCTCCGAGAATGCTTATTGCTTTCCTGGAGAATAACCTGAATGCAGACGGTTCTGTAAGCATTCCGAAAGCTCTGCAGCCATACATGGGCGGTATGACCAAGATTGAGAAAAAGACACGCGCGTAAGAAAGATGCAGGCTTTTTCAGGGAGGTGTTCTTGTGCACAGTTATTTAAAGGCAGTTGGCTTTTCACAGATTACCAGAAGAAGTGAAATAAAAGAGATCATCCGTGATGTGATCGCGAACTATGACGAGAAAGTTTGTGTGGAGAATCATCCGGAAGGGATATTTGTACAGTTTTCAAAGAATTACGGCTGCGACTGTGGAATCAGCGTTTGCGGGCAGTATGACGAGAACGGTGAGTTTCACGTGGAATATTATTCCCGTTTTTCAGGGGAACAGGGATCACATCCAGGGAAAAAGTTACTGTTGAACGTCATGCTGAGAAGGAATCCTATGCAGGTGCATGCGACGATTTGCGAATTGGTGTGACAATGATCTTTTATCTGCAGAATCCGGCAGAATATATGCAGGGGAAATACAGGGGGATGGATTCCGGAGACAGACCAGTTACTGTTTCAGGGCTGGCGTCAGAAGGAAAGATCCTTTTTCCGCTTCAGAAGGATAAGGAAGCTGTAAAGGTAGAGCGCGAGCTTGACAAAAAACAGAACCAATCTGATTGCAGCAGCACGTAATGGCGATGAGGAGGCTATGGAGAGCCTTACAATGGAGGATATGGATACTTATTCTATGATCTCCCAGAGAATCGTTACAGACGATGTCCTAACGATTGTAGACTCCTATTTCATGCCATATGGAATCGAATGTGATCAGTATAATGTACTTGGTGAGATTCTTGATATTATGAAATTTAAGAATATCCTGACAGGTGAAGAAATCTGCCAGATGACTATTGAAAGCAATGATATGCAGTTTGATGTCTGCATTAACAGCAAAGATCTCCTCGGTGAGCCTGTAGTTGGCCGCCGCTTCAAAGGAACGATCTGGCTGCAGGGACAGCTGCACTATTAAAAACGAAACTGTTTGAGATAATGATTCCGTAAAGTACTGGGATTTTTGGGCGTCGTAACAGCAGTTCAATGTCTTAGAATTAATTCTTGTAATTTCAAAACAAATATAGTAAAATAATGGTTGTGAAATTTCTTGATATGTTCGAGTGTGTTTCACAACCATATATGTTTATATAGCTCAGTTGGATAGAATATTCGCCTCCTAAGAGAAAGCCAAGGCATTCCCCAAAGGGAAAAATGAAAACAACTTTCAGTTCGAATCTATTCTGAAAAATGCCAAAGGTGACAACAAAGCATTCCCCAAATTGGGGAACGTTCTAATGTTACCAAAGCAAAAAATCTGTAGATTGACAACTCAAAAAAGAGTTGATAATCTTATATATGGCCGAAGGGAAAAATCCCAGAAACCCAGTAAAATCAAGGGTTTGCGGCATGTGTCGTCATAGCTCAGCTGGATAGAGCACTCGCCTCCTAAGCGAGGGGTCGGAGGTTCAAATCCTCTTGGCGACGGGCTTCAAAGCGTTCGAAAATGTTAGCTGGATTAGCTGACAGCGAACGCTTTTGTTATTTTCTAATCACGTTCGTGACATGAAATTCCATTCAAAATGATCAATTTCCAGCTAACATAATCCGATTTTTGTTAGCTGACAGCTAATCAAAATCACCGGTTTGAAAACATGGTTTTTAGGAAGTCCAGCTAACATTTGGGTTCCGCTCTGTTGTCACCCCGTATTTGGGGATGTAAATCAGAGAAAAGGCGAGAAAAGAAACAATCTCTCCGAAACCTGCAAATATAAATTAGCTGAAACAGTATTCAATTCTATTAGCTACAGCTAATAGTCAAACAGCAATGTCTGTTTGGAACTTTTCTTACAACAAAAGTTCCAGGCAGGCATTTTTTTATTATCCTGAATCCTAGAGGAAAGGAGTCAAGATGACTGAGCCAAACAGACAATCAGGAGAACCATGATATGCCAGGACTGGTAAGATAGGAGGTGCACATGTTTATTTTAAAACTTGCTGGGAAGATATTATTACTGCCGGTATGGCTGATCCTTTTTGTGATCGGCCTGGCAGTGAAGATGACAGTACAGACTTATGCGGTTGTAAGGGGAATCCTTGGTTTTATATTCACTTTGTTGATTATAGCGACTGCATACTGTTACCATGACTGGGTACAGGTTGCATTCCTGTTTGTGCTGAGTGCAATTCTGTATCTGATCCTGTTTGCAGGAGTGCTTGTGGATACTGTCCTGGACATGACAAGAGAATGTATTATTGACTTTATTTTATCTTGAGGAGGATATGAAAATGATCGAAAACTATGATTTTATTCAGTTACCACCAATCAAAAAGCACACCATCCGAAGTGGTGTCAATGATCTGGCAATATTTGAAATTACCTGAGGAATCCAGAAAGAGAGTTAAGGCAGATTTAATGATGTACATGAGAATTGT
>ENA-OUNH01000468-OUNH01000468.1-human-gut-metagenome-genome-assembly--contig:-NODE-468-length-11653-cov-2.148534_pt1 | contig 11653 bp, 15 predicted proteins | sample MGYA00242806_ERZ504814 | MGnify/ENA primary metagenome ERZ504814 (study PRJEB26092, sample SAMD00036389) | human gut metagenome | host: Homo sapiens | study: EMG produced TPA metagenomics assembly of...
AAAGGTAAAGGTGAAAAGGAATTATGATTAAAGTTAAACTGAGCAACTGGAAGCCTGATCATCAGATGGATGAGGCATATAAAGCTCTGAGAACAAATATCCAGTTCTGCGGAGCAGATAAGAAAGTGATCGCACTTACCAGCTGTACTCCTAATGAGGGAAAGAGCAGTGTGGCATTTAATCTTGCTGCCTCTCTTGCTGAGAGCGGCAAATCAGTGCTTCTGATCGATGCCGATCTGCGTAAATCCGTTTTGATGGGACGTGTGACAGTAGACCAGGAGGTAATGGGACTTGCTCATTATCTTTCCAAGCAGGCCAAGCTTTCTGATGTGATCTGTGCCACTACACTTCCGAAGTTCCATATTATCTTCTCCGGTATCGTACCTCCGAACCCGGCAGAGCTTCTCGGAAACAGACTCTTCAAGGATATGATCCGCGTGGTAAGAGATGTTTATGATTACGTTATTGTAGATACACCGCCGCTTGGATTGATCATCGACAGTGCTATCATAGCAGATTCCTGCGACGGATCTGTAATCGTCGTTGAATCCGGTACCATCAGCTACCGTTTTGTACAGGAAGTAAGAGATCAGCTTGCCAAGAGCAACTGCCCGATCCTGGGAACCATCCTGAACAAGGTGGACTACAGCAAGGCCGGCAATTACGGTCACTATGGCAAGTATGGTAAATACGGCAAGTACGGTAAGTATGGTTCCTACGGAGATTATGGTGAGAGCAGCAGTAAATAAAAAAACATTGACAACAGAAATGAGTGGGTTATTTTAATGAAGGGACTTTATGATATTCATTGTCATATCCTCCCCGGGTGGATGACGGTGCAAGAAACATGGAAGAATCACTCTGGATGCTCAACAAGGAGTATCAGGAGGGCGTACGTCATGTGATCCTGACACCACATTTCCGGTACGATATGTTTGAGCCGCATATGAACATTGTGACAAGACAGTTCATGCAGCTGCGTAGAGCAGCCATGAATATTGGTGATGAAGGCATGAGACTTTATCTGGGCTGTGAACTCCATTCCAGTATGGATATGGTGGAATGCCTTAAGAAGGGACGGCGGCTTACCCTTGCAGGTTCCAGATATGTGCTTGTGGAATTCAGCAACGGAGATGAGAAAAATTATATTGAAGAACGGGTCAGAAGTCTTCTGATGAATGGTTTTATCCCGATCATCGCTCATGTGGAACGTTATAAGGCTACCCGGAACGATATTGGATTTTTGACAGAGCTGAAGGATATGGGAGCACATATCCAGGTCAATGCAGATACCATCAGCGGTCAGGACGGATTCGGGGCAAAAACCTTTGCACGGAAAGTCATGAAGCATGGGCTTCTGGATTTTGTCGGTTCTGACGGACACCGTAAGACGGAGCGTATCCCGGAGATCGGCAAATGTGTCGCCAAAATGGAAAAAACAATGGGGAGCGAATATGTAAAGAAGATCTTTATCAGAAATCCCCAGAAAATTACAGGGTAATGGAGAGAAGAAATGGAAAATCAGACTGTTAACAACAACGACGAAGTAGAGATCGATCTTGGTGAGGTATTTCACCTGTTACTGAGCAAGCTGGGTGTTATCATTTTATCCGGTATTGTTTTCTGCCTGGCAGCTGTTATGGGAACCATGCTTCTGATCACACCGAAGTATGAATCCACAACCAAGATCGTGGTACTGTCCAAGCAGGACAGCAGCACACTGACCAATCAGGATATCCAGACAAGTACATCACTGACCAAGGACTATGCGGAGCTGATCAAGAGCCGTACAGTTACTGAGGGTGTGATCGCACAGCTGAAACTGGATATGACACATGAGGAGCTTCTTAAGAAGCTTTCCGTAGATACACCAACGGATACACGAGTAGTATCCATCACAGTTACAGATACCGATCCTTATACAGCGGCAGAGATCGCAAACGCAGTAAGAGATATTGCTTCCAAGCATATCCAGCAGGTTATGGATATCAAGGCAGTAAATGTGGTAGAGACAGCAAACATCCCGGATGAGCCATCAAGCCCAAGCGTACCGAAAAACGGTGTGATCGGCGGACTTCTGGGTATCCTTCTGGCAGCAGCTGTTGTGATCATCGTATATCTGACAAACGATACTGTAAAGACACCGGAAGACGTAGAGAAATATCTTGGATTAAGCGTACTTGGTACAATCCCATACTCTTCCAAAATGGGCAAGAAATCCAAAAAGAAAAGAAACGTCACGCATAAAAATAACAACAACGGATCAAAGTGTTGGGAAAGGCCGGGAGCAGCAAAAATATGAAGAAATTTTTTGTGTTTTATTTAGTGGTCATCTGCCTTGGTATGGGAGCCGGTGTAGTATACATGAAGAGCTCCGAGGATAATGAAGGACCGAAGATCACATTTGAAGAGGGAAAAGATACGAATTATACATCCGATATGACAGAAGAGGATCTTCTGAAGGATGTAAAGGCACAGGATGACAGAGATGGAGATGTTACAGAGTCTCTTACTGTAGAACCATATATCCGAAGAATGACGGAAAACAGGTTTCTGTTATCTTTGTTGCAAAAGGACAAAAACAACAATGTAACAAAAAAGAATTTACCATGGAAGCTCAGGACGGCAGTGCCGAAAATCCGCAGCTGGGACTGATCGATAATGACGGTCTCACAGAGGATGGAGATTCCACAGACACCACAGAGCCTGCAGAAGAGACAGATATGCAGGATGGGACAGAAGCAGACAGCACAGATGCTGAAAGCGGAGATTCCGCAGAAGGAGAACTGACTCCGGAGGAACAGGCGCAGAAGACACAGGAAGACAAGATTGAGCAGCTTTCTCCGCAGGATCCGAAGATGTATCTGACTACCTATTACGTAGAGGTACCGGTAGGAACTACGCTGGATAAATTAAGCTATGTAAAGGATATCCAGGATGATACAGAGTCAACCAGTGATCTTTTCAAAAGGATCCAGATCACCGGTGATGTAAATACAGCTGCACCGGGAACTTACGAGCTTACATATTATGTAGTCGACAACAGTGGAAACAGCTCCAACGGAGCCGTACTTACCATTGTCGTGAAATAAATATCATCCCCTCTCTAGGTGCCTGAGATACCGGAGAGGGGATAAAAAGCAACAAAAAAATGTAAGCGAGGGAAGACGTAGAAAAGAATATGTATCAAAAAGAAAACAGCAGCTGGGTAAAACATGCAGATTTTGCGATTTGCGATATGTTGTGTCTGCAGCTTGCGTTTGTACTTGCATACTGGATCCGAAACGGGATCGGTCAGCCATACGAGACAGAGCTGTATCGAATGTGGCAGTGGTGATGTTCTTATCCAGCTGATGGTCTACATTTTTTAATGAAAGCTTCAGCGGAGTTCTGCGAAGAGGAATGCTGGTGGAACTGAAGAAAACCTTTGAACAGTGTACACTGGTCTGCCTTCTGGTCCTGGCATATATGTTTCTTTTAAGAATTGGAAACAATTATTCCAGAATGATCCTGCTGATCACCTATGTGCTTTATACCTGCTTCAGCTACTGCGGCAGACAGGCACTGAAGAAATTCCTGAAGGATCACAGATACGAAGAAAGCGAGAAGCGATCCCTGCTGATCGTTACAGTCAGTGAAAATGCAGACAATGTGGTGGAAACCATCCGCAAGAATAATTACGGAACCTATCATCTGGCAGGAATCGTCTTTATGGATTGTGACAAGAAGGGTGCATCCGTCTGTGGAGTACCGGTAGTAGCTGGGAGTGAGGATATGATCTCCTATATCCATAAGAACTGGATCGATGAAGTATTTTTTGCAGTGCCTAAGGAAATCCCGATCCCGGAGCAGATGATCAAGGATTGCTCTGCAATGGGAGTTGTCATCCATATGAGACTGGCAACTATGAAATCTCTTGGCAAGAACCAGGTGGTGGAGGAGCTTGGCGGATACACTGTGCTTTCCAGCAGTATCCACATTGTGACACCGCGCCAGATGTTTGTGAAACGAGCTATGGATATCGCAGGCGGTCTGGTAGGTTGTCTTTTTACAGGAATCGCAGCGATCTTTCTGGTTCCGGCCATCAAGATCAAATCTCCGGGTCCTGCATTTTTCTCACAGGTCCGCATGGGAAAGAACGGTCGTCCGTTCAAGATCTATAAATTCCGCTCCATGTATATGGATGCAGAAGAACGCAAAAAAGAACTGATGAAACAGAATAACATAAAAGATGGAATGATGTTCAAAATGGATGATGATCCACGAATCATCAAAGGAGTAGGACATTTTATCCGAAAGACATCCCTGGATGAATTTCCACAGTTCTGGAATATTCTGAAAGGAGATATGAGTCTTGTAGGAACCAGACCGCCGACAATGGATGAGTGGGAGAAGTATGAGCTTCACCATCGCAAACGTCTGGCCATCAAGCCGGGACTTACCGGTATGTGGCAGGTAAGCGGTCGAAGTGATATTACGGATTTCGAGGAAGTCGTAGAGCTTGATACAAAGTACATTGCCGAATGGTGTCTGAAGCTGGATATAGAGATCCTGTTTAAGACAGTTATGGTCGTTTTCCGCGGAAGCGGCGCAAAATGATCCATACATATTGAGATTCGAATATAATGACCCGGGCTGCGAAGATGCAGTCCGGGGATAAAAATAAATTAGATAAGTTATAAATATAAAAGAGGAAGTAAAAAATGCAGATTTTATTGATCATGCTGATCGTAGTACTTCTTGCGTTCTCGGTCCTGCTTCTGGCGCTGGCAAAACAAAGTCCCAGGGAAAAGCAGACAGAAGACAAAGAGCAGGAAGAATACATCAGGGATTATGCAGAAACAGTAAGACAGACCGGAGGAAGTATGAAGAAGTTAGAACATTGGAAAGTAATTGCGATATATCTGATCATCTATGACATGATAGCTGTTAATTTTTCTTATTTTATGGCGCTGCTGGTGAGATTCGATTTTCGGTATTCCTCGATCCCCACAGACTATTTTGTCGCGTGGAGGAGTTTTGCACCAATCTATACCATTATCATCCTGGCAGTGTTCGGATGCATGCATCTGTATAACAGTGTATGGCGTTTCGCAAGCTTCCATGAGCTGATCAAGATCACGGTAGCAACTGTGATCACTGGCGTTCTGCATATTGTGGGTATCACGATCTTCTGGGGACGGATGCCGGCTTCCTATTATCTGATCGGTATCATGTTGCAGTTTTTCCTGACTGTAGGCGTACGTTTCTCCTATCGTTTTGTACTTCTTGAGCGGAACCGCAGAGAAAAGAGCGAGCGTGCGGAGCGGAGCAAAAACGTGATGATCATCGGTGCAGGAGAAGCGGGAAGGACCATTGTCCGGGAGCTTCAGAATGCAAAGGAACCAATTCCAGAGTACGCTGCCTGATCGATGACAATCCGAATAAATGGGGAAGATACATGGAAGGCGTTCCGGTGGTAGGCGGAAGAGACGATATTTTTCTCAATGTGGACAAGTATCATATCAATCAGATCCTTCTTGCGATCCCGACGGCAACACCGCATCAGAAGCGGGATATCCTGAACATTTGCAAGGAAACCGGCTGCGAGCTGAAGCAGCTTCCTGGTGTATATCAGCTTGTAAACGGAGAAGTATCCCTGAGCAAGATGAAAAAAGTAGCAGTGGAGGATCTTCTCGGACGAGACACCATCAAAGTCAACATGTCAGAGATCTTTCAGTATCTGAAGGGCAAAAGGATCCTGGTAACAGGAGGCGGCGGTTCCATCGGAAGCGAGCTCTGCCGTCAGATCGCAGGTCATGAGCCGGAGCTTCTGGTGATCTTCGATATTTACGAAAACAATGCCTATGCCATTCAGCAGGAACTGAAGGCCAGTTATCCGAACCTGAACCTGAAGGTACTAATTGGCTCCGTCCGTGACAGCAAAAGGATCAACTGGTATTGAAACCTATAAGCCGGAAATCGTATATCATGCAGCCGCACATAAGCACGTGCCGCTGATGGAGAACAGCCCATGTGAGGCGATCAAGAACAATGTGGTAGGAACCTATAAGACTGCATATGCGGCAATGATGAACGGCTGCCAGCGATTTGTGCTGATCAGTACCGACAAGGCCGTAAACCCGACCAACATCATGGGCGCCAGCAAACGACTCTGCGAAATGGTAGTCCAGAGCATGAACATGGTTAGCCACAACGGACACACCGACTGGCTGCCACGACTTGGCGGACACAGAAAAGAAACCCTGGATGCACTTCACGACAACGAAGGCCAGGCATATGTAAGTGAGAACCATACATCGAAAGCAGGAACCGGCACAGAATTCGTAGCTGTACGATTCGGAAACGTTCTGGGCAGCAACGGAAGCGTGATCCCGCTGTTCAAGCGCCAGATCGAAAAAGGCGGTCCTGTCACCGTCACACATCCGGACATCATCCGTTACTTTATGACCATTCCGGAGGCCGTAAGCCTTGTCCTCCAGGCAGGAACCTACGCCAAAGGCGGCGAGATCTTCGTCCTGGACATGGGAGCCCCGGTAAAGATCGACACCCTTGCCCGAAACCTGATCAAGCTTTCCGGCTACACCCCGGACGTAGACATCAAAGTCACCTACACCGGTCTCCGCCCAGGCGAAAAGCTCTACGAAGAAAAGCTGATGGCCGAAGAAGGCATGGAGAAAACTCCAAACGACCTCATCCACATCGGCAAACCCATCGAAATGGACGTACAGGAATTCTTCAAAACAGCTGGAAGTCCTGGCAGCATATGGCTACGCCAACAGCGAAAAAGATCCGAGACATCGTAGCCGCGATCGTACCGACCTATCACTCTGCGGATTCCGACCTGAAGCTGCATAAGAAGGTGTATGAGGAGCTGATGAGTGAGGCGGCTGTGGCTGCGGAGAAGAATTGATAACTGATCAATAATTTATATATATACGAAAACGAAGGAGTGTTGAAAAAATGAAAATCCATTTCACCGCCAGATATTACAGAGGCAGAAATCGAACAGGTAGCAGAGGCTTTAAGATCCGGATGGATCACAACAGGACCCGAAAACAAAAGAACTAGGAAAAGAGAAGTTGCGGATTTATACGGTACCAATAGAGCTGTATGCCTGAATTCGCAGACTGCATGTGCGGAAATGACACTTCGTCTTCTGGGAATTCACGAAGGCGATGAAGTGATTACTTGCGCTTATACCTATACCGCAAGTGCATCGGTGGTGTGTCATGTCGGGGCAAAGCTGGTTCTTATTGATACACAGGAAGATTCTCTGGAAATGGATTATAACAAGCTGGCAGAAGCTATTACAGAAAAAACAAAAGTGATCATTCCGGTGGATCTTGGCGGAGTGCCATGCGACTATGACAGGATCTTCTCTATCGTAGAAGAGAAAAAGAAGCTTTTCCATCCAGCCAATAAGCTTCAGGAAGCAATCGGAAGAGTTATCGTAATGGCAGATGCAGCCCATGCATTTGGTGCGACCTGGCATGGAAAACCAGTGGGCAGCATTGCGGATTTTTCAAACTTCAGCTTCCATGCAGTGAAAAACTTTACGACAGCGGAAGGCGGCGCTGTGGCATGGAGAGATATCAAAGGAATTGATAATGAAGAAATCTATCATCAGTACCAGCTGTTATCACTTCATGGTCAGTCAAAGGATGCCCTTGCCAAAACACAGCTTGGCGCCTGGGAGTATGACATCATCGGACCTTGGTTTAAATGCAATATGACCGATGTAGTTGCCGGAATCGGACTGGCGCAGATGAAACGGTATAAAGGTCTCCTTGCACGAAGAAAAGAGATCATCAGCAGATATGATGCAGCATTTAAACCACTTGGCATCGAAGTACTGGATCATTACAACGAAGAGCAATCAGTCCTCCGGACACCTGTACATCACCAGAATCCCGGGAATCAATCTGGAGCAGAGACACGAGATCATCGTCAAAATGGCAGAAAAAGGGGTTGCCTGCAACGTACATTACAAACCACTGCCAATGATGACTGCTTATAAAAATATGGGATTTGATATCAAGGATTACTCGAATGCTTATAAGCGATTTGAAAATGAGATCACATTGCCGTTGCATACGAAGTTGACGGATGAGGAAGTGGAGTATGTGTGTGAGATGTTTTGTGGGATTGTGAAGGAATATATTAAATGAAAAAATCATGATTTTGGGAGCAAGTATATTACAGCTTCCAGCGATAAAAAAAGGCAAAAGGAAATGGGTCTGGAAGTTGTAGTTGTCGATATGAATCCGGACGCAGTAGGCTTTCAGACAGAAGGAATCGAAAAAGAAATCATAAGCACGATTGATATACCTGAGATAGTGAAAGCCGCAAAAAGACATGCTATTGATGGAATCATGACACTTGCTACGGATATGCCAATGAGAGCAGTAGCGGCAGTGGCAAAGGAAATGAATTTGATTGGAATCAGTGCAGATACAGCTGTGAAAGCAACAAATAAAGCAGAAATGCGGAAGGCACTGAAAAAGCAGGTGTTCCAATTCCTGTATTTTACAAAGTATCTACTAAAGAAGAATATCTGGAAGCAGTAGGAAAATAAAAGAAGCAGGTTATCGATGTATTATAAAACCGGCAGATAATTCGGGAAGCAGGGGAATCGATCTGCTTAAAGATTATGACAGTGAAACTGTGGAAAAGGCTTATAACTACAGTAAGGAATCTTCAAGGTCCGGAGATCTCATGGTTGAAGAGTATATGGAAGGATCAGAGGTAAGTGTAGAAACTTTAAGTGTCAACGGCGTATGCCATGTTATTCAGATTACAGATAAGCTGACAACAGATGCACCATATTTTGTAGAAATGGGACATTCACAGCCATCAGGTCATACAGAAGAAATAAAAAAGCAGATAGCGGAGGTGGCTATTGCAGCGAATCACGCAATTGGTATTTCAAATGGACCATCCCATACAGAAATCAAAATAACGAAGGATGGACCTAAAGTTGTAGAGCTTGGAGCGCGGCTGGGAGGAGATAATATTACGACTTATCTTACGCCTCTTTCCACAGGTGTAGATATGGTTGAAAGTTGTATACGAATTGCACTTGGTGAAACTGCAGACTTAGAGCCTAAAATTTTCATAAAGCATCTGCTATAAGATATTTTAGAGTTGAGCAAGGTTTCATCAGAGATATCAGGGGACTTGAAGAAGCCAGAAAGATTCCAGGTGTAAAACAGATTTATGTTGTACATGGGATCGGGGAAAAAATGAATGGCATAAAGAGTAGTGGAGATCGCAGCGGCTTTGTAATCGCTCAGGCAGATACAGCTGAAGAGGCTGTAGAAATATGTGAAAAAGCACTGGATTTAATAGAAATAGAAATGGAGTAAGGGAAGTATAAATTCATGTATGAAAGATACATAAAAAGATGTTTGGATGTTATATTTGCAGTCATTGCACTGCCAATCGTATTAGTAGTCTGTATTATTTTTGGGGCACTGATCTGGCTGGAGGACAGAGGAACAATTTTTTATCTGGCAAAGAGAAGGGGAAAAGACGGGACAATCTTTAATATGTATAAGCTTCGTTCCATGAAGGTAAATGCGCCAGATATTAGAAATAAGGATAATTCAACTTTTAACAGTGCAGATGATCCAAGAGTAACAAAAATCGGAAAGCTGATGAGAAAAATTTCAGTTGATGAGCTACCGCAGGTATTTAATATTCTGAAAGGAGACATGAGCTGGATCGGACCAAGGCCAGTAACAACAGACAGACCATTGTCTGAGTATGACCAGAAAAGAAAAGATCGTTTAAAAGTAAAACCAGGCATTACAGGGTATACACAGGCCTATTATCGAAATAATATTTCGCAGGAGGACAAACTGGCTTTGGATGCAAAATATGCACAAAAAGTAACATTTCTGGGAGATTTGAAGATTTTCTTTAAAACAATTGAAACTGTAGTATGCAGAAAAAATGTTTATACAAATTAGAAGGGAGAAGAAAAAATGGGTGTTGAAGGAAAAAGACTTTTAGTATTAGGTGCTGGAAGAGGACAGATCGGACTATATAAAGCAGCAAAAGAGATGGGAATCACAACAATTGCAGGAACCATGCCTGATAATAATCCTCCAGGAATTCCTCTGGCAGATGAAGTGTGCTTTATGAATATCGCAAATCCTGATGAGGTTGCTAAAAAAGCAGCGAAGCTTAAATTGGACGGAGTGGCTACTTGCTGTCTGGATACAGGGATTTCAGCTCTTGGAAAAACCTGTGATTCTTTAGGATTAACAGGACTTCCGGAAAAAGCAGCCATCATGTGTAATGATAAGTCAAAAATGAAAAAAGCATTTATGGAATACGGTGTAAGTACAGCACAGTATTTTGAAATTTCCAGTGAAGAGGAATTAAAAATGCATTGGATAAAATTAAATTACCAGTGATCATTAAAGCAACGGATTTACAGGGAAGTAATGGAATTTACATAGCAAAAACAGAAAAAGATGCCTATGACGGATTTCATGCAGCAATGGGATTAACAAAAAGATCGTACTGTATTGTAGAAGAGTTCATAGAAGGATGGGAATTTGGTGCGCAGGCATTTGTATATAACAATGAGGTACTTTTTGTTATGCCACATGGTGACGAAACTTATATGAGCCATACGGCAGTACCGGTAGGCCATTATGTTCCGCTTGACTGTGATGAAGATGTTCACAAACAGACAGAAATAGCAGTAAAAAGCGCAATCAAGGCATTGGGATTAAATAACTGTGCAGTAAATGTGGATCTGATCCTCCGGGATAATAAAGTGTATGTCATTGAGCTTACCGGACGTGTAGGTGCAAACTGCCTTCCAGAGCTTGTGGAAATCAACTTTGGAATCGAATATTACAAAATGATCGCAGCAATGGCTGTTGGAGAAAATCCGTTGGAGTATTGGGAAAAGAAACGTGAGACTACAAAAGCCGGACTTGCAAAGATGATTTTGGAAACACATCAGGGAGGTATTCTTGACTATATAAAATCAAATAATAATGACAGTGAAGATGTTTTAGAAATAACATTTTTTAAACATGAAGGGGACAACATAAGAGTATTTGAAAATTCTAATGATTGTATAGGCCAAGTGATAGTACAGGGTAATAATCATGAAGAGTGTGAAATTACATTGAATAGTATACTGAAAAATATTGAAATGAAATTAAAATAGAGTATTTATAAAATTATGTATCAAATACAGGGAGTTTGAAAAGTTAGATATTATGAAAACATTGTGCATATTTGCAAATGAGTTTCCATATGGCAGTTGGGAAGCATATCTTGAAACAGAAGTGAAATTTTATTCAGAGTTCGATAAAGTATATATTTTTTCACTTCAATTAAGAAAAGAACATGCAAAAACAAAAAGATCACTTCCAGAAAATTTTGAAGTTATACCAATCTGGTATGCACCAAAATGGAAATATTTATTGAATTGTGTTCGTGTATTAGGCGATGTGAATTTGTATAAAGAATTGTTTTTGTTAGGAAAGAAAGGTCAATTAAAAATAGGACGTATAATAGATTTGTTTATTTAGTGTCTGCTGAGCAAACTGAAAACACTTGATTTTACTGACTTTTGCCCCATTTTCTGGTATAATGATTGCAAGGATTTTGACAAAAACAAATC
>ENA-OUNH01000469-OUNH01000469.1-human-gut-metagenome-genome-assembly--contig:-NODE-469-length-11612-cov-2.475054_pt1 | contig 11612 bp, 13 predicted proteins | sample MGYA00242806_ERZ504814 | MGnify/ENA primary metagenome ERZ504814 (study PRJEB26092, sample SAMD00036389) | human gut metagenome | host: Homo sapiens | study: EMG produced TPA metagenomics assembly of...
TAAGTCAGGAGCATATGCAGGAGGTTGCTTTCGTTTGGCGCGATTCTGGCGAAGATATGTGTTACCGGATAAGACCGGAGAACTTAGAGATGTGGTTCTGGGATATGATGATATCGAAGGATATGAAGTGAACGGATGCTTTTCGGAGCGATCATCGGAAGAAGCGGAAACCGTATCGAGAATGCCAGATTTTTATTGATGATAAAGAAGTGGTTCTTGCTGAGAATGAGAATCATAATAACCTGCACAGCGGCCCGAATGGTTTTGAGAAGAAGCTCTGGGAGGTAAAAGAGATCTCCCAGGAGAAGAACAGTGTGGACTTTTTCCGTATCAGTCCTGACGGAGAGAACGGATTTCCGGGAGAGTTTACTGTTGTTGTGAAATATGAGTTTACAGAGGAGAATGAACTGAAGATTATTTACAGAGGACGTTCTGATGCGGCTACTGTAGCTAATATGACCAACCATTCCTACTTTAATCTGAGTGGAGAGGGAAGCGGGAATGTGCTGGATCAGGAGGTCTGTATCCATGCGAAATATTTCACTCCTGTAAAAGACAGCCAGTCTATCCCTACAGGGGAATATGTATCTGTTGAGGGAACACCGATGGATTTCAATGTTTCCAAACCTATCGGAAGAGACATTGAGGCTGATTTTGAACAGCTGAAGCTGACTGGCGGTTATGACCACAACTATGTGACAGATAATTATGCAAAAGGAAATGTACGTGTCATTGCCAGTGCATACTGTAAGGAGTCGGGTATTGGTATGGAAGTTTCTTCTGATTGTCCGTGTGTGCAGTTTTATGCAGGCAACTTTATTGTAGACGAGAAGGGTAAGAAGGGGCATGTTTACCATCAGCGTGACGGATTTTGCCTAGAAACACAGGTTGAGCCCAATGCAGTGAATGTGGAAGATTTTCATTCTCCGATTCTGCGTCCGGGTGAGGAATACAGTTCCGAGACAATTTATCGATTTTTTGTAAAATAAGTGCTGCCGGTCTGTAGGAAGGCAGTGAAAGAAACAGAGGTATGAGGAGCAATGCAGATACGTGTAGCCGGAGAAAATGATGCAGCAGTACTTGTGGAGATCTATTCTTACTATGTAGAGAAGACAGCGGTCACATTTGAGTATAAGACGCCTTCCGTGGAGGAATTTGCAGGAAGGATCCGTGATATCCAGAAGAAATATCCATATATTGTGGCGGAAGAGAATGGAGAGATCCTGGGGTATGCCTATGGTTCTGCTTTTCATCCGAGGAATGCCTATGGATGGTGTGCCGAGATGTCTATTTATGTGAAACATGACAGAAGGGGAAGCGGTGCAGGTGGAAGGCTTTACCGCGCCCTGGAGAGTCTTCTGGCTGAGATGGGAGTGCTCAATCTGAACGCCTGCATTGCAGTTCCTCAGAAAGAGGATGAGTACCTTACAAATGCCAGTGTGGATTTTCATAAACATTTTGGATACAAGAGAGTGGGAATGTTCCACAGATGCGGCTACAAATTCAACCGCTGGTATCATATGGTATGGATGGAGAAGATGATTGGCGAGCATAAGAGTGTGCAGCCGGAAGTGAAACCTTTTCCGGAGATCCAGGATAAGATCGGCTTTGATCGCTTTTCCTGGTAAAAAAGAAACTCGAGGGGGTCAGCATGGACGAGGATAAAAAGAAGCGAAATGTGATTCAGCTCATGCTGGGATTTGTGAGGCGGGCCAACGGAGATCATGTCAGTGCATATGCTGCCCAGGCGGCGTACTTTTCTTATTATGTCGTTTATTCCGTTTATCCTGTTTCTTACAACACTCATCCGCTATACACCATTAAGCTACAATGTTGTCCGGGATGCAATCATAGGATTCGTCCCGGGAAATCTTCAGACATTTGTGCTGAGTATTGTGGTTGAGGTATATAAAAGAAGCACTGCGATCGTACCATTGTCTGCGCTGATGGCACTGTGGGCATCCGGAAAAGGATGCAGGCCATAACTAATGGTTTGAATACAATCTATCATGTGAAAGAGACACGAAACTGGCTGATGAACAGGATATATTCTGTTTTTTACATGCTGCTGTTCGTTTTGGCCATTATTGTCAGCCTTCTGATGCTGGTTCTCGGAAACAGGATACAGGTGGCAGCGCAGAAAACAATTCCTATTCTTGGAAGTCTGATGGCGAAGATTATGGGAGCCAGAACACTGCTGGTGTTTGCAGTTCTTATTGTGGTTTTCTGGTTCTTTATAAGGTGCTGCCTAACAGGAAGGCAACTTTTAAGAGTCAGCTGCCGGGAGCTTTTATCATTGCAGTGGCCTGGCTTATTTTTCCTACGGATTTTCTCTGTATTTTGAATTTTTCCGAATTTTGGAAATATGTATGGAAGCCTGACAGCACTGATCATGGTAATGCTGTGGCTTTACGTGTGCATGAACCTGATTCTTTATGGCGCAGAGATCAACGCGTACTTTGAAAATGAGTTCCGCAGAGCACAGAAATCTGTCAAAATACTGCTTGCCAAAAGAGAAGCGGAGAAGAATGCTAACGAATCCAAAGATTCTAAAGAATCCTGATTTGCGCTTGACAGAAAGCAGACCTTGTGGCATAGTATTAAAAGACAGAAAAAGCTGTGAAGGTGCTAGAGAGGATTATTTTCTCACAGAGAAGGGAAGTCATCGGCTGTAAGCTTCCCCGGGTTCAGATGATCCTTGAATTTCCCACCGGAGCTTCCTCTCTGAAGTAGCAGTAGGAGATGACGTGTGCTGCGCGTTAAGCAGTCAGGAGATGCTCGTGATTTTTTTACGGGAAACTGGGTGGTACCGCGGATATTCCGTCCCTTTTATAAGGGACGGTTTTTTTTGCCTGATTCCGGATTTTTTAGATCAGGCTGTGTATCATTTGAACATTTAAATTTTAAAGGAGAAATAAGACCATGGATATGAAAGAAAGACTTCAGGAACTGGCTGAGAACGCCAGAAAACGGATCGAGGAATCCGAGGGCCTGGATAAGCTGAACGATGTGCGTGTTGCATATCTTGGAAAAAAAGGTGAGCTTACAGCAATCTTAAAAGGTATGAAAGATGTCGCTCCGGAGGAGCGTCCGAAGGTTGGTCAGCTTGTCAATGAGACAAGAGCAAAAATCGAGGAGCTTCTGGAAACTTCCAGGAAAGAGTTTGAGGAAAAAGTCCGTGAGGAGAAGATGAAAGCAGAGGTTATCGATGTAACACTTCCTGCAAAGAAGGCAAAGATCGGTCATCGTCATCCGAACACTATCGCTCTGGAAGAAGTTGAACGTATCTTCATTGGAATGGGATATGAGGTTGTAGAAGGTCCGGAGGTTGAGTATGCAGACTATAACTTTACAAAACTGAACATCCCGGAGAACCATCCGGCAAGAGATGAGCAGGATACATTCTTTATCAATGATTCCATTCTGCTTCGTTCCCAGACATCACCGGTTCAGGCGCGTGAGATGGAGAAGGGCAAGCTTCCGATTCGTATGATCGCACCTGGACGTGTATTCCGTTCTGATGAGGTGGATGCAACACATTCTCCTTCTTTCCATCAGATCGAGGGTCTTGTTATTGATAAGAACGTTACTTTTGCAGACCTTAAGGGAACTCTTCAGGAGTTTGCAAAAGAGCTGTTCGGACCGGAAACCAAGACAAAATTCCGTCCGCATCACTTCCCGTTCACAGAGCCAAGTGCAGAGGTGGATGTATCCTGCTTTAAATGCGGCGGAAAAGGCTGCCGTTTCTGTAAAGGTTCCGGCTGGATCGAAATCCTTGGCTGCGGTATGGTTCATCCGAATGTTCTCCGTATGTGCGGAATCGATCCGGATGAGTATACAGGATTTGCCTTTGGTGTAGGTCTGGAGCGTATCGCACTTCTGAAATATGAGATCGATGATATGCGTCTTCTGTATGAGAACGACAGCAGATTCCTGAAACAGTTCTAAAACAGCTGAAGATCCTTATAGTAAATATAGAAAAAAGAAGGGACAACCAAAATGAATACTTCATTATCTTGGATTAAAACATATGTGCCGGATCTGGATGTAACGGCACAGGAATATACAGATGCCATGACTTTAACAGGTACAAAGGTAGAAGGCTTTACAGAGTTGGATGCAGATCTTGACAAAATCGTGATCGGTCAGATCGACAAGATCGAGAAACATCCGGATGCAGACAAGCTGATCATCTGCCAGGTAAATATCGGAACAGAGAGCGTACAGATCGTAACAGGTGCTCCGAATGTAAAAGAGGGAGACAAAGTTCCGGTTGTTCTTGATGGCGGACGTGTTGCAGGCGGTCATGACGGAAAAATGACTGCTGGCGGAATCAAGATCAAAAAAGGCAAACTTCGCGGCGTGGAGTCCTGCGGTATGATGTGCTCCATTGAAGAGCTGGGAAGTACAAGAGAGATGTATCCGGAAGCACCGGAGTACGGAATCTATATTTTTCCTGAGGATGCAGTAGTCGGTGAGAGTGCTGTTAAAGCACTTGGTCTTGACGATGTGGTATTTGAGTATGAGATTACTTCCAACCGTGTGGATTGCTACGGTGTTCTTGGAATCGCAAGAGAGGCAGCAGCAACTTTTCAGAAGAAATTCTGCCCGCCTGTTGTAGAGATTAAGGGAAATGATGAAAAAGCTTCCGATTATGTAAAGGTTACTGTGCAGGATCCGGAGCTCTGCCCGCGCTACTGTGCAAGAGTTGTAAAAAATGTCAAGATCGGTCCGTCTCCGAAGTGGATGCAGAGATGCCTGGCTTCCAACGGAATCCGTCCGATCAACAATCTGGTTGATATTACAAACTACGTAATGGAAGAGTTTGGACAGCCGATGCATGCGTATGACCTGGATACTATTGCAAACAAAGAGATCGTTGTACGTCGTGCGGGAAAGGATGAGAAATTTGTTACACTGGATGGCCAGGAGCGTACTATGGACGAGAACGTTCTGATGATCTGCGATGGTGAGAAAGCAGTTGGTATTGCCGGTATCATGGTGGTGAAATCCATGATCACAGATGATGTGAAGACAGTCTTTTTGAGGCTGCATGCTTCGATGGAACAAGTATCCGTCTTTCTTCCAAGAGAATCGGTCTTCGTACAGATGCTTCCGGTAAATTCGAGAAAGGTCTTGACCCGAACAATGCACAGGCAGCTATTGACCGCGCATGCCAGCTGATGGAAGAGCTTGGCGCAGGTGAGGTTGTCGGAGGAATGGTTGATGTCTGCAATGAGACAAGAGAGCCATCCAGAGTTAAATTTGAGCCGGAGAAGATCAACAAGCTTCTTGGAACCAGTCTTACAAAAGAAGAGATGATCGAATATCTCGGACGTGTAGAGCTGGCATATGACGAGAAGACAGATGAGATCGTTGCACCTACTTTCCGTCAGGATATCCACTGCAATGCAGACGTTGCAGAGGAAGTTGCAAGATTTTACGGTTATGATAAGATTCCGATGACACTTCCGACAGGAGAGGCTACAACAGGTAAACTTCCGTTCAAGCTTCGTATCCAGGAAGTTGCAAGAGATATTGCCGAGTACTGCGGATTTTCAGAAGGAATGTCCTATTCTTTCGAAAGCCCGAAGGTATTTGATAAGCTCTGTATCCCTGCAGACAGTGATCTTCGCAAAGTTATCACTATCAGTAATCCGCTTGGAGAGGACTACAGCATCATGCGTACAAGTACACTGAACGGTATGCTTGCATCCCTTTCCACTAACTATAACAGACGTAACAAAGATGTTCGTCTTTACGAACTTGGAAATGTTTATCTTCCGAAGTCACTGCCGATCACAGAGCTTCCGGATGAGCGTACCATGTTTACACTTGGAATGTATGGAAAAGGTGATTTCTTCGACATGAAAGGTGTATGCGAGGAGTTCTTTGAGAAAATAGGCATGAAGAAAAAATTACTTATGATCCGAAGAGTGCGAAGCCGTTCCTTCATCCTGGAAGACAGGCAAATATGATTTATGAGGGTAAAGTTGTCGGATATTTAGGAGAGGTTCATCCATCTGTTGCAGATAACTACTCCATTGGTGAGAAGGCGTATATTGCAGTGATCGATATCCTGGATGTTCTTGAATTTGCAGGATTCAACCACAAATACACCGGAATTGCAAAATATCCGGCTGTAACACGTGACTTAAGCCTTGTAGTTCCTCACGAAGTTCTTGCAGGACAGATCGAGGAGATCTTTGACCAGAGAGGCGGAAACATTCTGGAGAGCTATCAGCTGTTTGATATCTATGAAGGTGCACAGATTGAGAAAGGCTTCAAATCCATGGCTTATTCACTGGTATTCCGTGCTCATGACAAGACTCTTGGAGAGAATGAGATCTCAGCAGTAATGAAGAAGATCATGAACGGACTGAACGGACTTGGAATCGAGCTGAGAAGCTGATGCTGATCTATATTGTAAGACATGGCCTGACAGAGTGGAATAAATTAAAAAAGCTCCAGGGTGCAGCGGATGTTCCTCTTGCGAAAGAGGGGATTCTCCTTGCGGAAAAAACAGGCGAGGCTTTAAAGGATGTAAAGTTTGATATCTGTTTTACCAGTCCGCTTTCAAGGGCAAGGCAGACGCAGAGTGCGTTCTGGGCGACCGGAATGTTCCGATCATACCGGACAAGCGTATTCAGGAGATTAATTTCGGTGATCTGGAAGGCGGCTGTGTGAGAGATGCAGAGGGGAATTATATTGATCCGCAGGTTGAGATGTTTTTCCGTGATCCTGTGAATTTTAAACGGCCGGAAAATGGAGAGGATATCTTTGATGTGATTGCCCGCACAAAAGATTTCTGGGAAGAAAAAACTTCAGATCCATCCCTTGCGGATAAAACGGTTCTGGTTGCTTCCCACGGATGTGCAGTCCGCGCACTTCTCCAGAATATCTATCATGATCCGGAGAATTTCTGGCACGGATGCGTGCCTCCGAACTGCTGTGTCAATCTTGTAGAAGTGAAGAATGGGAAAACAGTACTTCTGGAAGAAGACAAAGTTTACGCATAAATAGTACTGAGAAACGCAGAATAACTGTAGTGGTTGTTCTGCGTTGTTTTTTTGTGAAAAATATACAGGTTGCGATTGACTAATTACGATAAAGCGAGATAAAATATACAGAAGAAACAAATATTTCAGAAAAATAAAAGTTAAACTCTCCTAATTCTATAAATATATAGAATTGCGCGTTAATTCAAAAGATTACACAAGGAGAGAGAATAATTACCGACAGTGACGTGACATATGAAATGGGGTGAGTATATGCAGTCATTAAATGAGACCAATGCAGGTGAAAGTTATACCATTAAATGGATGACCGGAATGCCGGAGATCATGGATCAGATCAGGCAGTATGATGTCAGGGAAGGCAAGAGTGTGCAGGTGATCAGCCGGATCCTCGGAGGCGTGATTGTTGGTGTCAGAGGACGAAGAATCCTGATCAGTGATGATGCAGCCTGCAGGATCAAGGTGTGAATGTTAAACAAGCGGCGGATACTTTTATCCTCGCGGGATATTGCCGGTGAACAGTAACAAGGACAGTTCTTTTTGAAGGGGAATTGTCCTTTACTGTTGTTTTGTGGGATGTGTTATGATACTATGGTACAAAAGACAGACTTTTTTCGAAAATATAGCAGTAATTTATGAAAATGCTATAGAATAAGGGGAGGCAAATTATGGGAAAAAGTTTATGAATACAGTGCTGTTTCTGGCAGTAGCCGCGGCAGCCGCGACGCTCACTGCTTATGTGGGTAAGGGGTCCGGAAATGTATTATTTTATAATTTTGCTTTTCTGGGGATCATGGTGATCATATATGCTGTGGGACTTTTTGCCGGGTTATACCGGATGGATAATCTGACAGCAGCTCTGAGGCATGGAGCAAGTGAGATCACAGAAGTGTTTCAGCTTCCGGGAAGGGCCAGAAAAGAAGAAATCAGTCAGTTACGGGGGCTTTTTGGCGACAAATATCTGGATAAGAAGATGGATGATTTTGTCGACAGCATCAGCCGGACAGAAGAAGGAATTGCTGAGGTGGAGGACTTCGTGAACATTGATGATGTGGATGTTCATATTCACAAGCGTCTTCTGGAGATGGCTCCGGATATTTTTACAAGCCTTGGTATTCTTGGCACATTTATTGGTCTTGTGTGGGGACTGAAGAATTTTCAGCCTACGGATTATGAGGTGATGACAACTTCCGTATCTGCACTGGTAGATGGAATCAAGGTTGCGTTTCTCACTTCTATTTATGGCGTTGCGCTGTCTGTTGTGTATACATTCGGGATGAAGAGCGGATATTCTTCCATGTCCCAGGCTATGCAGGACTTTCTGGATCGTTTTCATGCACTGGTACTGCCTACTGCAGAGAATGAATCATGGAATCTTCTTGTTTCCAGCCAGAAGACACAGACTGAGGCCATGAAACAAATGGCAGAACAGTTTTCCGTGCAGATGGCAGACAGCTTTGAGAAGGTGATCACACCGACATTCCGGAAGATGAACGATTCCCTTGATATGCTGACTGCTTCTGTGACTAAAGGGCAGCAGGATGCTATCCGCGAGATCCTAGATACATTTTTGAGTGAGATGCACGGAGCTTTTCAGATGCAGTTTGAGGACTTTAATGATGCTCTGTCAGAACTTAAGAAAGCACAGAAGGATAATACAGAGTATACCTCCGAGCTCTATAAGACCATGAGTAGCCAGCTGAGCGAAACCTTTACCAAACAGGAACGAGCTATGCGTGATGCTATCACAGAGATCGATGAGATGCAGAGTAAATATATGAAGACTGCAGACCGTATTATCCGTGATAACCAGATGATCCAGCAGCTTCAGAAGAGAGAGTATGAGAAGCTTGCAGAGCATATGCACGAGAATGAAAAAGCATCGTCTGATCTTTGGAAGTCCTGCAATGAGTCTATGCGCCAGTATGTGGACAGTGCAGCGGAGGGCATGAAGACCGCAGCAGATTCCAATAAGATCAGTGCAGAGCTTCTTCGTGAAGATAAGAAGATGATCGGGAATTTTGAGACTAAGATGAATGAATTCACAGAGAGCCAGAAAATGGTCAGTGCAACATTGGATGAGGTGCGCAGACTTCTTTCTGAGATCAAGACTGCGAAGAATAATCGTGATATTCATCTGGTTGCCGGTCAGCCGTGGGGATATGGAAGCGGTGCCGGGGTGCAGGAACTGAAGGAGAAACTTGACAGTCTGGAAGATCTTCTGGATGGCCAGGGTGCGAGACAGGAGGCTCTTCTTGATGAGATTGAGAGGAGTATCCGTGAGATGACAAAAGTAGCCCAGAAGGGACGTTTTGGCTTATTTAAATAAAGGAGAGAATTGTTAATGCGCAAAAAACGAAGGTCAGAGGATGGAGGCTTCAATATCTGGCGTTCTTATTCGGACATGATGGCAGGTGTTCTGCTTCTTTTTGTTGCTGATCATGTGCGTACCCTTTTTCAGGCACAGAAGAGCTATGATGACAGCCTGAAGGAGCGGGATGAAAAAATTGCTCTTCAGGAGACGTATACGGAAGAACTTCTGGAGAAACAGAAGACTCTTGATGAGCAGGCTGGTACTTTGAAAAGTCAGGATGAACAGATCAAGTCCAAGGATGAAACGATCAAATCTCAGGATGAAAAGCTTTCTTCTCTGGCGGAGAGGCTTACAGAACAGCAAAAGACCCTCGAGAAACAGCAGAAAACACTTGAGGAGCAGCAGAAGAAGCTGGCTTCGCAGAAAAAGAAACTTAGTGCCCAGCAGGATACTCTTGAGGAGCAGCAGTCTGCACTGGATGAAAAGACAGAGCTTTTGGCAACTCAGCAGCAGAAGATCGATAAGATCATTGGCGTGAAGGCTGAAGTTGTGGAGGCTTTGCAGAAGGAATTTTCAAAAAAGAATCTCAATGTTGATATTGATTCCCAGACTGGTGCGCTGACATTGAACGCTAACGTTATGTTTGATTATGATCAGGCTGAACTTACGGATTCCGGTAAGATGACGTTGTCTATGGTGTTGCCTACATATTGTAAGGTTCTTCTGGCTGATTCTTATAAGAAGTATCTTGGTGAGATCATTATTTGATGGTTATACAGATACGGATGGTGATTTACAGCTATAATCTGGAACTGTCACAGAAGAGGTCTCTGGCTGTGGCTCAGTATCTTCTGGATATTGAGGGGGATTTTTTGAAGGATAAACAGATTCAGGAACTTCAGGATTGCCTGACTGTTAATGGACATTCCATGTCGGATCCTGTTCTGGATGCGGATGGAAATGTGGATAAGGATGCGTCCAGGCGTGTAGAGGTGAAGTTTCGGCTCAAAGATGAGGAAATGATCCAGGAGCTGAACAAGATCATGCAGGCAGATGGTACTTCTGAAAGTAAGGATAGCAAGGCCGGTGCAGATAAGAAGGCAAAAAAAGATGATGGTAAGGATTCTTCGGCAGATTCTGGTAGTCCGAAGTCAGATAGTAAGAAAAATTGATATGTGAAGTGGAGAGGTTTCGTGCTGCGATGTTTGTGGTCTGGAGCTTCTTTTTTGTATTAACGAACGTACGCCGTGGAGCTGGGGTCTGTCCGGGCAGGGCTTCGTCGGGGGAAACTACTAGGACTCCGTGGATCGGCTAAAACCATTTCCCAAAATCCTGAACTCGCTGCGCTCAAACAGCAGGATTTTTGAAAATAACGCCGATCCCCGCAGCCCAAGTAGTTTCGACCCTCCTGCAGAGTTGCCCGGACAGACCCCAGCTCCACGGCTGGTAATCAATTCGGTGAAGGACGGATGCGGACGCGATTCGCGCCCTGTCCTGCGTTGTGGGAAGTAGTGTGGGGGTGAGACGGTATTGGTATAACGATACGGTCAGAATAGTGTGACGTGAGGAACATCTTCGGCATAACGTTCCATATTGAATACCGAAGCATACAGACAAAAGTCAATAGTGTTACACATCGAAGATGTAACACGAGTTCCGTGCCCAACGGGGTGGGAGCGCGAGGGAGGGCGTTCGGGCTTCGGAACTCTGAGATCGCCTTCCCTCGCACTGTCCACATTGGAAATGTGACGTGCGTAGCCAACAGGGCCTTCCATGTCAACGGAAGTCAATGGAAATTAACACATTTACCCAAACAAACAAAATAATCCAAAAAAATTGAATTTTTAATGGTTGACAAGCATAACTCCCAGTGGTATTATAACTGAGCTGTCGCAAATAATTGTTTTTGAAAAACAAACAATTAAAAAGAATTTCAGAAAAATGAAATTCACAGTTGACAAAAGACAGAAGATATGATAAAGTATCCAAGTCGTCAACGAAACGACAACAAAATCTTAACTCAAAAATGTTTGAAAAAAACTTAAAAAAGTGCTTGACAAACAAAAAGAGATGAGATAAAATAAACGAGCTGTCTGAGAGACAGACACAACAAACCTTGATAACTAAACAGTGAACACATACGATTCTCGAAAATTTCTTTACATTTAAAGAACGGTTTAAACAAACCAAAAGCAGTAAAAACGAGAGATAGCCAAACGGTTGTCTTGAGTATTGAATCAAACATTTATCAGAGAGTTTGATCCTGGCTCAGGATGAACGCT
>ENA-OUNH01000470-OUNH01000470.1-human-gut-metagenome-genome-assembly--contig:-NODE-470-length-11571-cov-3.649161_pt1 | contig 11571 bp, 11 predicted proteins | sample MGYA00242806_ERZ504814 | MGnify/ENA primary metagenome ERZ504814 (study PRJEB26092, sample SAMD00036389) | human gut metagenome | host: Homo sapiens | study: EMG produced TPA metagenomics assembly of...
GCTGAACACCTGCTCAGGGGTGCCCTCCATCACGATGCGGCCCCGGCTCATGACCAGCACGCGGTCAGCTTGAGCGGCCTCCTCCATATAATGGGTGATCGAGACGATCGTGATACCGGCCTCCCGCAGCTGGCGGATTGTTTTCATGACCTGACTGCGGCCGTGCGGGTCAAGCATGGCGGTCGATTCGTCCAGAACAAGGCAGTCCGGCCGCATGGCGATAACGCCCGCAATGGCAACGCGCTGCTTCTGCCCGCCGGAAAGCTTGTAGGGGGCAGCATCGCGCTTTTCATAGATGCCGGCCAGCTTCATGGCCTCGTCAATGCGGGTGCGGATCTCCTCAGGCGGAACGCCAAGGTTCTCCGGCGCAAAGGCAACATCCTCCTCCACGATGGTGGCAACGATCTGGTTGTCAGGGTTCTGGAATACCATGCCTACCTTCTGGCGCACATCGTAGAGATGGTCCTCGTTGCGGGTGTCCATCCCCTCAACCAGCACCGTGCCCGCCTCGGGCAGGAGGATCGCGTTAAAGTGCTTGGCCAGCGTGGATTTGCCGCAGCCGTTGGCCCCCAGCACCGCCACGAACTCGCCGCGGTGAATGGCAAGGCTCACGCCGTCCACTGCATAGCTGGGCTGCTCGGGGTCATAGCGGAAATGGATGTTCTGGACATTGATCATCGGTTCTTCTTTCGGCATGGTTTATCTCTCCCAGATAGCGGTTGCGCCGCAGGGCACAACACCGCCGGTGGCGGAGACCGGCAGACCGATCTCATCGCAGTGGGTGTGGCCGCCCGTGACGGGGCAGAGCGTCGTTTTAACGATGTATTCCATGACTGCCGGGCTTAAGCCCTCGGTGTAGGAGTTGATGGCAAAGAACAGCGGATCGTCACTCAGGACCTGCTCCGTCAGCGTGATGAGGTCGTAGACATTGTCCTCCAGCTTCCAGATCTCACCGCCGGGGCCGCGGCCGTAGCTCGGCGGGTCCATGATGACGGCATCGTATTTGCTGCCGCGGCGGATCTCGCGCTGGACGAACTTCACGCAGTCGTCCACGATCCAGCGGCAGGGGCGCTCGGCAAGGCCGCTTGCGGCGGCGTTCTCCCGCGCCCAGGCCACCATGCCCTTGCTCGCGTCCACATGGGTGACCGAGGCACCGGCCGCAAGGCACGCCAGCGTGGCGCCGCCCGTATAGCCAAAGAGGTTCAGCACGCGGATCGGCCGGCCGGCCGCGCGGATCTTTTCCTGATACCACGCCCAGTTGACGGCCTGCTCCGGGAAGACGCCGGTGTGCTTGAAGCCGGTGGGGCTGACGATCAGGGTCAGGTCGTTCCAGTGGATCTGCCACTTCTGGGGCAGCCTTTTGTGGTAATCCCACTGCCCGCCGCCCTTGGCGGAGCGGTAGTAGACGGCATCAGCGTTTGCCCACAGCGGGCTGGTTTCGGCATTTTTCCAGATGACCTGCGGGTCAGGTCGGATCAGCAGGGTGCTGCCCCAGCGCTCCAACCGATTATGGTTGGTGGCGTCCAGCAGCTCATAATCCCGCCAGGAATCAGCAGGGCGCATATTCAAGTCTCCTTTTTGTCTTTTTCATCGGTCAAAACATACTCTGCTGGCCGTTGTCGTTGTCGTCAAAGCGGCGGGGCACGGCCATGTGCAGATGCTCATAGGCAAGGCGTGTCACACAGCGGCCGCGCGGGGTGCGTGTCAGCATGCCCATCTGCATCAGGTAGGGCTCGCAGATGTCCTCCAGCGTGACGCTCTCCTCGCCCAGGGCGGCAGCCAGAGTGTCCAGACCTACGGGGCCGCCGCCGTACATCTCGATGATGGCGCGCAGCACGCTGCGGTCCAGCTCGTCCAGACCCAGCTCGTCAATGTCCATCCACCGGCGGGCGGCGATGGCGGTCTCCTCGTCAATGGTGCCATCGCCCTGCACGGTGGCAAAGTCGCGCACCCGCTTGAGCAGACGGTTGGCGATACGCGGCGTGCCGCGGGCGCAGCGCGCCAGCTCAAGCGCGCCCTCTTCGGTGATCGGCACACCTAAAATTCCGGCGCTGCGGCTGATGATATGCCCCAGCTCCCGCGGGCTGTACAGCTCCAGCTTGAGCAGGATGCCGAAGCGGTCGCGCAGGGGGCCGGTCAGCTGCCCGGCGCGGGTGGTGGCACCCACCAGCGTGAACCGGGGCAGATTGATGCGGATGCTCTGGGCGCTGGGACCCTTGCCGATCATGATGTCGAGGGCAAAAATCCTCCAGCGCGGGGTAAAAGGACCTCCTCCACCTGACGGGACAGGCGGTGGATCTCGTCAAATAAAAAAGGACATCGCCCTCCTGCAGATTCGTGAGCAGGGCGGCCAGATCGCCGGGCTTCTCGATGGCGGGGCCGGAGGTGATGCGGATCTGCACACCCATCTCCTGCGCCACAATGCCGGCCAGCGTGGTTTTGCCCAGACCCGGCGGGCCGTAGAGCAGGATGTGATCCATCGGCTCGCCGCGCTGCTGTGCCGCCCGCAGGTAGACCCGCAGGTTGCCCTTGGCCTTCTCCTGACCTACATAGTCATCCAGCGTTTTCGGGCGCAGGCTGACCTCCTCAGCATCGGCGGAGCAGGCGTTGGGGCTGACCAGACGGCTGGGGTCAACGGTGTATTCCTGATTCAAGCTCTAGCACTCCCCTTCCCTTTAAATGCGCGACAGGCTGCGCAGCGCAATCGTGATGATCTCCTGCACCGAGAGGGTCTCGTCCACCCGGGCCACGGCAGCGGCTGCATCGGAGGCGGCGTACCCAAGGCTGACCAGTGCGGCCACAGCCTGCGCCGGTGCGGAGGTGGGCGCGGGGGCGGCGCTGCCGCCCGCAAAGCCGGTGCCGGCGGCCAGACCCTTGCCGACCTTGTCCTTCAGTTCCAGCGTGATGCGCTGGGCAAGCTTGGGCCCAACGCCGGCCGCCTTGGTAAAGGCCTTGTGATCTCCGCTGGACGCGGCAAGGGCGATTTTTTCGGGCGTCATGATCGACAGGATCGCCAGCCCGGCCTTGGGGCCGACACCGGTGACGGCGGTCAGCATCTTGAAGCAGTCGCGCTGCTCCTCCGTTGCGAAGCCGTAGAGGGAGACATCGTTCTCGGTCACATTCATGATGGTATAGACGGTGCCCTCTTTGCCGACAGGGGGCAGAGCCTCGCCGGTGGTGGCGGGGATCTGCACGAAATAGCCGACCCCGCCGCAGCTGATCACAACGGAATCCAGCGTTTTTTTGATGATTTTTCCGGTTAGACAGTAGATCATGGTGTGTCCTTCTTTTGTATGGTGGAAAGCCTTCCCCCACTTGGGGGAAGGCAAGGGATTATCTCACCGGCGTCCCCATCAGGCGGCTGCGGCTGCAGTGGCAGTGGGCAATGGCCATGCCCAGTGCATCGGCGGTATCGTCAGGCTTGGGGATGCTCTCCAGATGCAGCATCATGCGGGTCATCTCCTGAATCTGCTTTTTTACGGCCTTGCCGTAGCCGGTGATGGCCTGCTTGACCTGCATCGGTGTGTATTCGTAGATCGGCACGCCGCACTGGGCCGCGGCGAGCAGAATGACGCCGCGCGCCTCGGCCACGCCGATGACGGTGGTCTGGTTGTGCTGGTAGTACAGCTTCTCGATGGAGAGGGCCTCGGGCTGATAGCGCTTGCAGATATCCAGCACGCCCTCGTATATTTCAACAAGGCGCTGCTCAAACGGGGTGTCCTTCTCGGTGATGACAGCCCCGTAGCCGATGGGCGCAAAGCGGTTGCCGATGTATTCGACCACACCCCAGCCCACAATGGCGTAGCCCGGGTCGATGCCCAAAACACGCATTTATCCCATACCTCCCCACTTTAACCGATATAGTATAACATAAAACAACGCTGCGTCCACTGTTTGGGGTAAACATTCCGTGAATTTGCACAGAAAAAGCAATAAAAATTCTACAAACAAAAAAGCACCTCCCGGACAGGGAGATGCTTGGCTGTAAGGGCAGCGATCAATACCCGATCTGCCGCTTGGCGGCCCGCAGCGCCTTGCGCAGGGGCCGGTACAATAGCAGCATAATGGCAAAGTTGCCTGCGCCGTGCAGGGCATCGTAGCTCAGGCCGCTCAGCCACCAGCTCAGCGCAAAGGCCGGGGTCTTGGCAAACAGGTAGACGGCAGCGCACAGCCCGCCGAAGCACAGGCCGTACAGCCCGCTGAACAAGGCCCAGAGCAGTGCGTGGTCCATACGGCGCAAAAGCCATGTCAGCAGCGCCAGCAGATACCACACATACAGGTACATGGCCCACCAGAGGCCAAACCCGTACAGGACGCCCTGCAGCAAATAAAACAGTGATGGCGGCAGGGGTTTCCCGCGGGAGCTCCAGCGCAAACAGGATGATGAGCAGCGTCACCGGCTCAATGTTCGGCAGGCCGCTCATGGCCTGCTTGCTGACAACGAGCAGTGCCCCCATCAGCCCGCTCAATACCAGGCTGACAACGCGGCGATGGTTACTTCGTGTAGGTGAAGGCATAGCTGTCGCCGTCATGCAGCTCGATGTCGGTCACGCCCACGGTGGTCATCTCACCGGCGGCATCGGTCAGGCACCACCAGGCACCATCGGCGTTATAGTCGGCCTCCTCGCCGTTGACAACGGTGACGAAGCCGGCAGCGGCCTCCTCGGCGCTGATGACACCGGCGGCGGCCAGCGCATCGCTGAGCTTTTCGCCGTCTGCGGCGTCAAGGGTCAGGACGGTGCTTTCGCCGTCGGCACCGGTGACGGTGAAGGTGACCGCGATGGCAGCAGCGGCGTCCTCGGCGGTGGAGACAGCAGCGGACTCAGCCGGTGCGGCCTCGGAAACGACCTCAGAGGAGACAGCCTCGGAGGAGGCGGAGGATGCGGACGCACCGCAGCCGGCCAGCAGACCTGCGGCCAGAATCAGGCTCAGAACCAGAGCAGAAAGCTTTTTCATGGGATGTTACCTCTCTAAAATTGTGATTGCGTACAAATTTGCGCAGCAATCATTATACAAAATGCCAAGAAAAAATGCAAGTGCGTTGTAGGGGACGGTGTGGATGCCCATGAAAAAGTCCGCAATGGCAAACTAGCCCCTCATCCGGCCCTGCGGGGCCACCTTACCCCAAAGAGGGGAAGGCTTTTAGGCCCTTACCCCTCCAGCTGCTCCTTATGATATTGCAGCGTGTACAGCTGGTAATATCTGCCGTGCTTCGCCAGAAGCTCCTGATGGCTGCCCTGCTCAAGAATCTTGCCGTGGGACAGCACGATGATGTTGTCGGCGTGCTGGATGGTGGACAGCCGGTGGGCTACGATCAGCATCGTGCCGACAGAGCGCATCTTTTCCAGAGAATCCTGAATCAGGATCTCGGTCTCAGTGTCGATGTTTGCCGTGGCTTCGTCCAGAATCATGACACTGGGCTTGTGCAGGATCGTCCGCGCAAAGCTCAGCAGCTGCCGCTGCCCGGCCGAGAAGTTGTTGCCGCGCTCGCGGACCTCCTCGTCCAGACCGTGGTCAAGCTTGGCGATAAACTTGTCGGCGTTCACATAGCGGCAGACCCGCAGGATCTCCTCATCCGGAATGCCCTCCTCCCGCAGGACGATGTTGCTGCGGATCGTACCCGAGAAAAGGAACACATCCTGCAGCATCTGCCCGAAATGGCGGCGCAGCGAGGAGATCTTGATCCTGCGGATGTCGATGCCGTCGATCAGGATCTCGCCCCTCTGGAACTCATAGTTGCGGCAGATCAGCGACAAAATCGTGCTTTTGCCGGAGCCGGTGGACCCCACAAACGCCACCGTCTGACGCGGGTCTACATGGAAGGAGACACCCTGCAGCACCCACTCGCCGGGTATATAGCTGAACCAGACATCCCGGAATTCAATCTCGCCCCGCACCTCGTCCAGCTCGATGGCATCGGGGGCATCCACCATCTTCGGCTCAATGTCCATGAGGGAGAACACCTTTTCCGAGGAGGCCAGCGCCGATTGCAGCCAGTTGAACTGCTCGGCCAGATTCTGAATGGGGGTGAAGAACTTGGAGATGTACATGTAAAAGGTCACGATGGTGCCGCCGGTGATGGTCTGGCCCAGAAACGCCAGATTGTCAAGATGGCCCATGCCGCCCAGATAGAACAGGCAGAGAATTGAGCAGATGTACAGCATGTAGACCAGCGGGCGGAATACGCCGAACACAAAGATCTGCTCCTGCGTGACCCGGGAGAGAGTCTGGCTTTTCTCGCGGAACTCCGCCATCTTCTCGTCCTCGCGGCCAAAGATCTGCGTGACCTTGATGCCGGACAGGTTCTCCGACAGGTAGGTGTTGATGTCGGTGGTGGCGTCCTTCACCTTGCGGTAGGCGCGGCGTGAAAACTTGCGGAAGATGACCGTGAAGATCACGATGAACGGCACAAAGCAGAGCACCATCAGGGTCAGTGCGTAATTCAGGCAGAGCATGGCGATCAGTATGCCTAAAATCACAAAGATGTTTTTGGTCAGACTGACAAGAAGATTTGTGAACATCATCGAGATGGCGTTCGTGTCGTTCGTCACACGGGTGACAAGCTTGCCGACCGGAATCTCGTTGAGCTGCCCATGGGAGAGAGATTCGATGTGGGTAAACAGATCCTCGCGCAGGTCGGAGATGATGCGCTGGCCGACCCGCTGCAGGATGACCGCCTGCAGGTAGGTGCTGGCCATGGAAAAGACCAGCACACCTGCATAGACTGCCACACCGATGTAAAGCTGCGGCAGGGCGAAATCCCCGGATACCAGCTCCTCCAGCGCGCCGACGATCAGCGGCGAAACAATGTCATAGGCAATGGAAAAGAGCATCAAAAACAGGACAATGACAAACTTTGCGCGGTAGGGCTTGGCATAACCGGCCAGACGGCGCAGGATCTCGCTGTCCGCCATCGTGCGCTCAAAGCCCATCGTCTCCTTTTTGTCCTTGACCAGCGCGTAGGCCAGCACCAGCAGTGCCGTCACGGCGCCGATGACGGCACCGACCAGCACCAGCGGATTGAGTTCAGTCATCTGTGTCACCTCCCGCTTCGTCCTCCAGCTTTTGCAGATCCACCATGCGGCGGTACGCAGCGCAGCTGCGGTAAAGTGTATCGTGGGGGCCGACAGCCTCCACCCTGCCGTCCTCAATAAAGATGATCTTGTCGAGCTGCTCCACCGTAGAGATGCGGTGGGCGATCAGCAGGGTCGTTTTGCCTGCGCGGCTCGCCTTCAGGTTGTCAAGGATGATGCGCTCGGTGCGGGTGTCAACGGCGGAGACGGAATCGTCCAGAATCAGGATCGGCGCGTCCTTGAGCAGGGCGCGGGCAATCGAGATGCGCTGCTTCTGCCCGCCGGAGACGGTGACGCCGCGCTCACCGAGGACGGTCTCAAACCCGTCCTTGAAGTCCACGATGTTGTCCCGGACATCGGCCAGCGCAGCGGCATGGTCGATCTCCTCCCGGCTGGCACCGTCCACACCGAAGCCGATGTTATGGGCGATCGTATCCGAGAAGAGGAAATTGTCCTGCGGTACATAGGCGCAGGCATTGCGCACCGAGCGGATGGATACGCTGTTCACATCCTGCCCGTCCACAAACAGGGTGCCGTCCGGCACATTGTAGGTGCGCAGCAGCAGGTCCACCAGTGCGGTCTTGCCCGCGCCGGTCTTGCCTACGATGCCTACGCTCTCGCCGGGCTGTACGGTGAAGGAAACATCCCGCAGCACATCGTATTCGCCGTCCGGATAGCGGAAATTCAGATGCCGGAACTCGATGCCGCCGCGCGGGTCGGTCAGGTCGGCCACGCCGTCCCGGTCGGCCACATCGATCGGCGCATCGAGCAGCTCGGTGATGCGGTTCAGTGATGCCTTGCCGCGGGCTGTTTTTTCAATCAGCATCGAGATCGCCATGATGGGCCAGACGATGGCCTCAAAGTAGCCGATATACTCCACCAGCTGCCCGGCGTTGAACTGCCCGCGCCAGACAAGCCAGCCGCCGTAGCCGAGAATGACACAGATGACCGACTCGCAAAAAGGGTGACCAGTACCTCGAGCAGGGTGGCAATCTTTGTGTAGGTGACGTTGATCTCCTCGTTCTGCTTGTTCAGCTTACGGAAGGCAATCAGCTCCTTCAGCTCCTTGACGAACGCCTTGATGACCGCGATGCCGGAAAAGTTCTCCTGCGCAAAGTCTGACAGGTCGGAAAAGGCCTGCTGGCGCTCCTCCCACCGCTTGGTCATGACCTGACTCATCACGGTGCCGATGGCGAACATGACGCCCGCAGGGATCAGCGCCAGCAGCGTCAGGCGAAAATCCATCCGCCACATCTTGACCAGCGCCATCAGCCCCAGCACGGCGGCGTCAAAGAACATCAGGATGCCGTCACCGAAGCACTCCTGAATGGTGTCAAGGTCGTTGGTGTACAGGCTCATCAGGTTGCCGACCTTGTTAAGCTGGTAATACTGCTGGGACAGGCGGCGGCTGTGGTCGAACATCCGCTCCCGCAGGTCAGCGGTGACCCGCACAGCAGAGCCGAAAAAGCAGATGCGCCACAAAAAGCGGCCTACCACCATAAGCACTACGATCCAGATCATAGGCAGGCAGATGTGCTGAAACAACACCTGCTTGTCAAAGGGGATTGTCTGGCCGTTTACGACCACCTGCCCCAGATTGACGCCGTTGATGACCAGCCGGTATAGCTCCGGGATCAGAAGCTGGATGTAGTCCACCATCAAAAGCGACACAATGCCCAGAAGCAGCACCGGCGCATTTTTGAGGTAGTATCGGTTGATGTGTTTGCCGAAGATCACGGCGGGTATACCTCCCTTATCCATACAGTGTGCGGCAAAGGCCGCAGATAACCAGTATAGCGTACCTGCGCGGTTTCGTCAATCGTCCCCCGAAAATGCGCAGAACGGTATACAAAAAAATCCCCACCGGGGGGTGACCCGATGGGGATTTGGTGCGCGGTACAGGACTCGAACCTGTGACCTCCTGCACGTCAAGCAGATGCTCTACCAGCTGAGCTAACCGCGCATGTTGCGCCGCCTCTTGGCGACGCATATTAGTATAACAGATGCTTTTACAAAATGCAAGCCCTTTTGCAAAAAAAACTTTTGCTTTTTTGCCGTGTGCGCGGGGCGGGGCTTACGGCACAGTGGTCTCCAGCTGCGGGGCACCGCCCGCAAGCGCCTCGGCGGTCAGGGGGGCCGGGGCCTCGGCGGGCTTGTCCAGCTTTTCGCGGGCTACGGCCAGCATCAGCTTGATGCGGTTCTCCTGATTGACGCGGGTGGCGCTGGGGTCATAGTCCACGGGGGTAATGTTCGCATCGGGGTGCAGGGCGCGGATCTTGTTGATCATACCCTTGCCCACAATATGGTTGGGCAGGCAGCCGAACGGCTGCGCGCAGACGATGTTGCCGTAGCCGCCCTCGACCAGCTCGATCATCTCGGCGGTCAGCAGCCAGCCCTCGCCCATCTTGGCACCCAGAGAGATGATGCCCTCGGGCTTCTTCATCAGCTCGCGGAAGGAGCCCGGTGCGTAGAAGCCGTACTTGCGCATGGCGTCATAGCTGGCGCAGCCAATCGAATCCAGCCAGCTCAGAAAGAAATCCGCACCGCCCGCCACCAGCTTGTTGCCGCCATACAGGTCGATGTCCAGCCGGTAGTTGGCCACGCAGTATTCCACAAAGCCCATCAGGCCGGGCAGGTTGACCTCGCAGTCCTGACTTTCGAGGAACTTTTCCAAGTCGTTGTTGCCCAGCGGCGAATATTTGACATAAATTTCGCCCACCACGCCGACCTTGACCTTCGGCACGCGGGTGATGGGAATCGTCGCGTAGTCGGCGGCAATGTCGTAGAATCGTTTTTTCATATCGTGGGCGGCGTAGTTTTTGTCATCGCGGATCCAGCCCTGAATTTCAGCAATCCACTTTTCGGTCATTGCGTCAGCATCGCCCCTGCGGTTTTCATAGGCGCGGGTCTGGCTGCGCAGCGCCACCAGCAGATCGCCGTAGAAGATGGACGCAATGACCTTGCGCAGCAGCGGCAGGGTCAGCGGCAGACCGCTGCCCTTTTCCAGCCCGGAGAAGTTCAGCGAGGCCACGGGGATATTGCCGTAGCCCGCCTTGACGAGCGCCTTGCGCAAAAGCTTGATGTAGTTGGACGCACGGCAGCCGCCGCCCGTCTGTGTGATGAGCAGCGCGGTATGGTCCAGATCGTACTTGCCGCTGTTCAGCGCGTCCAAAAACTGCCCGATGACCAGCAGCGCCGGGTAGCAGGTGTCGTTGTGGACATATTTCAGGCCCAGCTGCGCGACCTCGCTGCCGCAGTTGCCCAGCACCTCGGTCTGGTAGCCCTCGCTGGCAAGTGCCGCCTGCATAAGCCGGAACTGGGTAACCGCCATGTTGGGAATGAGAATTTTATGGGTCTTTACCATGTCCTTGGTAAAGTTGGGAGTTATGTATTCCATGGAATTGCCTCTTATTTTTTGTCCTCTTTCCGTTCCTCCAGCGCTGCAAACAGGCTGCGCAGGCGGATGTTGACCGCGCCGAGGTTGGTGATCTCATCGATCTTGAGCTGGGTGTACAGCTTGCCGCCCGCCTGCAGGATCTCGCGGGTCTCATCGGTGGTCACGGCGTCCAGACCGCAGCCGAAGGATACCAGCTGCACCAGATCCATGTCGGGATTCTCGGTGCAGTATTTGGCGGCGGCGTACAGGCGGCTGTGATAGGTCCACTGGTTCAGCACCGAGGTCTGGAATTTCTGCTCATGCCAGCTGACGGAATCCTCACTGACGACAGCCGCGCCCTGCCGGATGATGAGCTGGTCGATGCCGTGGTTGACCTCCGGGTCCACATGGTAGGGGCGGCCCGCCAGCACAATGATGCGGCGGCCCTCGGCGCGGGCGGCGGCGATGATCTCGCTGCCCTTGTCGCGCAGCTGCTGCATGTGGCGGTGATACTCATCATAGGCGGCGTCAATGGCCTCGCGCACCGCCTTTTTGTCAATACCGGGGAAATATTTGTCAAGCGACTGCTGGAATTTCTTGTAGAAATCCTTGCGGCGCTCCAGATTGAAGTAGTCGTATAGGAACCGCGTGCCGTTCAGCTCGGGGCAGTTGCCCTCCAGCACCTCGGGGTAATAGGCGACCACGGGGCAGTTATAATGGTTGTCCCCCAGATGCTCATCAAGGTTGTAGCTCATGCAGGGGTAGAAGATGGCGTCCACGCCCTGCTCGCACAGCCAGTGGATGTGGCCGTGGCTCAGCTTGGCGGGGAAGCAGGCTGTGTCGCTTGGGATCGTTGCCTGACCGCTCTGGTACAGGCTGCGGCTCGAGAAGGGGCTGACCACGACCTCGAACCCCGAGGCGGGTGAACAGCGTGTGCCAGAACGGCAGCAGCTCATACATGTTCAGGCACAGCGGCAGGCCGATGCGCGCGCGCGGTGCGGCGGGCGCGAGGGGCATTGCGGTAGCCGTCCAGCAGCTTCAGCTTGTAGGCGTACAGGTTCAAGTCCTCATTATTGGCCTTGCCGGTCACGGGCTTGTCGCAGCGTTGCCCGAGATGTACCG
>ENA-OUNH01000472-OUNH01000472.1-human-gut-metagenome-genome-assembly--contig:-NODE-472-length-11561-cov-3.230366_pt1 | contig 11561 bp, 14 predicted proteins | sample MGYA00242806_ERZ504814 | MGnify/ENA primary metagenome ERZ504814 (study PRJEB26092, sample SAMD00036389) | human gut metagenome | host: Homo sapiens | study: EMG produced TPA metagenomics assembly of...
CTCATGCCATAAAGCTGTATGAGTTGATTTCCCATTCCCGAATGCCCGGAAAAAAGACCAGGCCTTATCATGGTAAAGAATGGATGCGGAATGAATGGCAAAGAGCCCGTTTTTCTGCGCAATAAAAAGAAAAAACAGGCGTATTGCGTGGAACAGGTTGTCTGTATTAAGCTCAGTTGCCTGGGCATGGCAGTGGATCCGCACATAGGAACCATCCTTGAGCATGTGAGCTTCGTAAATATTCTGCATCTGAGGAAAAAGAACAACGTAGCGGTCAGAATTTTCGAAGATAGTCATTTCGGAATTCTGCAGAAGAACCTGCTCATAACAGCGGCTGGCCGGAGGTGCAGTGACCAGCTCAAGTATCTGATCTGGTTCCGCAGAATTTTTTTTATAAAAGGGCTCGAAACATTTGGAAAACAGTTCCCGGGGACCGTATAGCTTCATTGTGATCCCGGCAATGACCATAGAGCCGGAAAGCTCTTTGGAAATCGGATGGAGATCTTCTGTGATCATTCCCAGGCCTGTAAGCTGCGTAAGAAAATTCATCACATCACTGTGCAGCTCAGGGAAAAAAGCTTCATCCAGCTGATAAACCCTGGCAAGCAGTTTTACCAGCTCCTCTGGTTCTGCTCCTTCATTGTGCTGCAGAATATTCCATAAAAATGAGCTGGTCTCATTGAGGATAAAGCTTTTTTTCTGGTCTGCGATCTGCTGGCCATATGGCAGCAGGTAACAGGTATCTTTGATTTTCCGGAGGGTATATCCGGGTTGACATCTGAACATAATAAAAAGGTTTCCTTTCTCTTTCTGAAAGTCAAAGTTTTCAAAACAGATTATAACACAAAAATCAGCAAAATCTTTCGATGAGTTGAAAATAGACATTGTAAAAATTCTGTGACTCATTTATAATGAGTAACAGATTCTAAAGATGTTATAAACAACAGGAGGAAAGCCTTGAAAAGAGAATTAGTTATTGTCATTGATTTTGGCGGTCAGTACAATCAGCTGGTTGCAAGACGTGTCAGAGAATGCAATGTATATTGCGAAATCTATTCTTATAAGACAGATCTTGAGAAGATTAAAGCGATGAATCCTAAGGGAATCATCCTTACCGGCGGACCAAACAGCTGCTATGAGGCAGATTCACCGACTTACCAGAAAGAATTATTCGAGCTTGGAATTCCGGTGCTGGGACTTTGCTATGGAGCACAGCTTATGATGCATGTCCTTGGAGGAAAAGTTGAGAAGGCAGATGTCAGCGAATACGGCAAGACAGAGCTTCTTATTGATAAGAAAGATTCCAGAATCTTTAAGAATGTATCCGACAGAACGATCTGCTGGATGAGCCATACAGACTATATTTCTCAGGTCGCACCGGGATTTGAGATCGCTGCACATACAGCAGACTGTCCGGTAGCAACTGCTCAGAATGAAGAGAAGAAACTGTATGCGATCCAGTTCCATCCGGAGGTACTTCACACAGTAGAAGGAAAAACCATGCTGTCCAACTTCGTACTTGGTGTCTGTGAATGTGCCGGAGACTGGAAGATGGATGCCTTTGTTGAACACACGATCAAAGAGATCCGTGAGAAAGTCGGCGATGGAAAAGTTCTCCTTGCTCTTTCAGGCGGCGTAGATTCCTCCGTAGCAGCAGGACTTCTTTCCAGAGCGATCGGCAAGCAGCTTACCTGCGTATTTGTAGACCACGGACTTCTTCGTAAAGATGAGGGAGATGAGGTTGAGGGTGTGTTCGGACCGAACGGACAGTTTGACCTGAATTTTATCCGTGTCAATGCACAGCAGAGATATTATGACAAGCTTGCAGGCGTTACAGAGCCTGAGGCGAAACGTAAGATCATCGGTGAAGAATTTATCCGTATCTTCGAGGAAGAAGCCAAGAAGATCGGTGCTGTAGATTTCCTTGCACAGGGAACCATTTATCCGGACGTTGTAGAGAGCGGTCTTGGCGGAGAATCCGCAGTGATCAAATCCCATCACAACGTAGGTGGACTTCCTGATTTCGTAGATTTCAAAGAAATCATCGAGCCGCTCCGCGACCTCTTTAAAGATGAGGTTCGTAAAGCCGGTCTTGAGCTTGGTATCCCGGAAAGACTGGTATTCCGTCAGCCATTCCCGGGACCGGGACTTGGAATCCGTATCATCGGTGAAGTCACCGAAGAAAAAGTACGCATCGTACAGGATGCAGACTACATCTACCGTGAAGAAGTCGACAATGCAGCCGCCGACTACAAAAAAGAACACGGAGAAGATCCGTCCTGGATGCCGAACCAGTACTTTGCAGCCCTTACAAATATGCGAAGCGTAGGTGTAATGGGAGACTTCAGAACATACGATTATGCAGTGGCACTCCGTGCCGTTAAGACTATTGACTTTATGACTGCGGAGTCTGCTGAGATTCCTTATGCAGTGCTTAATAAGGTTATGAACCGTATTATTAATGAGGTTAAGGGCGTGAACCGCGTATTCTATGATCTTACCAGTAAGCCACCTGGAACGATTGAGTTTGAATAACGGACAAAAAACCTCGGATGCCCATTTTACAAGAGTTTCCGAGGTTTTGTTATGTCTGTTGGCTCTATTTTGGCTCTATTTAAGAAATTTTGATAGGTAAAAACGTCGACGGATTAAAAATATAGGATTTGAGCAACCAAACAAAAACATAGATATAATAAATCCGATTGTGGCACTTAGTAAAGCTGAAAGCAGTTGCTGATAAGGACGTTTTTCTTTTTCTTGTGCTTTTTCAATTTCATCTAATTGCTTTCCTTCGGTGAATGCCACAATTTCTTTGTACGTCATAATATCATTTTCTTTTTTGAACTTTTCTACTCTTAAAGCGTAATATATCATAATTAAGAAAAGAATTCCCCAAACGATATATCCACAATATCCTAAAAATACTGCCAATGGCACAGCTGCAATGACAGTTAATATTAAAAGTACTGTAAAAATAGCTCCATCACGATTAAATTTCTGTATAGCTTCTTTGCTAATTTCTTCTTTCATAGTAGTAATATCTCCTTTGATTAGTTGATCAAGAGAGATGTGAAATGTTGAACTTAACAGTAGCAGGCTATGAATATCTGGATAACTTTTATCATTTTCCCAATTAGAAATAGTTTGTCTTGTGACATATATTTTTTCTGCAAGTTCTTCCTGAGATAAATTCATATCTGTTCGATATCTTTTTATCTGTTTATACAGTTCCAATGCGCGTCCTCCTTTTTACGTGTTTTTTCTCTCGACCTAGACATATCGTATTAAATGTTAGTAAATGATTCTATCAAAATGCTTTTACATAGAGTAAATTCAATAGTCAAAGGTCTTTTACATAGTAGAATGAGAGGTTATATCTATTGTGGAAATACTTTTACAGTAATTCTGTTGGTTCCTTTTTGACAACCATATTATCATCTACTAGATGATTTTTTATATCTTCCATGTTCTGCTCAATCTCAGTGATAGTTTCTGCATAATTATCTTCGGCACTCAATTTATTCTTGGAGTTTTCCAGTATTTTTCTTTTATTTGCTTTGCTTTAAGATAGGTGCAAAGTTTATTGTTGATAGCAGCGTTCTGAAAAGAAAATTTCACAGTAGAAGGGATAAACTCTCCATTTTCATCTCTTTCTGCTTCAAATTTCATATCTACTTGCTCATCTAATTTAAACAGTAAAGAAAGTACATCAGATACAGTTTCTATATCAAAATCCATGAATAGATTAATGCTGATGCCAAGAGCGTTTGTGATTTTCAGTAATTGATCCGGCTTTGGATTGCGAATACCATACTCATACTTTTTGATAGTAGCCGGATTTATGCCGGAAAGATTTCCCAACATTTCTTGTGATATTCCACGTATATTCCGATAATATTTGATTTTTTCTCCGACAGTCATAGTGTTTCTCCTTTTTGTGTTTTGTGGGTATAGAGATAGTTTAGCACATTGGGACACATTTGTGTATAAAAATTTATGAAAAATACTTGACGAACACAAATGTGTACTATATAATACGAATTACAAGGAACACAAAAGTGTACTAAGATTAAAGAGGAAAGGAGAAATGAATATGGAGAATACGATGAAAATGTATATTACCGCAGATGAAGTTGCTGAATTACTCGGAGTATCTAGAGGGTATGCATATAAAGTTATTCGAGGACTGAATGATGAGTTGAAAGCAAAGGGATTTCGAGTGATTTCAGGGAAAGTGCCAAGAAAGTATTTTCAGGAAAAATATTATGGAATGGTTGTTTAGAAGAAAGAGGGGATGAAGATATGCCGGCAACAAGAGACGGAAAATTATGGCGCAGTCAGTTTTATTATAAAGACTGGCAGGGAGTACGCCGCAAAAAGAACAAACGAGGTTTTAAGACAAAAGGAGAAGCAGATGAATGGGAAAGAAACTTTCTTCAGCAACAGCAGAAGAATCTGGATATCAGTTTTGAGAATTTTGTAGAAATTTATTTTGCGGATATGGAGAACCGTTTACGGGAAAGCACGATTATTAATAAGCGATATGTGTTTGACTTGAAAGTAACTCCGTATTTCAAACATAAGAAAATGTGTGAAATTCGAACTTCAGATATCAGAGCATGGCAGAATGAGTTGATTAAAAGGGATATGCTCCGACTTATCTGAAAAGTATTAACAATCAGTTGGCAGCGCTTTTTAATTATGCTGTACGCTATTATGATCTGCGTGATAATCCTTGCAGAAAAGCAGGAAGTATCGGAAAGAGCAAGGCTGATGAAATGGATTTTTGGACAAAACAGGAGTTCAAAGAGTTCTTGCCATCTATGGATAGTAAGCCTGAAGCAAGAATGGCATTCCTGCTCTTATATTGGACTGGTATGAGAATTTGGAGAATTGCTTGCTTTAACTTATGAAGATATAGACTTAGAAAAACGTTGTATCACGATTAACAAGTCATATCAGCGTTTGAACGGTAAGGATATGATCACGCCGCCGAAGACTCCGAAAAGCAATCGTCAAATATCTATTCCGCCATTTTTAGCGGAAGAATTAAAAGAATATTGCAGTATGTTGTATGGAATAACGGCAAATGAAAGAATGTTTCGATTTACAAAATCATTCATGGAACATGAAATGGTTCGGGGATAAAAGAAACAGGTGTTAGACGTATCCGTCTGCATGATTTAAGACATTCTCATGCGTCATTGTTGGTTGAAATGGGATTTCAGCCATTGGCGATTGCAGAACGGTTGGGGCATGAGAAGATTGAGACTACCTTGAACACATACTCACATTTGTATCCCAATAAACAAGCAGAATTGGCAGAGAAGTTGGAAATTGCCAATGGAGAGGAGTAGCTATGAGCGGAGTACACAAATACCCAACAATCAGTTTTCGTATTTCTCCAAGAGAGAGGGACGAAATAGAAGCAAAAATCAAAGCGAGCGGTATGCAGAAAAAAGATTATTTTGTACGTTCCTGCATTTATAACAAAGTGTGCGTAGTCGGGAAAAAGAAGTGATATATCAACTGGTTGAGGAATTACAACTTATGCAGTACAACATTGCGGAAATCCTAAAGCAATTTGAAGAGCAGGAAATCCTGTTATCAGACGAAGGATTGGAGCAGATGAAAAATGACTGTCTGGATATGCTGAAAGCCATTATATGGATGTTAGACGGAGCAAAGTATCTTTGGCAGGGAACTGAAAAAAGTCCTGACAGCGGCAACTGTTAGGACTTACGAAAAATCGGATAACCTTTGTTATCAAGATATTTACAAAATCAGTATAACAGAGGTTCTCCGCAGAAACAACAGAATTTTTGAATGGAGGACTTTATGGAAGAACAGAAAATTGAATTAAAAATTATCAATATGGCAGATATTCAATCGCAGGAAATTGAATGGTTGTGGTATCCGTTTATCCCTTATGGGAAATTGACAATTATTCAAGGCGATCCGGGAGATGGAAAAACAACACTTGTATTGAATCTTGCAGCCAAATTATCAAAGGGTATCGGACTTGATGAAGATATGCAGGTATCAGAGCCTATGAATATTATTTATCAGACTGCCGAGGATGGATTAGCAGATACAGTTAAGCCAAGACTTGAAGTGGCAGATGCTGATTGTGAGAAAATTATGGTTATTGACGAAAGCGAAAAATCTCTTTCTATGATAGATGAACGTTTGGAACAGGCGATTGTTCAAACCAATGCACGATTACTTATTTTAGACCCGATACAAGCCTATCTGGGTGGCGGAATGGATATGAACCGGGCAAATGAAGCAAGAGATATGACTAAGAAATTAGGACTTTTAGCAGAGAAGTATAAGTGCGCGATTATCCTAATTGGTCATATGAATAAGGCTGCCGGAAACAAGGCGGCATATCGAGGAATGGGTTCGATTGACTTTTTTGCAGTAGCAAGAAGCGTTCTTTTAGTCGGCAGAATAGAGGGACAGAAAAATACAAGAGCAGTTGTGCAGATAAAGAATAACCTTGCCGCATTCGGACATTCAAAGGCATTTGAACTGACGGAAGAAGGCTTTCATTGGCTGGGCGATTATGAAATTACGGCAGACGAATTGTTGGGAGGAATCACCCCGAAAGCAAATAAAAAGGAGCGGGCAAAACAACTCATTTATGAACTGGCAGAAACAAACAGCGTGGTAAAAAGTGAGGATATTGTTAACCTTGCCGAAGAAAAAGGAATTTCAAAACGAACATTGGAAAATGCGAAAAAAGAGTTGGGTATTAAAGGAAAACGGATTGGAGAATCATGGTATTGGAAACTTGATGAAATCGTGAAACCGTAGATAAGAACGCAACAATGCAGAGTGTATAGAAATTGCAGAGACGTAAATGTAAGGTTGCAAAAACTAAAGACATTGCATTGTTGCGGAGTTGGAAAGGAGAGCGTATGAAACAAATACAGATACCGGAGCAGTTATTTATGGAACTTGTAAAATTTCATTTGCTGGATATGGAAGAAAATTTACCAAGTATAAAACAAGGATTAGAAGCGAAATTGGATGCTTTGGTAATGAGAGATTTATATTCAAAATACAAAACTGCGCCCACAGAGGAAGAACGGGAACAGGCGAGAAAAGAATATCTGGACAAACGAGGAGTGCCGGAGAAATTCCGGTAGGTAAATTTCTTCTTTGATGATAGAAACAGGAGCGTCACACGCACCTGTAAATAACAGATAAGGCAGGAAAGGAGTGTTGCGGATGTTGAAGCAGCCGGAAAGAGAAAAGCAGAAATGTGAATGCTTATTTTATGAGATGGAGGGCAGACAGATACAAAAAATGAACAAGGTACTGGCAGACGTGGAACTGACAAAAGCAGAGGAAAAAACTCTGATATGGCTTGCCGGATGGGAAGAAAGTACCGTAGAACATCTGCTGTCAGTCATAGAAAAAGCAGCCCGAATATGGGCAGATCAAAAGGGCGGATACGCCCATAAATATAAGCGTAAGTCCGAGAAGTAATCGGATTTTGTTAAACAAAACAAGCCCTCGGCGCTTGAGAGCGAAATACACCCATCGCACAAACTTTGTTTATGCTCTGTGTATTTCGCCCTGCCGGGAGCTGTACCGCCAACAGGCGGATAAGTTCGTAAACAGGTGCCTATGCACCTACTCACAGCAAAGCTGGCGAGAGGCAGGGAAGGAGGATGCTTATAGGCAGACATTCATTTATCAGACAAAGTAAGCTGTCCGATGTGGCAGGGCGTATTGATTATATCTCCAATCCGAAACGACAGGAGTATCTCTATGAGACCTATCAGACAGAAGGGGCAACACCGGAGTTTTGGAAAAATCTTGCAAGAGAAAATCAGTTGGATTTTAAGGCGAGCGGATCGGCAGGGAAATGTATCGAAGGGCGTGAGTTTATTATTGCACTTCCCGAAAGTTTTGTTCAGTACAGGGCAGGTGATGTGGTAAGACTTTTTACGGAAACTTTCCATAAAAGATATGGTATGGAGTGTAGTGCCGCCCTTCATCATAACAAGACAAAAACGAATTATCATATCCATCTGGTATTCAGCGAACGGAAAATGTTGGAGCAGCCTGAAGTGAAGATTGCCACTCGAAATATGTTTTATGATGAGCAGGGAAAACATAGACGCACGAAAAAAGAGATTTTAGACGAGCAGGGAAATATCCGAGCAGGGTGCAGCATTATCTCGAAAGGGGAAGTTTATGAAAGTCATATCTTCACAAAAAAGAGGAATGGTTTAAGGACAAATCATTTACTAAAGAAGTGAAGGAACTGTTTACGGATACAATTAACTGCTATGTAAAAGAAGAATCAGAAAAACTTTCTGTATTCCAGCAGGGAGGTGTTTATCTAGCAACGAAGAAAATCGGAAAGAACAATCCGAAGGCAGAGGAGATAAAGGCAGACAATGCGGCAAGGCAGGAATGGAATCGGACAGTTGATGTGGCATTAGTCGAGGGTGTTCCTGAAAAGGATATTTTGAAAATCAAGCAGGAAAAAATCACAGACAAAACCTTGCAATCTATTAGGAAACACGGTTGGCTGCCGGATATGTTCCGTCTGATTATCCGAGGTGCGAAAGACTTTTTACAGGAAGTAATTTTCAAATTTAAACTACCGCCAAAACCTGTGTCAAAGATTGATTTACAGGAGTGGAAAGATATGCAGAAGGTTATGTATGAATTGCAGAGACAGTCCATGGAGATAAAACGCACACAGCAGGATATTTCTTCTTTGAAAAAGCAACTGTCAGAGTTACGAGGGTTCTTTAAAGGCAAAGAGCGAAAATCTCTGGAAGGGCGAATTGAACTGTTAGAGGATTTGGAAAAGCGTCTGCACAGGAGTATGGAGCAGATCGTAAAACGTGAAGGGTATCCAAATGTGCAATCATTTCAGAAGGTCTATAACAAGGCAGAAAACTGATTATGGAATACAATGAAGAACTGCGAGCATGGAAAAATCAGACGGAGCAGAAGAAAGAAAATCCGTTAGAACAGCCGAAAAAAGCAAGTGTACTGGAAAAACTACACCGCTATCAGCAGGAATGCAGACAGCAGCCGAAACGGTCAGTTAAGAAAAAATCTATGGATAGAGAACGATAAGAAAGGTGGAAAATGTCTTAGAAGGGGTTAGAAGAATGAACAACATACAGGCGTATGTGAAGGAGATTGTGGAGAAAGAGATTATTTGCCAATAAGGAAAGTATGATAGAAAGCAAGTCTGAAAAGGCTTGCTTTTCGTTTGATAATAATGTTGTGCGACTAGACAACGATAATTGAAAATTACTTCAATTATAATAGAAAAAATGATACAATATATGAAACAGAAAGCAAAGGGGAGAGGGATATGCTTTTATATGACTTAATTGAAAAATGTTCTTATAGAGATAAATTTCAAAACGAGCATGAACAATGCGAAGACTGTTCATACGGAGATAATTGCCCAGGTGACTGTCAGAAGTGTATGCAATATGTGCATTATCCGCAGAATGCGCCAGTACCACGAAAATATGATTGTGTTCATATGGCAGATTGTTATTATTGTAAATATGCATATAAATATGCCTCGGAAATCACATATGGTTTAGCGTGTTTTGCTGAGATTCGGAATAAGAAAACGTTAAAGATTATGTCCGTTGGGTGTGGTCCGTGTACAGAGTTAGCAGCAGTTGATTATCTTAAAGAAAAAGGTGTACTTAATTATGAAAAATTGCAATATAGAGGGATTGATCCATTAGGAAATGTGTGGAGGCGTATTTGGAGTGATATTAAAGAATATTTTGGAAATGGAATTAATTTTTATCAAAAAGATATATTAGAATTAGTTGATATAATTACTAGACATAGCTGGGTTCCCGATGTACTGATTTTTCAATATGTATTTTCAGATATGTATAAGAATTCGAGTACAATAGAGATAAATCAGTTTATTGATAAGTTGGCGACTTTTTTAAATGCATGTGGTGAAAAGCCGATTTATATTTTATGTAACGACATAAACTTAAGCAAAGCATATAATGGTGGAAGAGAATTTTTTGATGCATTAGAATCAAAAATTAGTAATCCAAAGATAGTTAGGAGAATGCATTTTAATAACAACAATAAAGACAGACATTTTGAATATGGGGATGAATATAAAAGGAATTGTCTTATTTTTGATGACATTCCGGATGAAATAAGAAAGGCATATAATCCATTTGACAGTTGTGCTAGTGCACAGATACTCATAAAAAAAGAGCAGAAAGAAGTGATTAGATGATTTTGAGTGTAAGTAGAAGAACAGATATTCCGAATTATTATTCTGAATGGTTTTTTAATAGATTAAAAGAGGGATTTTTATATGTTCGTAATCCAATGAATTTTCATCAAATAAGTGAAATTAAAATATCGCCAGATGTGGTAGACTGTATTGTGTTTTGGACTAAAAATCCATTGCCGATGATGGAGAGATTAGACGAACTAGAAGCGTATAATTATTATTTTCAGTTCACACTTACAGGGTACGGAAATGATGTGGAGAGAAATTTGCCAAATAAAAAAACATCAGTCATTCCTATTTTTCAAGAATTATCAAATAGAATAGGTAAAGAAAAGGTGGTTTGGAGATATGATCCTATTTTTTTTAGTAATAGGTATAATGCCAAATATCATTTAAAAGCATTTAGAAGTATTGCAGAGGCATTAAGTGGATATACGGAAAAATGTGTAATCAGTTTTTTGGATATTTATCCTAAGAATAAGAAAATATGGATAATTTGTTAAGTTATGATTTGAGCGATAGTGAATTACGGGGATTTGCAAAAGAATTAAGCAATATAGCAAAAGAAAATCATATCAAAATTGGAAGTTGTGCTGAAAAAATTGATTTGGATGAATATGGAATAATTCATAATTCCTGTATTGATAAGGAATTAATTGAAAAAATTATAGGTTGCAAATTAAAGATAAATAAAGACAAAAATCAGCGTATTGAATGTGGCTGTGTAGAAAGTGTTGAGGTAGGTACATATAATACATGTAAAAACGGATGTGTATATTGTTATGCGAATTATAGTGCAAAAAATGTGGAATCTAATTTCCAAAAGTATGATCCTTTGTCACCACTTTTATGTGGTCATATAGAAAAAGATGATAAGATTAGTACTAGAAAGGTTGTGTCGTTAAAGGAAACACAGATAAGCATTTTTGACATTTGAATTTTTAGATAATATTTAAGTTGCGAGGGAAATAAAAATAGAAATTGTGATGGCTCTATTTTGGCTCTAATAATTTGGCATGAGAAAAATATCAGATAAAATCCAGAGAATACGAATACAAAATGGCACAAATGTGTACTGAAAACTACCTGGATTATCTAATCCACACCCGAGTTTGAATAAGAGCCACTATTTTTATGCAAGTCTTTTTGGCACTTTTTTTGCGATTTCTTTTGATATTTTGCGTTTGCCGAAACGTCACCGGAAACCTGTGAAGAGATGACGTAGAGCAAGGGAAAAGAAAAAGAAACCAAAGAAAAACCCAAAAAACTAACAAATAAAACCAACTAAGAAACC
>ENA-OUNH01000473-OUNH01000473.1-human-gut-metagenome-genome-assembly--contig:-NODE-473-length-11544-cov-1.961023_pt1 | contig 11544 bp, 16 predicted proteins | sample MGYA00242806_ERZ504814 | MGnify/ENA primary metagenome ERZ504814 (study PRJEB26092, sample SAMD00036389) | human gut metagenome | host: Homo sapiens | study: EMG produced TPA metagenomics assembly of...
GTAAATTCGAAATATGCTTCATACCAGGATAAAAGAAATATATGCATTGTGTATAAATAAATGCATTTATATTTATAAAAATACAACAATATTCAATATTTTTACATGAAGTATTGAAAAATAAAAAAAGTGGTATACTAATTTAAAAATAGTCACCAATACAAAGGAAGCAAAGGGGAAAACAATATGTTGAAATTTAAATGAACAGAAACAGATTGAAAGTGTGAATGGAGCGCTTGCTCTGAGAAATCAAATTAATGAATTGATTGATGGAATTTGTAAAGAAGGATACAAAAATATTTGTTGGCTCGGTATCGGTGGAACATATGCATCTTGCCTCCAGGCAGAGGTTCATATGAAAGAAAAATCAAAACTTTCATTTTTTGTTGAAAACGCAGCAGAGTATTTGACAACTGGAAATAAAAAAGTTGGAGAAGGAACTATTGTAATTATTTCGTCTGTTACAGGAACAACTTCTGAAATCGTAGATGGAGTAAAAAAAGCACAGAAGAGTGGAGCAAGGGTGATTGGTTTTATTGATGTTGCTACTGCAGAACTTGCAAAACTTGTAGACTATGTGATTACATATCCTGCCAATGAACAATTGAAATTTTATATGGTAGCAGATAGATTTATGTATAATGCAGGAGAATTTCCAGAATATGAGGATTTATACAAGGAGTTGGATCAGTATTTGGCAACTGCACTTGTGGAAGTTGAAAAGGAAGCAGATGCTTTCGGAGAAGAATTTGCAAATCGTCATAAGGACGACAAAATTCATTATTTTGTTGGGGCTGGGAACCAGTATGGTGCCACATATTCTTATGCAATGTGTTATTGGGAAGAACAGCATTGGATTCGTACAAAATCTATCCACAGTGCAGAATTTTTCCATGGAATGTTAGAAATAATTGACAAAGATACACCAGTTACAGTATTTATTGGGGAAGATTCTCAGAGATCATTGAGCGAGCGCGTTGCAAACTTCTTGCCACGCATTTGTGGAAAATACAATATTATTGATACCAAGAAATTTGAATTAAAAGGAATTAGTCCAGAGTACAGAGGATATATATCACATTTAGTGATGCATGCGGTAACACAGAGAATTGATGTACATATGGAAAAAGTCAATTGTCATCCTATGGAAATCAGAAGATATTACAGATGTCTGGACTATTAAGGTGGCAAAATGGACAGAAAGATAAGAGTAGCAGCAATAGGAGATAATTGTATTGATTATTATGATTCATTGAATGAATCTTATCCAGGGGGAAACCCAGTGAATGTTGCTGTATACATAAAACGATTAGGTGGAGAAAGTTCTTATACAGGTGCTGTTGGAACTGATTCATTCGGAAAAATCATGATAAGTGCAATTCAAAATAAAGGAGTCGATACTTCTCATATTCAAGTGCTGGATGGAAAAACCGCAGTTACACATGTTGACATTGTAGATGGAGATAGAGTGTTTGGAAAATATGAAGAAGGTGTTTTGGCAGACTTTAAGCTAAGAGAACAAGACATTTCCTTTATAAAGAAACATGATTTAGCGGTTACAGGAATTTGGGGAATGATTGAAGATGAGCTTCCACTTATTTCGAAAGAAATTCCAGTTGCATTTGATTTTGCAAATAAATTTGCAAATCCAATTGTTGAGAAAGCGAATTCCATATGTGACATATGCATTCTTCTCTTTTGACGAGGAATCACGCAATGAGTTTAGACAGAAATATCATAGCATGGGCTTAAAGAAAAGAAAATTGTATGGAACAATTAAAGGAATTCATGAAAGCAAATGACAACAAAAAGGACCTAAAGTCATTATTGCAACATTGGGGAAAAATGGAAGCATTGGGTATGATGGAAATTCTTGGTATCGATTTGGAATCATAGAGTGTAAAGTTGTTGATACAATGGGTGCAGGCGACAGTTTTATTGCCGGATTTTTATATGGGATTTTGAATGGATTGAATGTTCAAGATTCGATGGAAGCAGGAGCTCAGAATAGTGCGGTAACAATAGGCTATCAAGGGGCATGGTAGAAGGAGAATATAACAAATGGGAAAAAAATAGTGGCAATTTTATTGACAGCTGCGATGTCAATGGGTATTGCAGCATGCGGAGGTTCAGGGGACAAAAAAGACGATAATACAATTACAGTATGGTGTTGGGACAAAACATTTAATATTTTTGCAATGGAAGAAGCTGCAAAAAATTTATCAAGAAGATCATCAAGATGTGAAAATTGATATTGTCGAAGTTGGAGATGTAGATGTACAGTCTAGACTTACTACGGCTGGTACATCAGGAGATCTAAGCACATTGCCAGATATTTTTTGATGCAAGACCATGCATTCCAAAAAATGTAATATCTTATCCAGATGTATTTACAGAAATTTCTGAAAAGAAAATTGATTTTTCAGAATTTGCTTCTGGTAAAACAGATTTTTCTGTTGTAGATGGAAAACACTATGGAGTGCCTTTTGACAACGGAGCAGCAATTGCTTGTTATCGTACAGATATTTTGCAAGAAGCTGGAATGACTTTAGAAGATTTTACAGATATTACCTGGGATGAGTGGGTTGAAAAAGGCAAAGTAGTACTGGAAAAAACAGGAAAACCATTATTGACAACGACAGCAGGCGAATGTGATTTGCTTACGATGATGTTACAGTCTGCAGGAGCATCTTTGTTTAATGAAGATGGAACAACGAATATTGCAAAAAATGACACTTTGAAGAAGGTAATTGATACATATTGTAAAATGAAAGATTCAGGTGTGTTACAGGAAGTAAATAACTGGGATGAATACACTGGCTCAATGTTGAACAGTGAAGTTGCAGGTGTGATTAATGGGTGTTGGATTATGGGAACAATTCAGACAGCTGAGGATCAGTCAGGAAAATGGGCTATTACAAATATTCCAAAACTTACAAATGTAAAGGGTGCCACAAACTATTCAAATATTGGAGGTTCTTCCTGGGCAATCTCAGGGAATTGTGGAAACGTAGAGTTAGCAGAAGATTTTCTTGCGTCTACATTTGCTGGAAGTACAGAGTTATATGATAATATTCTCTCTTGTGGAGCAATTGCTACATGGACACCAGCAGGAGATTCTGATGCATATGCAGTACCGAATGAATTTTCTCTGGTGATGCAGTGTTTGAAAAAATAGTTGACTATTCAACAAAAGTTCCTTCTATTATTACGGGACCATATTTCCATGAAGCAAGAGACGCAATCTCTGTTGCGACAACAAATATTACAAATGGTGCAGATTTAGAGAAAGAGCTTAAAAAAGCGGAAGATACTGTTAATTTTAATATGGGACAGTAAGAGAGATTCCTATCATACAAGGGGATGGAATGTAGAACCATCCCCCTTATGGATAGAAAGGAGGAGTTTTTGTGTCTAACAAACCAAGAAAAATGACGTTAAGAAAAAAAGCATAATTTAACAGGATGGGCTTTTTTGGCACCAGCAACATTTTTGATTGCGGTGTTTAGTTTTGGCCAATGATCAAAGCATTAGTTTTATCTTTTCAGACGGGGAAAGGTAGAAATATGCAGATGGCTGGATTTACAAATTACATCAGAATGTTTCAAGATGATGTATTTATTCAGTCAATTAAAAAACACATTTTTTTATTTCATTCTTCAAGTGCCCATTATGCTTGTAGTAGCGATGGTGTTAGCTTGTATTCTAATAAAAAAGACTTACGGTTTAAAGGATTTTTCCGAACAATGATTTTTTTGCCGTGTACAACTTCATTGGTTGCGTACTCAATTATTTTTCGGTCTTTGTTTGCAAATGATGGATTAGTAAATTATGTTCTAGTGAATTTGGGAATTTTGGATAAACCATATAATTTTTTGACACAACCATTTGCGGCAAAAATGGTTATCATATTGGCTCTTTTGTGGAGATGGACAGGATATAATATGGTATTTTCCTTTCTGGATTGCAAAACATTGAATATTCAGTATACGAAGCTGCAAAAATTGATGGAGCATCAGCAATACAGACATTTTTTAAGATTACTGTTCCATTATTAAAACCAACTATCTTGTTGACAGCAATAATGTCAACAAATGGAACATTACAGTTATTTGATGAATCAATTAACTTGACCGATGGAGGTCCTGCGAATTGCTTCGATCTCTATGTCACATTTACATATATAATTTATGTTTTAAGTATGTGCCGAATTTTGGATATGCAGCAGCGATGTCCTTCTTTATATTACTGTTGGTTGCAGTATTAGCACTTATACAAATGAGGTGGTGATAAACGTGATTAAAAAAATGAAAAATATAGGAATGTATGCATTCTTGATTTTGGTTACTTTTATTTCAGTATTCCTTTGTACTGGATGGTAAGTGCATCCACAAACAAAAGTGTGGATGTATCAAAAGGTGTATTATCGTTTGGCTCTCATTTGGGGGAAAACTTGAAAAATCTGCTGGCAAATCAAGATGTAGGGGCTGCATTGGTCAATTCATTTAAATATGCAATATTACTTACAATAGTTTCGATGGTGATATGTTCCTTGGCAGGATATGGATTTGAAATTTATCATGATAAAGCAAAAGATGCCGTGATGGGTGTGATTCTTCTTGCGATGATGGTTCCATTTATTACGATATTGGTCCCATTGTTTCAGATGGTTGCAAAAATGAAAATGTTAAATAGTACGTTGGGATTCATTTTACCAACGATATCAACCCCATTTTAATCATGATGTTTCGGCAGAGTGCAAGATCATTTCCTCGTGATATTATTGAAGCTGCCAGATTAGATGGACTTTCGGAAATTAGAATCTTCTTTCAGATGTTTATTCCTACAATGAAATCAACATATGCAGCGGCTATGACTATTACATTTATGAATGCTTGGAATAGTTATATGTGGCCGAAAGTAATCATGACACAATCCGAGAGCATGACAATGCCAATGGTTGTAGCAAATCTGACAGAGGGATATGTAACAGACTATGGAATGCTTATGTTGGCAGTCTTAATATGTACATTGCCTACCGCCTTAGTATTCTTTATTTTACAGAAGAGTTTTGCAGAAGGTATTACTGGAGCTGTAAAATAATAAATGATATCTATAAAGAAAGGGATTAGAAATGGAATATAAAAAATAAATATGCCAGGTCTTCTGCATGGTGGAGATTATAATCCTGAACAATGGTTAGATAGACCGGATATTCTTGAAGAGGATATCCGGTTAATGAAATTAGCGCATGTAAATAATGTTTCACTAGGAATATTTTCGTGGGCATTTTTAGAGCCAGAAGAAGGAAAATATCAGTTTGACTATTTAGAAGAAATTATTAACCGTTTATATGACAATGGCATCTATACAAATCTAGCTACACCAACAGGTGCAATGCCAAATTGGATGACTCAAAAATATCCTGAAGTAATGCAGACAGATGAAAACGGGATACAGAATTTACCAGGAAAAAGGCATAATTTTTGTTACACGTCTGCTGTTATGAGAGAAAAAACTAGAAAGTTGGATTTGAAATTATCAGAACGCTTTGGAAAACATCCAGGAGTTAAATTCTTTGGCATATATCAAACGAATACGGAGGAAATTTTAGGGATGCTTCTTGTCATTGCGAAGAATGTCAAAAAGCATTTCGGAAATGGTTGAAAAAAAATACAAAACATTGGATGCATTGAATCATGCATGGTGGAGTGCGTTTTGGAGTCATACTTATACCGATTGGGAACAGATTCATTCACCTTCTCCGAGGGGAGAGGATGAATTACACGGTTTGAAATTGGACTGGAAAAGATTTGTGAGCGAACAGTTACAGGACTTTTGTAGAGAAGAGATTCGAGCTGTTAAAACATATTCGGATCTTCCAGTTACAACAAACATGATGATGTATTTTTCACCATTGGATTATGATAAATGGGCAGAGGAGTTGGATGTGATTTCTTGGGACTCTTATCCGAGTTGGCATACAAAAGAAGATGAAGTACCGATTGCTGTGTGGGCAGCCTTTATGCATAACCAGATGAGAGGATTTCAGAAGAAGCCATTTTTGATGATGGAATCAACACCATCACTTGTGAATTGGGCTGAGGAAAATAATGTAAAAAGACCGGGGATGAATTACTTATCTTCAATGCAGGCAATTGCGTTAGGTTCGAATAGTGTTCTTTATTTTCAATGGAGAAAAAGCAGAGGATCGAGTGAAAAGTTTCATGGAGCGGTTGTTGATCATGATGCGTCAGAAAAGAATAGAGTTTTTCAAGAAGTTGCTTGGATTGGCAAAGATCTAGAAAAGCTAAGCAGTCAAATACTAAGTACATGTAATAGGGCGAAGGTAGCTATTATTATGGATTGGGAAAATTGGTGGGCTCTTTCTGACGCACAAGCAATATCGAGAAAATTTGATTATACGGAAGAACTTTTAAAATATTATCGGGTTTTTGGGAAAAAGGAATTGAAGTTGATATAATTTCCATGGATCGAGAGTTGTTAGATTATCAGCTTGTGGTTGCTCCGACCTTGTACTTACATAAAAAAGAGTATATTCATAAAGTAGAAGCATACGTGGAAGCAGGTGGAATATATGTAACAACTTATTGGAGTGGAGTAGTAAATGAAACAGATTTATGTTTTATTGGAGAGAGACCACATGAGAGATTGCTAGGATTATCAGTTGATGAGATTGATGTGGGGAATGAATATTTTCCAAATACTTTCTCCTATAAAGACGGTGTATATAAAGCCGGTGTGTTAAGAGAAGTTGTGACACTTCAAACTGCAAAGCCGTTGGGAACATACTTGCAAGATTACAATGTAAATACTCCAGCAATTACAGAAAATGCGTATGGCAAAGGAAAAGCTTACTATGTTGTTGTTCAACCAGATTTGGAATTTTTGAAAGAATTTTTGGGCGATGTAATTGAGGAAGCAAATGTGGAAGCAAATTTGACGGAAACATTACCTTATGGAGTTACTGTTTCAAAAAGAGTGGAAAAGAACAGAAAGATGATGTATATTTTCTTCAGAATTTTAACAGACATCCTGTGAAGATGGTTTGAATGAATGTTATACAAATTTGATTACTGATGAAATCCTTACAGGTTCAATAAAACTGCAAACATATCAATGTATTGTGATGCAAAAGAAATAAGATTCCGTAATAGGGGAGGAACTCACATTGAAATCAAAGGTAAAGACATTTTAATGATATTTACTGATATTGTAGGTGGTTGTTTCATTGCGATTGGAGTCTATAATTTTGCAGTGGCATCTGGATTTCCGGTAGCAGGTATATCAGGTATTGCAATCGTGTTTTATTATTTTTGGAAAATTCCAATTGGTACAATGACGACAATTTTGAATATTCCAATTATTTTAATTTGTTACAAGTTGTTGGGAAAACAATTTTTTTTAAGATCAATAAAGACAATGTTAATTTCTAATATACTGATGGACTGGGTTGTTCCATTGTTTCCAATTTATCAAGGTGATATGATGTTATCTTGTATTTGTATGAGTGTATTCTCAGGAATCGGATATGCATTAATTTACATGAGAGATACCTCTACAGGTGGAGCAGATTTTGTTTGATGGCAATACACAAGGCAAAGCCACATATTTCTGTAGGAAAAATTATCATTGTTATGGATTTTATTATTGTAATTATTGGTGGAATTCTGATGCATGGAAACATTGATAAGATTATTTATGGATTAATTGGAACGTATATTCTATCATTTGTCGTAGATAAGCTAATGTATGGCGTTGATGCTGGAAAACTTGCTTTGATTGTAACAGAAAAGGGACCACAAATTGCGGCAAAAATTGATGAGCTATCACAACGAGGGGCAACTTTGATTAAGGCAGAAGGAAGTTATACAGGACGTGAAAAAGAAGTATTAATGTGTGCATGTAACAATAAAGAAATGCATACGATTCAAGAAGCTGTAAAGAAAGTAGATTCATCAGCGTTTCTTGTTACAATGGAATCGAATGAAGTGCGTGGAAAAGGATTCAAGCCAATATAATATAAAAATTAAGAAGCTCTAGCATGGATCGGTATAAGATTGGATCCGGAACATTATCTTTGATTATGGAACGTTATCATGCGGGAGAAATTCCGATTGAAGAACTCCAGATGATGCCACCAAAAGAGGTGGAATTACTTTTTTATCCTCAGAAAAATATTAAAAGAAGGATATTCCACTTCCAGATTTCCAGTACTATTTATACAGGTCATAAGATGATATCTAAAAACAAGAAAACAAAGAAAGAACCAATATCATTAGGAAATGAAGAATAATACAACCAACCTTGTGCCCACTGGGCACGAAGTTGGCACAGTCACTACGGTGTCAGGAGAAATCCTGGCATCTTTTTTATGTCTTTTTACACTTCAAAAAATAATTTCAAAAAATTTCTAAAATCATGTCCGATTTTGTCGCTCCCAATACAGAGTATATGGAAGGCAAATTGAAAATCCTCTGATTTCCAAAAATCACAAACGTAAAAGAGGTTCAGACAGTTCTTCCGATTGCACCTTGATAATTGAAGGAGCTGATACATCTTGAGAAACATGCTTACCGGAGTTAATCCGGCTTGTGCAGGCGAAGACTCCTACGGGAAGAGCGAAGCAATAATGATACCACCGAAAGGTACAGAACCTCTGCTGAAACAGAGACTGTGACTGTATTTTTACAGCCGGGTTATCTGAAATGATAACGATCAGATGTATATGTACAGACAAAGCCCAAATGCGAATACTTAGATTTTCTTATTTATATTACAGGAGAAATCCTGTAGCAAGTGGGGAATGGTTCGAATCCATTCCTCATTTTTTCGTGCAGAAATGCACAGATTATTATCCTGTTTGAAATACCAGGGAAAGGTGTTGCAGGAAGAAAGGGAGGACAAGATGAGTATTCCGATTAAAATGAGCACCTGAAAATCAATTTCCTGATTTTAATGCGTCTTCCAGGAATTTCACCGCATCTCTGACACAGTCATCACAGGAGCGGATTACCTTTCCGGTTTCCACACCCTTTAAGTCTTTACATATTACAGTTCCATTCTGCTGTTAAACTGATTCATGACAGAGCGGACAGTCTGAGAGGTTCCGGCTTTGTCCTGGTTAATAAGTCCAGCTACAACTGCAGCACCGGAGATTGCTCCGCATGTACCGGCCATAGTGCCAAGACCTGCACCGAATCCCTGTGTGATCTTTTTGAGTGTATCCTCATCCATAGATGCCTCTTTACAGAAAGAACAGGCCACAGCCTGTGCACAGTTATAGCCGTTATGTTTCTTTTCTACTGCTTTTTCACATCTTAAATTTTCCATATATAAAATCCTCCTGTGTATAAATTTTAACCGAATCAAGTAAGTCCCCTGCTTCAATTGCGAAAAGCAATAAGCAGTGGGTGGGGACTTGAAGATATAGCTTATGATAGCACCTGACGCCTGTTTTTACAACCTTCACAAAAATTTTCAATTTACAAAGATTTTACTTTAGCGTGGTTTTACATTTAACTTTGGATTTCTATAATAGCACTTGTAAATGAGGCAACAAGTTATAAAACATAAAGATATTAAAAGGAAATGAGCCTTTCACTTTATATTAAAACATGGCTCATGGGAAGAGGAGAAAATTATCATGAAGAAAAAATCGCAACAATCCTTACAGCAGCAGTTATCGGAGCAACAGCTTTCACAACAATCGTAAGTGCAGCAAGCGGAGACATCACAGTTGTATCCCGTGAGGATGGTTCCGGTACACGTGGAGCATTCGTAGAGCTGTTTGGAATCGAAGAAGAAAAAGACGGTGAGAAAGTAGATATGACTACAGATGAAGCAAGTGTAACAAACAGCACATCTGTTATGATGACAACTGTTGCAGGTGATGAAAATGCAATCGGTTATATCTCACTTGGTTCTCTGGATGATACAGTAAAGGCAGTTAAGATCGACGGCGTAGAAGCTACTGTAGATAATGTTTCCAATGATTCTTACAAGATCGCACGTCCATTCAACATCCTTACATCTGATAAAGAAAGCGATGCAGCAAAGGATTTCGTAAACTACATTATGAGCTCTGACGGACAGAAGATCGTAGAGGACAACGGATATATCAAAGAAGCAGCAGATGCTAAGGCTTATGAAGCAGCAGACGGAGTTTCCGGTAAAGTAGTAGTTGCAGGTTCTTCTTCAGTAACACCGGTTATGGAGAAACTTGCAGAAGGCTATGAAGCAGTAAACAAAGACGTAACTGTAGAAGTTCAGCAGAGTGATTCCACAACAGGTGTAAACATGGCAGCAGAAGGAACAGCAGATATCGGTATGGCATCCCGTGACCTGAAGGATGAAGAGAAAGACCTTGGCCTTACAGCTACAGTTATCGCAAGAGATGGTATCGCAGTCATCGTAAACAAAGACAATGATGTTGATGAACTTACAAGCGATCAGGTAAAGGCTGTATACACAGGCGAGACTACTACATGGGAAGATCTTGCTAAATAATGTAACAGATTTAGTTTCAGAGCAGTTCGCCTGTGAATGAATAGTACAGCAGGCGGGCTGTTTGCATGTTGAAAATCATATTCTGAGAATTATTGCAAAAGTGACAGGTTATGATTTTTGATACAGGGAAAGAAAGGTGTAATGAATGAACCACTTTAAAGAAAAAGCAATGAAATGTGTATTTCTGATCGCAGCCTGTACTTCAGTGCTGGCAGTGTTTCTGATCTGTGCATTTCTGTTTGCAAATGGTGTCCCGGCTATCGGGAAAATCGGTCCGCTGAAGTTCCTGCTGGGAACAAAGTGGAAGCCGTCAAATGATATTTTTGGAATCCTTCCAATGATCGTAGCAAGTATCTATGTAACTGCAGGTGCCATTCTTCTGGGGGTGCCTATTGCGTTGTTTACCTCTGTTTTTATGGCACGTTACTGCCCGAAGAAAATTTACAGACCATTGAAATCAGGAATTGAACTGATGGCAGGTGTACCTTCTATTGTGTACGGTTTCTTTGGACTGATTCTCATTGTTCCTCTGATCAGACAGATTTTCGGCGGAACAGGAACCAGTATGCTGGCAGCCTGTGTTCTGCTTGGAATGATGATCCTTCCGACGATCATCGGAGTTACGGAATCTGCGATCCGCAGTGTGCCTGAGAGTTATTACGAAGGTTCACTGGCACTGGGAGCAACCAAGGAGAGAAGCATCTTTTTTGTCATGCTTCCGGCAGCAAAATCAGGTATTCTGGCAGCAGTAGTACTTGGAATCGGTCGTGCGATCGGTGAAACAATGGCTGTTGTAATGGTTGCAGGTAATCAGCCGAGAATGCCACAGGGAATCCTGAAAGGTGTCCGTACTATGACTGCAAATATCGTCACTGAGATGGGTTATGCAACAGGTCTTCACAGAGAAGCACTGATCGCAACAGCAGTTGTGTTATTTATCTTTATTCTTATCATTAACCTGAGTCTTTCTTTACTGAACTAGAGGGCAGAACATGCAAATTGATACAGCAGCGG
>ENA-OUNH01000475-OUNH01000475.1-human-gut-metagenome-genome-assembly--contig:-NODE-475-length-11509-cov-2.743103_pt1 | contig 11509 bp, 16 predicted proteins | sample MGYA00242806_ERZ504814 | MGnify/ENA primary metagenome ERZ504814 (study PRJEB26092, sample SAMD00036389) | human gut metagenome | host: Homo sapiens | study: EMG produced TPA metagenomics assembly of...
TAAGTGTGACTGTATCCAGTCCGATATGTATCAGTATTTCCGCTCCCTGAGTGCTTGTCAGCGTAACAGCATGAAGAGTATCAAATACCATTGCTACCTCACCGTCTGCCGGAGCATATATCCTGCCGTCTGCCGGGATCACGGCGAAACCGTCACCCAGTACCTTATCCGCAAAGACAGGGTCCGGAACCTCCGCAAGGGGAACCACTCTACCCTTGCAGGGTGCATAGATTAAATTTCCTTTATCTTTTCCTTTAAAAAATTTCAGCATATTCTCTTCCTCCCGTTATTTCACCACTTCTTCCGGTATTGATATCCGCGATGTCGATTTGTAAATATGTCTATATATTTTTTATCCGTTCCGAGTTTATATTATATATTTCGTATAATTTTCATTTTTGGTTTTTAGGCATGTGTATATATAACCATTATTTCGGTTTTGTCCACATTTTATCGGTATTTTCAAAAAATAAGCTGTAGCACATTAACGCGACAGCTTATGTGAGAATATTCAGTTTACTTCAGCAGTTCTTTTCTTTCATATTCGTTGTCACCTGAAACTCTCCGTTGATCCGTTGGATCTCGTATACCAGGGGATTATTTCTGGCCCAGCCGGGATCTTTTTCTGCCTGCCGGTTCCAGCTGTACCAGGCGCGGACAAAGCCTTCGTGGATGGTAGATTCCGCTTCCTGGCGGGCCTGGACCGCATCCTGATAATCCACAAAAGTTCCGATATAAAATCGTTTCCCCTTGAATCCGATGGTAGCACGGTATTTTCCATTCCGCAGCTGATAGACGCCACGGAATCCGCTGGTATTATCACTGCGGTGCTTTCTTTTTTCCAGCATCTCCACACAGGTTCCATCTACCATATGCAGCTGCCCGGGAAGCTCCTTCCATATCTCCTGTCTCAGACAGCCACAGCTTCTGTAATTACCATGAAGAAGGCCATCCTCTGTCCCTCACATTTCGTCAAAAAAAGCGATGCGGTAGAAATTTTTCCTGCCGCACCGCTGTCCGGATCCTGTTATTTATCCGTTTTCTTTTTTCTTCTGACAAATACTGCTGCCAGTAATACCACGCATCCGGAAACGCAGATCACTGCGATCCATTTTGCAATGTTTGTGTTATCTCCTGTTTTTGGCATAGCTTTTACATGACTGGAACCAGTATTTCCTGTATAGGAAGAAGTTCCCGTATAGGAAGAAGTTCCGGAAGCAGGCGGATTGCTGTCAGGTTTTATCGGCGTGTTCGTTATGGTCGCTGCCGGAGTTCTGGTCGGCACTGCAGTCGGAGTTTTTTCCGGAAGTGGTGTCGGTGTATTTTCCGGTACAGGTGTCGGCGTATCCACAGGATCGTAGGAATTCACAAAGCCGATATCCTGTTTCTCGCTGTTCATCTGTGCATCGGTATGTGCAGCCACAACTGCTTCCAGATCACCGGACTCTCCGTTCGTTACTGTTACTTTCACATAATAAACGGTATTGTCATAATGTCCGTTTTCCAGCTTTCCAGGCTGCTGGGAAACGCTGTAAGTGTATACGCCAGGAACAGCATATTCCACTGCAGGAAATTCTGCTTTCCCCGCACCTGTGATCGTGATCGTATTTTCTTCCGGCATGGGTGCTTCGTCCTCACCCTGAAGAATGATCGTATAAGTTTCGTCCGGAGATGGCTTCTCACCTGACAATTCCACGCTGACAGGAATCTTTACTTCCGCAACTCCAGCTGCCATAGCTGAAATCGGAAAAACTGTCAGGCACAGAACCGCAAGCAGGAGCACTGCCGGAAATTTTCGTATATTCGTCTTCATCCCCTCCTTACGTCTCCGGCGAATAAGGTTTCATTACCGCCAGAAGAACTGTTCTTGCATCTGTAAATTCCGAAGAGCAGGTTGACATTGCCAGTATCTGGGAAAAATCTTCGGACTTTCCAATGTTATCCATTGTCTGCTGATGGACATGTTCCGCGTTTTTTCTGACAAAATCCACAAGTCCGCTGGTGTCCGCCTGCCATTTTCCCGTTGCAAAAATAGACTCCTCAGATGCGGAAACCTGCATACATGCAAAAATTCCAGCTTGTAGGAACGGTCAGGCAGAATCAACGTACCTGTGGTTGCTTTTGTTTGAAAAATTCTTTTTTCTGTAAAGATCCAGATCTCCGAACATCTTATGCTCTGCCATGTGATGACCATACAGGAGAGAATATTTCCCCCGAAAATTCCTGTCACAGCCGGAATCCAGAAAGATACTTCCTGACAAAGCAAAATCACCGTATACATCGGTGTTGATGTAAGTCAGGTTATCTTCTCCCTGAAGGATCGGATAGTCGATCTTTGTGTGGTCCAGTGTGATCCATCCACAGACATCCGGATTGATTTTGCGGAGCTCTTCAAAAGAAGTGCCTCCGTCTTTCTGTTCCGGGTCGGGTTTCAGTTTTAAGAGCTGGGACTGGATGTCGTCCACAGCGCCATAGACCTGTGCGTTATCCCAGAGTGCATACCCGGAATACGCCGCCGCCAGGATCAGAAACAATGCTACAATGGCAGTAACCAGAGAGTTGGCTGCTTTCAGGAAAAACTTAGATGCGTTCATAATGCCTCCTCTCTGCTGCCTGGATGATCATTAATCTTCGTATTTACGTCTTCTGGTGATGAATGCTGCACCTGCGATTACGATCACACCTGCGAATACGAGGATGTATGGGAGGGTTGTGAGGTTGATGCCGGTGTCAACTTCACCGTTTCTACTGTTTTCGAATGCTGCTGTCTGATTAGCTGCGTTTACACTACCTATGTCACCGCTCTTTGTTGTTGTGTAGCCATCTGCTGCTGTCTCGGTAACAGTATAGGATACTCCATATGGAAGGTTAGCAATGCTGATTGTCTCGCCATGTTTCAATAAGAATGTTGTTTCTTCACCGATTCTAATGGATGCAGGATTTGCTGTATTGCTACCACCGGATACAGCATAAGAACCAGCATATGTTTTCCCTTTTCACCTGTTAAGGTTACTTTGAACTCGAAGTATTTAGACTGATCACCAAGATTACCTTTAACTGTTTTGGAAATGTTTAATTTACCTGCGGAGTAGGTATTTGTAAATGTAGCAGATTTTTTTCCTTCAGATTCTGTATGAACTGCTGCTACACGAAGTTTTCCATTCTCTCCCTGAATAACAGTTACAACGAGTTTAATGTCATTTCCGTAATAAGTAACACCTGCTGTATGATTATCATCTTTTTCTTTTAATGTGTACTCATAAATACCAACATGTTCATAAATAGGCAGTGCAACTGTAATATCCCCAGTTGCTCCCTGAACAGTCGCTGCATTCTCAGCAAATGCAGCACCTGTGATTGTTCCAAGTGCCGGAGCTGAAGTTGCCTCGCTATCTTTTACTTTTCCGTCTCCATACTGAACTAATGTGAAAGTCTCTGCTGGAGAAGTTGTTCCCTCATTTGTAAGCTTGTAAGCTTTCTTAATAGTAACCGTTGACTGATCAGTGTACGTAGTGCCTGCATCTGCCGCAAACGCCGTACTTCCCATGGTAAACATGGTGGCTACTGCGATCAAACATGCTAACAGTTTCTTTGTCTTTTTCATAAGAAAATCCTCCTAGAAATATAAATTTATTTATAAGCTCATAAAAAGCAGCTTATACATTTTGACTGTGATGTTCTCCTGAAAATGGGAGAACAGTTACTTTTTTTACAGTTCCCTTCTTCGAAGTATAGTGATCACTTTTGCTTTTACATCCTCTGTGGAGATGGGGCCGAATTCACGGCTGTCTTTTGCATGGGTTCGGTAATCTCCCAGAATAAATACACTGCCTTCCGGAACTGTATAGGGATATGTGATCCCTTCCTTTGCATATGTAGGAAATGCAATTTCTCCTGTCTGGGCTGTTCCGTTTACGAGAAGCGTTCCTGTGTCATCCATTGTGATCACGTCGGTTTCGCATCCCAGAATACGCCCTACGTGAGTTTTGCCGCCGGCTTCATACACGACAACATCTTCTTTTTCAAGATTCTGTTCCAGCCGATAACCGATGAGAAGATCTCCGGCCTCCACTGCCGGGAACATTTCATTATCCGGTGCCTGGCCCATAAGAAAAACCTGTGTAAACAGCAGCCAGCCAACGGCCACGATCAACACGATCCGCCAGAAAAGACGGATGTAGCCTTCCTTTATTTCTGTAGAATATCTTCTTTTCCGGATTGTCTGAGAACAGGTTTGATCTTTTTCAGCACGCATCACCTCCGCACCTCTTCTCTGGAACTATATCCTGTGAACAGATCAGACATTTGTATCCTGTCCGGTAGTCCCTCTTTCAGCAAGTTCCTTATATTTGCGAATCATGGCATCACAGCTTTTCTGATGGTCAGCAATCAGTGCATCGTACCGTGCACGTTCTGCGCTTAAGGATATTTCATAAATCTGGTTTAACTCTTCCAGCTTTTTCCAGAGATGAACTTCATCCACTCCGCCAAACAGCACCTTCCGAAACCTGACCGTCCGGAACCACTCCTTCAGCTTTTCGTGCTCATGATTTAACGCCTCTGTCTGCGGAAACCGCTCTGCTCCAGCATTGCGGCTTCCTTTTTTCCTGACCGTTTCTTCTTCATCACAACCGCCTTCAACTCCAACGCTTCCTGCGCCCGAATAACAGCACACCTGCTCCGGCAGCTACGATACCTAATGCCAGAATGTATGGTGTTGTATTGAAATCCAACCCAGTGTCCGGGATTGCGTCTTTGTTGTTGGTAAAGGTAACTTCATGTGCGGTATTTTCATCCTCATTCAATTGCTGAATACTGGATATTGTCGCAATGTTGCCTTTAGCAGAAACAGAATTGTTTATTGTATAAGAAGTTTCATATCTACTGTTGCTATAATCATCCTCTGTAATTGTCACCGTTGCTCCAACTGGAACCTTTGTCAGCATTTTTGTCTGGTTATCCGACAATGTGATTTCCGCTGAACCACTACACTGTGTCTCATCGATGTTAAATGGAAGACTAATATTTCCATTTACTACAAAAACTTTGAAGTGGAACGCTTTGCTCTTATCCCCCATATTTCCGGTTACAATTTTTTTTAATATTTACAGTTGTATAAAGCGGTATATAGTGAGCATAAAAATTTACGGTACCATCTGCTAACTCTGTATCAGTTGGACGATATGGCCAGGTTGTAATTTTCTGATCTCCACATGCTCCTCCGCCATCATTTTCCGGATACCAACCATCCAGAACATATGTTATTCCATTGATAACTTTTTTACTGCCTATTGTAGCTTTTTTCTGTTGTTTCAACATTTCTTCCTCTTATATAATCTTTTGCATCGGACAGATCATATCCTGACGCCTCCGGACTTTTAATCCAGAATTTTGCAGTAAAAGTTTTTTTACATACAATATCAATCGTACAGTCAATATGATACTTCTGCACTGATGTTGTGCTGTTATCTCTTGAAATTTTGAATGGTTTTAATGTAATTTCTGTCACATCTTCTTTTTTTAAACCTGTTATTCCCAATTTCTTTTCCAGATTACCTTTATAATCTTTCCAAATAGAATCCAAATATAATTAAAATATGTTTTTCCATCCACATTTCCACTTGAATCGCTTCTTTTTACAATCCATGAAGATCCTGCAGTTTCATCTGGCCATGTACTAACATGATTGCTCACATTTTCCCTAATATTTTTATCCTTGTTATCAACCTTTTCCCATTTTGCCCCCTTAGTATTAATTTTTCCAAATAATTTGCTCTTGTCTGATTCTGGTGCCCAATATTGGGTATCATTACTTTCCGGAATGCCATCTGGTGTAGCCAGATAATAGATAGCTGCTATTCCGGTATAGTTGTTATAACTACCCCTTCGTTCCTGCACCGCTACCGGATCTTGCTTCTGCTCTATATCCTGTACTGTCTGTGCATCCGCCTGCGCTTCCAGCTCCACATCCTGCACCTCATCTACCGATGCATCTGCATCTCCCGCCGGTGTCGCAGCTGGTTCTTCGGGCTGTTCGGTCACGGTCGGCTCCTCCGGCTGTTCGGTCACGGTCGGATCTGCTGGCTGGATTGGCTCTTCGCCAGGCTCTACGGATGGCTCTTCCGGCTGCTCCGGATCCTCAGATGGAGCTTCGATAACATCTGTCGGTTCCTCTGTATTTTCATCTCCGGTTGTCACCGCAGGTTCTTCCGGTTGTAATTCATCCACCGACTGATCATTTTCCGCTTCTGTGGCTGTCAGCTCTTCTGCTTCCTCTGCGGATCCGGACTGTACTGTTTCAATATTTTCATTGGCTGTTTCACTGCTGGCCTCTACCGCAAACGCTGAGATGGAAACACTGCAGATCATTGCAAACGCAATACAGACTGAGAGGACCTTCCTCCACAGACGGTGTTTTCCAGATGAATGATTATGTATCATACTTCAAACCTCCTTCTTGTATGCTATGGCAGTCAAAAACAGGCACTGCTCATTACATGTCCATGCCGGTATTTCTGCTCTTTCGCAGAGCACAATACTCTGTGAAAGATTCCCTGCGATCCGTGTAAATTTAACGGTTCTTTCTTCTCTGACGGCGGTTTTTGACGGTTTATAAAAAAACTCAGGCTCCCGGAAATTCTTTTTCCACGGTATCTGCGATCTTCAGTTTTTCCATATTTTTACGTTTCAGATTCATGGATGAATGTACATAACATTCCAGTGTGATCCGTGTGCTGGAGTGCCCCAGGATCTCCGAAAGACTGCGGATCTCAAATCCGGCCTCCACACACCGTGTCGCAAAACTATGCCGCAAAGTATGGAAATGAACATTTTTCAGATTACAATCTTTCGTATATTGCCTCATGCGATACTGCAGGGTTCTGGGCTCCAGGAAATACCCTGCTTTTCCGGTCAGAACATATGCTTCCAGATCATCTGCTCTCCATTTGTTACAGAGCTTTTCAATATCCTGGTTCATGGGGATTATCCTTACCGACCTTCCACTTTTAGGAACCCCGGTTATGATCCGGGTCCTTTCTTCACTTGCAGGATTGAGATTTTTCAGGCGCTGCATGGTATGACGTACAAAGATGACTTTATTTTCCAGAGAAATATCTTCCCATTTCAGAGCACATACTTCTCCGATCCGCAATCCTGTCAACAATGCCAGCAAAACCCCAAATTTACACGGATCCATGTCCTGTAAAAGATATTCCGTAAACCTTTTCTGTTCTTCACAGGTCAGCACACGCATTTCTTTTCGATCCTGCCTGGGGTATACGATATCCACCGGTTTTGCCAGTGGATTCTGCTTTGTTGTATAATTCAGAATGGAATGCAGCACGGAAAGGATATCCCGCACTGTTTTGGTGACAATCCTCTTTCATGGATAAGCCTGTAGCTGAATTGTTCTACAAGTATTTCTGAAACAGCCTCGGAAAATACTGCCCGAGATCAGGCCTGATATATTTTCCAGGATCGTTGTATATTTTACAAAAGTGGATGGTTTCACGCTGCTTCGTTTCAGATACAGCCATTCATTACAGTAATCTGCAAAGCGATTCCGTTTTCCTCTCACGGGCAGAAGCTGATCATTCATCAGCGCATAACGTGCCTGATTGACCTTATCTCTGGCTTCATGATATGTTTTTCCGTAACAGTAGCCATAGTGTATCCTTCCGTTTATCCGATGCTCCTTGATATATCTGGCTTCCCATCGTCCGTCTTTTCTTTTGTAAATGTTTTCTCCTTTTCTGCTCATTGATCTTTCCTCCTGTTATGCTGAATCTTATAGTCTGTTCACAAATAAGAGTTTTTATCCGCCGGTCTTTTATCCTCTGACGATGACACTGACGGCGAATAGTGTCCTTTTTCGGACACCACAATATTTGCGCCCTATATTATCCGTAAAATATGGCGAAAAACCACGATAAAAAAGCCGGTTTTCAGGAACTTGCACCTTGAATTTCCGAAAAATTTATGGTATTTTTATAGAAACAGAGTATTGTGCTCTGTGAAATTTACTAACTATAATCTAAATAAATAAGCCGTTTTTTAAGCAAAAAAAACTCCCTCACATATCAGTTTTTTTCTGATATATGAGGGAGTTTTCTGATCTTATATTTTATTTCTGTTCTTCAAGCTTTTCTTTTTTAACATCTGAATTTTCTTTTTTCCTGAGCTGCAATTTTCTCCTTTTGATTATCAATCTGCTCCTGCATCTGATCAACCATATACTTCACTGTGTTTCTGTCAAGAATCTTTAATTCCTCTGAATACATTTCCATCATCCCTTCCACATTCCGGCATATATTATATATGTGCTCGTACATGACCGTAAACTCCGGATATTTTTTATTAATTTCACGATTACTTCCGGAGAATCCATACTCAAAAATGCCAGCCATGCATCCAGTTTATCTGTGATACCTTTATTGTGCATATTCTCACGAAAGATGTCAAGCGGAAGAAATACATATTTCTGAAGCAGATTAAGTTCCAATCCTGTATCTGATCTCTGTTGAAAAATATGGCAGTATCTATCTTTATATTTATGAAAATCTCCTGTACTTTTATCAATCAGTACAATTGTATATACACTTTTTATATCCTTATAGGAAAAATTCTCTTTTCTGGTACTTCGGGCATTTTTATATTGCCTTAATAATAGATCAGAAGAATAACATGCGCATCTTTCCCCCAGGAAAAGCGTAACCTATTTTTTGCACTTCCACGTTACAATATGAACCATCATCAAATCGTACCAGAATATCCATGATCAAAAGAGACTGCTCATCTGCCAGTCTTGTAGAATCTCCTGGTAAAACTTCGATAATTTTCACCTTTCTCTGAAGCAATACTTCAAGAAAATCCTCTAATCTTTCCGGTACTGTTTCCGGATTCATAATTTCCTTAAAAAATGCATCATACAGCATTTTCACCCCCTTCACTCCCGTACAGAAATCCATAAATTCCTCTCTCTGTTCTTCTTTCCAGCTATAAAATCTCTCTGTCAGATTTATGTTCTGCTGAATGTCCCGCAAAATCTCCTCGCGGGTTCTTATCATTGGAAAATAAGCCTTTAATTTCGTATTCAATTAATCTTCTCCTTGTCTGATAAAAAATGGAAATTCCGTTTCAGATCTGAAACATCTGTGAATGCCATACGGCTAGAATAAGTCTTATAAGATACTTATAGAATATCATATTTTATCTTTCATCCAAGATTTTTCCTTCCTGTTGTTTCTCTGTATTTCGACACAATATTTTATGGCAATCAACCAGATACGGCGCAGACTACAAATATCCTTCTGCAAAAAACTCCCTCACATATCAGTTTTTTCTGATACATGAGGGAGTTTCTGATTTATGACTGTGATTTATGACTGATCTATGATCTATTTTGCTTTATAACGGTAAACGGTTTTTACTGCTGTGCTGTCTTTACCGGTTGTCCAATCACTTTCGGAGGTTGTGGTCTGAGTCTGGAGTTTTTTGTTCTGGTACTGGTTCATGCGGTACCAGGCCTGGCCTCTGGCTCCGTGGCTTCCGTAGGCGCCGTTACAGGTAGTTCCGCTGGAGCACCATACCCGGCTGCCGTTCCCGTTCCAGTTCAGCAGATAATAGGTAATACTCGGGTCATCTCCATCTGCGCCGGAAGCAGCTACGGTTACCTGACTGGCTGCCACACTGTCAAAATGTACATAAGATCCCGTCTGTGCGAAGTTTACATTCTTTCCGGTATTCGGTCCGCAGAAATGATAGTAATAATAGCCCACCAGCTGTCTGGAAGCAGATGTCTCCAGTGGTCTTACAGACTCATAAACACCACCATCGTTGACATAGCTGGAGGTTGTTTTCTGATAGGTGTGTTTATACTGGATCGTATATTTATCGGAAGTAATATTCTTGGGAAGCGTATCCACATAAACCCAGTTTTTAGGTTTCGCCTTGATCTTAAAGGTCTTTGTTACGGTTCCGCTGTAATTCCCCTTAAACTTCACCGTTACCTTATAAGTACCAACATTTTTTCTTCCACGGGAATATGACACCTTATAATTGCCGGAACTGATGGTTTTTTTATTCGCACCAGTCACTTTTACCTTCGGTGTTTTTACTTTTCCGTCGTATGTATAGCTTGTTGCAGAAAGCTTTATTGTCTTCGGATAATAGATTGTTTTCTTTCCGGTCACCGCACCGCAGGAGCAAAGATACTGGACATATCCGTTCCTGGATGTAGTTGCTTTCTTTCACCTGTTTTTTGTTAGCTGTGTTTATGAGCTTTTCCGGTGATCTTAAAGGTTTTTGTTAACGGTTCCCGAGTAATTGCCTTTAACCGTAACTGTTACCCGATAAGTTCCAACATATTTTCTTCCGGCAGAATAGGTAACTGTATAATTGTCTGCACTGATCACCTTATTATTGCTGTCTGTAACCTTTACTGTTGGCTTTTTTACTTTTCCATTATAAGTATAGCTTGTTCTGGAAAGCTGTATTTTTTCGGATAATAGATGATCTGTTTATTCTGTATACTTCCGCAGCTGCACTGCTCCTGTGTATATCCGTTGGCAGTGGTGGTTGCCTTTACTGTTACTCTCTGATAGTTATGTGTATGTGTGACCGGAGCTGCCTGGACAGTGAAATTCACAGAATCCGAAAATGTATATGCATACTGTGCATGATTCACAGATGCCACCGCTACCCTGTAATTCCCCGCCGGCAATGTGCAGGACCAGCTTGTTCCATTCACTCCATACTGAAATTGCGTCGGATTGGATTCTCCTGCTTTATACACATATACATCATAATATCTGGCATAGCTTGTTGCATTCCAGGAAAACGTTGTGGTCTGATTCGCTTTTCCCGGATTCACGCTCACATATGGCTTGCCCGGTACACGAACGCCCGGATAGATAAAGCCAAGCAGCACCTTGTTAGAATCATAAGGGCGCCTTCCTCCGACTGCATTGGTCAGTGTATATCCATATGCAACTCCATGAGAGGATGTCTGATCTTTGTCCGTTCTTCCTCCCTCATCTACCGTAAATCTGTTGTTTCCAAGATTAGCTGTTACATAAGCAACATGTCCGTAATAATCTCCGCTCCATACAGCAATAGAACCGGGAACAGGCTCATTTCCTACTGCATAGCCCTGATTGATAGCATTTTGCCACCAGCTTACCGCATTTCCCCACGAAGGCAATGCGATTCCCTGTCTGTCATACACGCACTGCCATGCAAAGCGTGTGCAGGGGATCTCGTATAAGCCATCTCGATCCACATCCTGTGTTGTAGGATAAGGATTACCTGCTGCTGTTACCGTTGCCGCCGGTACCGCACTGAAGGCAGTTACTGCGGACAGCGCAAGGACCATCAATTTTTTCAGAAGCTTCTTTTTCATAGCTTTCTCCTTTCCTGCGGTTTCATCCTTCTTAACAGACAAGTCTGGTCTGGCATGTCTGCTACGATGAAATGTTCTGCATGTTTATTACTCTTGTTTCATATTTTA
>ENA-OUNH01000476-OUNH01000476.1-human-gut-metagenome-genome-assembly--contig:-NODE-476-length-11501-cov-2.934148_pt1 | contig 11501 bp, 17 predicted proteins | sample MGYA00242806_ERZ504814 | MGnify/ENA primary metagenome ERZ504814 (study PRJEB26092, sample SAMD00036389) | human gut metagenome | host: Homo sapiens | study: EMG produced TPA metagenomics assembly of...
TATAACTGCATATTTTAGTAAACGTTCATAGGCTTTCATATAAAATCTCCTTAAAATGTAATTTGTTGGGTCTATCGTATCATATTTGGCAGGAAGTGTATATTTGAAATCTGAAAAAGTATGTTTTTATTCGTATAGGAAGAATGGTATTCTTAACAGTGATGTGGTATACTGGACAATAGATTGACGTTGTTTTTTCACAAGTAGATGGAGAAAACAAATATGATAATGGGAGAGTAAAAATGATTATCAGAAAAGCAGAAGAAAAAGATATTCCAAGAATTTTAGAGCTATTAAAACAGGTGTTACAAATTCATGCAGACATAAGACCTGATATTTTTATTCCGGATACGACAAAATATACTATAGATGAATTGGCAGAACTTCTGAAAAATAAAGAAAAGCCGATATATGTTGCAGTAGATGAGAATGATGTTTGCAGGGGGTATGCATTTTGTCAATTACAGGAGCAGCCCTTTTCAAATAATATGGTGCAGTTTAAGTCTCTCTTTATTGATGATCTATGTGTCGATCAAGAGGCTCGAGGCCAGCATATTGGCGAAAGTCTGTTTGAATATGTAAAAAGTGAAGCGAAACAGCTGGGATGTTATGAAGTGACATTAAATGTATGGGCAGGAAATACTCCTGCTGAGAAATTTTATGAAAAAATGGGAATGCGAACGAAAGAAAGACAAATGGAGTACATATTATAAGATAGTTTTCACTTCGGGGATTACAATCAATAAAGCCGGTGGAGGATTTTGAATCCCGCATCGGCTTTGTTGAATTTATAGATAACTCGAAAGCTTATGCAACTGTAAAGGTGCTGAACCGTTAAAACTTTATTTGCTATGGTTCATCAGTGCTTTAATGTCTTCTTCCGGTGTGGTAATAGGTGCAATGCCATAATTCTCCACCAGGAAATTCAGAATATTAGGAGACAAAAACGCCGGAAGAGAAGGACCAAGACGAATGTTTTTGATACCTAAATGCAGAAGCGTTAACAAGATGCAGACAGCCTTCTGTTCGTACCAGGAGAGAACAAAGGAGAGTGGAAGTTCATTTACGGAACATCCAAATGCATCTGCAAGTGCCACAGCAACCTGAATCGCACCATAAGCATCATTGCACTGCCCCATATCCATCAGCCGTGGCAGACCACCGATTTCTCCCAGCTCAAGATCATTAAAACGAAATTTTCCACATGCCAGGGTGAGGACAATACTGTCAGAAGGTGTCTGTTTTACGAATTCTGTGTAATAGTTTCGGCCCGGTTTGGCACCATCACAGCCGGCAACCAGGAAGAAATGGCGGATTGCTCCTGATTTTACAGCTTCTACTACAGTACCTGCATGAGATAGGATAGCCGCATGACCAAAACCGGTTGTCACTTTTGTACCGCCATTGATGCCTGTGAGTATCTGATCTTCCTTGTAACCACCCAGTTCCAGTGCCTTTTCAATAACCGGCGTAAAATCTTTCTTTTCATCGATATGAACAGCACCTGGGAAAGCAACCATTTCTGTTGTAAATACTCTGTCAGCATAGCTGCTTTTTGGCGGCATCAGACAGTTGGTAGTGTAGAGAATCGGAGCAGGAAGATGATCGAACTCTTTCTGCTGATTCTGCCATGCGGTTCCAAAATTCCCTTTTAAATGAGAGAATTTTTTTAAGAATGGATAGGCATGGGCAGGGAGCATTTCACCATGAGTATAGATGTTGATTCCTTTTCCCTCTGTTTGTTCAAGCAAAAGCTGCAGGTCTCTCAGATCATGTCCGGTCACGACAATAAAAGGCCCCTTTTCTATTGTAAGTGTCACATCGGTTGGTTCTGGTATTCCATAGGTTTCTGTATTTGCTTTGTCAAGAAGTGCCATACACTTCAGATTGATTTCTCCTACTTTGAGCACTGTGGGAAGCAGAGTTTCCACACTCTCTCCATAACCAATCATAAACAATGCTTCGCAGAAGAATCGATTCACCTCGGCATCTTCATAATTCAGAACATTTGCATGATAGGCATAAGCTGCCATCCCACGAATCCCGAAAAGAATAAGAGACTTCAGAGAACGGATATCTTCGTTGGCATCCCACAGTTGTTGCATATCGTATTCATCTGTTTTACCGCATGGTGACTGACATTTGCTGCAGTCAGGAACCAGTCTTTCTTTTTCAGCTCTGACTTTTTGTATCATGTTTTCAATTGATGCATCGTCAAAATTCACATTTGTAACTGTAGTAAACAATCCTTCAATTATGATTTGCCCGGTTCTTTTAGAAATAGCAGTTGAACCGTCAACAGCTCTTGCAAGGCTGATCAACGCACCTGTCAGTTCATCCTGTAATCTGGCTGTATCTGCTTTTTTCCCACAGGCGCCGGCATTTCCTGTGCAGCCGGTACATCCGACTGTCTGTTCACACTGAAAACAAAACATTTTCTTATCCATTATTGCATTCTCCTTCTTTTTTTATTCTATAGTTTTCCCATCAATACCTATCGTTATAACCTGCCATGGTAAGAATTTTCCACTATTTTGAAGCGCTTTTTTTGCTGCCATCTCCAGACCACCACAGCAAGGAACTTCCATCCTTACGATCGTTACGCTTTGGATGTTGTTATTTTGAATGATTGCAGTTAATTTCTCACTATAATCTACCTGATCTAATTTAGGGCAACCGATTAAAGTTACCTTATTCTGAATAAAATCCTTATGAAAACTTGCATAAGCGTAAGCAGTGCAATCGGCTGCGATTAAAAGTTTTGCACCGTCAAAATATGGTGCACTGACTGGTGCAAGTTTAATCTGGACTGGCCAGTTCTGAAGTTTTGATACAGAATCTGCGGTTGAAGATGGTTTTACAGACTCAGGTGTTTCTGTCCGCCGAATCTGCATGATTTTAGAACCAGGACAACCGGTGTGCGTAGACATTGCCTGATTTTGAGCAATTTTCTTATTCTGAGCTTCTTTTACGGCTTCTTCATCATATGCAGGAGCTTCCCTTTCTTCAAAAGAAATGGCACCTGTAGGACATTCCGGGAGACAATCACCAAGTCCGTCACAGAAATGTTCTCTCACCAATTCTGCTTTTCCGTCAATGATGTCAATGGCACCTTCATGACAGGCATTCGCACAAGCACCGCATCCGTTACATTTTTCTTTATCGATTCGAATAATCTTTCTTATCATTTTTACCCTCCATTTATAACATTTCACTTTTGTTTCTGCTAGAATCATAGTATAATAAATACAACTTGTATGTTTGATTTCCAACAGGAGGAACGATTTTGAAAAAATATTTGCCTATTCTAAGAAACAGTCCATTCTTCAAAGGTCTTACTGATAACGAAATATTATCCATATTGCATTGTGTAAATGCAACAATAATTTCCAAAGAACGAAATTCTTATGTTTTCAGAGCAGGAGATTCTACTGAAGTAATGGGACTTGTGTTGTCAGGCTGTGTTCTTGTGATTCAGGAAGATCTCTGGGGACATCGAAATATTCTGTCAAAATGCCATACCGGTGATTTCTTTGGTGAGCCATATGCAGCAAGCCCGGGAGCTGTTTTAAATATCAGTGTGATAGCAGATGAGGATTGTGAAATTATTTCCCTGAATGTCCAGAGACTCCTTGTTTCCTGCCCGACGGCATGCGAGCATCATCAGAAACTGATCCGTAACCTTGTCAGTGTCCTGGCGAATAAGATACTGATCCTGAACGATAAGATTACCCATGTCGGGAAACGAACAACCAGAGATAAACTATTGTCGTATCTGTCAGCAGAATCTATCAGACATTCGTCGTTATCTTTTGATATTCCTTTTGACCGGCAGCAGCTGGCAGATTATCTTTGTATAGATCGTGCGGCAATGTCTACAGAGATATCAAAGTTACAAAAAGAAGGCTATCTAAAAACAAATAGAAAACATTTTGAATTGACCGTTTCTAATGACACAGATTCAAGAATAAAAATGTGACATATGTCACGGAAAATAGAGAATCAATTCAAAAGCTATTATATAGTGCAAGAGGAGGAAGCATTAAAATGATAAATAAATTACATTTGGCAATGATTGAATTATACAGAGGAGATGCAAAGAGGATTCAACATTTTTGTAAAGTACATAGTTATGCAAAATTGATCGCAGAAACAGAAAATGTAGATAAGGAATGCTTGTTTATCATTGAAGCAGCAGCTTTGACACATGATATTGGAATTCATTTCTGCGAAGAAAATATGGAAACTGCAATGGAAAATTACAAGAAAAGAAGGTCCTGCAATTGCAGAAAAGATGCTCAAAGAATTAGGCTTTGATCAAGATGTATCTGAGCGGGTCCAGTATTTGATTGCACATCATCATACATATAATAATATTGATGAAATTGATTATCAGATATTGGTAGAGGCTGATTTCCTGGTTAATATTATGGAGGATGGTTTATCGAAAGAAGCTGCTTTAAAAGCTTATGAAAGTATTTTCAAAACAACATGCGGGAAAATGATTTGCAGGGAGATGTTTGATTTTTGCAGTTGATAATCAGACGAATACTGAGACCAGCTGTGAAGATAAAGCAGCATTTAAATACGGCAAAACAAAAGTAAGATATCGAAATAAAGTTTCTTCTGAAAAATGCACTTACGGATAATGTAAATGATCGAGAAATTTATATGAAGGGTATCGATCACAGTTATTACTATGAAGGTTATTATGTGTTTAAAATGGAAAATTTGACGAACACAAAGGATTAACTTGATTTAGCGTTAGAAAAGTGGATGTGAATACATGCTTATTTATGCAGGTACAAAAAGTGATTTTATGATTGATACAGAGAATGATCGTTTGGAAACAAAATTATATGAAAATATAAAATTAAAGATGAACCGAACGACAGGACTAAGTGAGCTGAATGCCTGGCGGAATTCATTAAAAGAAATGTATATTACATTGAATGATTCCGATATTCCAAAGGATGCAGGTGTGGCGATTGAATATAATATTCCCCAGACTTCAAAACGGGTAGATTTTCTTATTTCCGGTTATGGATGGAATGGAAAAGGAAATGTTGTTATTGTTGAATTGAAACAATGGGAGAAATTAGCATCTATAGATGGTCAGGATGCAATTGTTGAAACATATACGGGTGGAGCGAACCGAAGAGTTGTACATCCATGTTATCAAGCATGGTCTTACGCAGCGTTAATCAGGGATTATAACGAATATGTTCAAAACAACGAAATCGGTCTTCATCCCTGTGCGTATCTTCATAATTATCCAAGAAGCGAAAATGATCCATTGGATAAAGAACAATATCAGGATATTATGGAAGAAACACCTGCATTTACTTACGGGCAAAGAGAATCTCTTCGTACATTTATCAAAAAGCAAATTGTAACAGGTGACAAAGAGGATACATTACTGAAAATTGAACATGGAAAAATTAAACCTTCTAAACAACTTCAAGACGCGCTTGTAAATATGCTTAAAGGAAATCAAGAATTCGTAATGTTGGATGAACAGAAGGTTGTATATGAAAGTATTCTTGATTATTCCTGTCAATGTCAAAAAGATGGTAAGAAAAGAACGATTATTGTTGAAGGTGGTCCTGGAACCGGAAAAACAGTCGTTGCAATTAATCTACTGGCTGAACTCACGAATCGCATGCAATTTGTTCAATATGTTTCGAAAAATGCTGCACCTAGAACAGTCTATCAGTTCAAGTTAAAGGGACACATGAGGAAAAATAGTGTAGATAATCTCTTTAAAGGTTCCGGAAGTTATACCGAAGCACCAAGAAATTCAGTCGGAACATTACTGGCTGATGAAGCTCACCGGCTTAATGAAAAATCCGGTATGTTCCAAAACATGGGTGAGAATCAGATAAAAGAAATTATTCATGCCGCTGCTTGTAGTGTGTTTTTTATTGATGAAAGTCAGAGGGTCACACTGTCAGATATTGGAAGTGTCGCGGAAATAGAAAAGTGGGCGGCCTTGGAAAAATCAGAAGTTATTAAAATGCAGCTTGTTTCTCAGTTCCGCTGTAATGGTTCTGACGGATACCTGGCATGGTTAGATCAGGCGTTGGAAATCCGTGATACAGCCAATTATGATCTTGACGGAATTGATTACGATATTCGTATCTGTGATACACCTGCAGAGATGGAATCAATTGTGGTTGAAAAGAATCGTGCCAGAAATAGAGCGAGAATTCTCGCAGGTTATTGTTGGAATTGGCCGAAGGCTACCAGAAATAATACAAATTATCATGACATCGAAATTGGAGATTATTCTATAAGCTGGAATCTCGATGGCGGAGATGCTTTTGCAATCAGTGAAGAGTCCATTCATGAAGCCGGATGTATTCATACATCACAAGGGCTAGAATTCGATTATGTAGGTGTTATCATTGGTGACGATATGCGATTTGAAAATGGTAAAGTGATCACCGACTACACAAAACGTGCAAGAACTGATAATTCATTAAAAGGAATAAAAACACTGGCGAAGAAAGATAAAGAAAAAGCTGATCAGGTGGCAGATGAAATTATAAAAAATACATACCGGACACTTATGACGAGAGGCATGAAGGGATGTTATGTATATTGTACAGATACCGCCTTGGCAGAGTATTTAAAAAAGACTTTTGAAACAAAATAATGAGGTAGAATTTCATGAAGAAAAACAATAGAGCGCATTCGTAAATTTACAGAAGATCGAGACTGGGATCAATTTCATAGTCCGGCAAATCTTGCAAAATCAATTGTGATTGAGGCAGCAGAGTTGTTGGAGTGTTTCCAGTGGAATGAGACAGAATATGATCTGCAGCATATAAAAGAAGAATTGGCAGACGTACTCGTTTACTCGCAAAATCTTTTGGATAAGTTAGAACTTGATGCTGATGAAATCGTGAATATGAAGATGGAACAGAATGAAGCAAAATATCCGGTAGATAAGGCAAAGGGAAATGCAGTGAAATATACGGAGCTGTAGGCCGTTTATCTCATAGTTTACGGAGGTGACATTATGGTTATAAATGAAGAATGTAAAAAATGTCAGATAAAACGAAATATCAATAAATATCCTGTTAATGCAACAGAAGAAAAGATAACAGAATATCAATATAAGGTGAAGGAGATTGTAAAGAATAGTGATGGGTTATCTACACCACAGGTTGCAGAAAAAATGGATAATCTTCGTCAGGAACTTTTTGGAAATGTGATGGATTATACAGAAATCAAACAGCATTACAATCAATTAATGCTTGATCACTTCCGTATATGAAAAATAAAGTTGATACATCTGAAAATCATTTAAAAACAGCAATACAGTATGCAATGGTTGGAAACTATATTGATTTTGGAGCTTTAGAAAATGTAAATGAAGGTGAGCTGAAAGCTCAATTAGATGAAGCAATAAATATAATATAGATTCTAAGCTGTTTGGATGTTTTTTAAAAACGACTTGGTCAATGCGAAAGGCTGGTTTATTTTACGGATAACTGCGGAGAAATTGTAACAGATAAGTTATTGATTTCAACTCTTCGCGATATTAATCCTAATTTACATATAACTGTGATTGTAAGAGGCAAACCAGTTTTAAATGATGCTACACTAGAAGATGCAAAATACATTCACATGGAAGATGTTGCGCAAAAGGTACTTGGAAACGGTACCGGATTACCAGGTAATGTGGTTGGCGCAATCTCTAAGGAATCAATGGATGAGGTTGAGAATGCTGATCTGTTGATTTCTAAGGGACAGGGAAATTATGAAGGACTAAGTGGATGCGGATTAAATATTTACTATTTATTCCTGTGTAAATGTGAAATGTTTATGAGACGTTTCGGTGTCGAACAATTTACAGGAATTATGGCAAGAGAAAATAATAAAAAGTAATACTTGTGTGAAAGAGTAAATTCCACCGCCTAGTTTTGTAAATTGTTGAAAGAAATATATTGTTATATGATTACGTAAGTGATATACTTAAGCATAAGAAAACCGTGTGAAATTACAGTTTGCTTTTTGCACGGTTTTCTTTATACTAGATGGTTAGACGAAACTAACGTAATGAAAGATTATAGAATAACAGATATTAGGTAATATAATCAATAAGCTATAGAACTAATACTATACCGCTGAAGATAATTATTTTTGAAGGTATACTGATTCCGTTTGTAGGGTTCTGGATTGGTATATTGTTTTTACTCGCACTTGATCATTTGATTCCACATCTTCATGTTGGAAGTGATCAGGCAGAGGTTAGGATTCTTGGAGAACTACCAAACGATGATATTTATGATTTTGTCTTGCTTACTGTCCGGGAAAACCAGCTGTATGAAGCACTGATTGAATTGAAAAATTTGTGTATCAACATGCTATGAAGGCACCAGATGAAATGAGGGAATTGCATAAGCAGTTTTATGCTTATATGAAAAGAATGAAGAAATGCGGATGTAAGGCGAAAAAGGTACAGTGATTGGAGAAAAAAGCATGAAAAATGAAGAATATAAAAAATTGTCAATTAAAGAATTTACAAAAGCAGCAGGAAGATATGAAAGTAGCCATGCTGGTATTTACGAAATGTGCAAGAAAGATTATCCGGATATTCTGGAAGAATTAGAGAAGGAGTCATTTAGAAATTTATTAGATGCAGGTTGCGGACCTGCTCCGATGATTTCTTTATTAGCAGAAAAATATCCAGACCGACATTATACAGGACTGGATCTGACTCCGGCCATGATTGAACAGGCAAAAAGAAAAATATTTCAAATGCAACATTTGTTGTAGGAGACTGTGAGAACTTTCCTTTTGAAAAGGATTCATTTGATGCAATTATTTGTTCTATGAGCTTCCATCATTATCCGAATCCACAGGCATTTTTTGACAGTGTGAAAAGATGTCTTCGCCCAAATGGAAGATTGATACTGAGAGATGTGACCAGTGACAATAAAGTATTGGTATGGCTAATGAATACATTGGAAATGCCGTTGGCAAATATATGCGGACATGGAGATGTCCAAGTGCCAACAAGAGATGTGGTCATAAAATGTTGCAAAAAAGCAGGATTAAAAGTAGAAAAATTTGAAATTCGTAAAGGTATGCGAATGCATTGTGTTGTGAGAAAACCTATGGGAAAGGCGATAGGAAATGAAAGATAAGTATCTTAGGGAAACACGAATGGTTGATTTTTCTAATCCGGAAATTCAAAAACTTATTCAAAATATGAAATGGAAGGAAATGGGTGAATTTGAAAGGATTAAGGCAATCTACAACTATGTAAGAGATGATGTTTTATTTGGATATAATATTGATGACGGAATTTCAGCTTCAAAAGTACTTGCAGATGGTTATGGACAATGTAATACAAAAGGAACTTTATTTATGGCACTTTTACGTGCCTGCAATATTCCATGCAGAGTACATGGTTTTACGATTGATAAAAGATTGCAGAAAGGGGCTATGACCGGGTTTGTTTACCGTAATGCTCCAAAAAGTATTTTCCATAGCTGGGTAGAAATTAATTTTGAAAGTCAGTGGTATGAACTGGAAGCTTTCATTTTGGATAAAACCTACATAAAGAAGTTACAGGAACAAAATTCGGAATGTACAGGTGCATTTTGCGGTTATGGAGTAGCAGTCAAGGATTTCAGAAATCTCATTATTGAGTTTGATAGGAACAATACTTATATTCAGAGCGAGGGAATCAATCAGGATTTTGGTGTTTATGATTGTCCAGATGAACTGTTGAAGGAACATCATCAAGAAATTTCAGCTTTTAAAGCATTTGCTTATAGACATATTGGAAGACACCTCATGAATCGTAATGTCAGGAAGATTAGAGAACGATAGTTTTAAGCTTTTAGAATTAAAATTAAATTTGGAGGGTAATATGGCAGACAAAATACAAAATGCTTATGAAACATCAAAAAATATATATGACGATGTTCTTACGCAAAGAAATATTTTCAGCAAACTGTATATTAAGTTATTTTGGAGTGGCACTGATGATAATGATATAGCACGAAAAGTTTTATCATATGTTCCTGATGACTTTTCAGGAAATCTTCTTGATGTTCCGGTTGGAACTGCTGTATTTACGGAAAACAAATGGAGTTCCTTGAAAAATGCACATATTACTTGCCTTGATTACAGCATAGATATGCTTGGCCAAGCCAGAAAAAGACTTGGCAGTCATGCACATATCAAATGTATTCAGGGTGATGTGGGAAATCTGCAAATGGAGAATGAATCTGTTGATACTGTTGTCAGTATGAATGGTTTTCATGCATTTCCTGACAAGCAAAAAGCATTTCATGAAATATGGCGTGTTTTGAAACCAGGCGGCAATTTCATTGCCTGCTTTTATATCAAGGGAAAATCGAAACGGACAGACTGGCTGGTAAAAAATATTCTTGCAAAGAAAGGTTGGTTTTCTCCACCGTTTCAGACGGAGAAAGAGCTAAGAAATATCCTTCAAGAACTATATAAAGAAACCGATGTCCATGTTGAAGGCTCGATGGTATATTTCCATTGTGTGAAGTAATACAATGATGATGGATTTATTATAAAGTTTCAGATGATAAGTCTGGAACTTTTATTTTTTGTCTAAATGGATTACCAAGGTCCATTCGGGTATGGATAAAGCTTAATTCTCATGGTAAGATATAAAAAAAGTTAGAAATGACTAACGAAGAAAATACAGCTATATGAAGGGAATGAGAAGAAATTTGAATGTGAATGAAATTGCAAATCTTGGAAGCAATGTGAAGCCTATGATTCAGAATGAGAATTGCTCGGTCCTTATGTTGAATGATACGACAGGTGAGGGAGTAATGACGATTTACAGAGTAATGCCTGGTGTGATGATTTGCTTTTCAGACATGCATATGGAACAGTGTGTATCTGAATTTGAATTGAAGAATGCAAAAAAGTATTCTGTATTGACCACTGCCGGGAGGGAAGAATTGAGATGGAGGTAAAGCCTGGTGTATTCAGTATTATGCAGGAAAATGAACTCCGTCTGGATAACAGAGAAAAATCATAAAGGGACAACTTATTATCCTCTGAAGCATTATCATGGAGTCAGTATTTTCATGGAAGTTGCGGAAGTTCAGAAAGCACTTGATGAAATGTTTCATGGATTTTCCGTATTCATTGAGGAGCTGCGAAGCCAGTATTGTGCAGAAGAGAAACCTTATGTAATTCGGGGAGATAAGGAACTTGAGTCGATTCTTTCAGAATTTTACCAGAAAAACATGGCACATCCGGAGCTTGCAAAAGTAAAAGAATATTATCTGCTAAAGGTAGTGGAATTATTGTTGTACTTAAACACGATAACCATAGAAGACAGGAAAGAAGTCAGACCATATTATTACAAAACTCAGATGGAAAAAATCAAAGGGATTCATGCAAAGATCACAGGAAATCTTCAGACACGGTTTACTATGGAAGAATTATCAGCCATGTATGAAATTCCACTGACAACTATGAAAAATGCTTTA
>ENA-OUNH01000477-OUNH01000477.1-human-gut-metagenome-genome-assembly--contig:-NODE-477-length-11479-cov-1.788055_pt1 | contig 11479 bp, 8 predicted proteins | sample MGYA00242806_ERZ504814 | MGnify/ENA primary metagenome ERZ504814 (study PRJEB26092, sample SAMD00036389) | human gut metagenome | host: Homo sapiens | study: EMG produced TPA metagenomics assembly of...
CAGTTGTCTCCCTCTTCTCTTTGGGTTGGAACATTGCCCAGGAAAACTTCTGGGAAGATTTTGCGGATGTTTGCAATCAGTTGAAGTTCCGTTTCTCTTATGGTGAACTGGGGAATATGAATACAAACGGCTGGTATCCTACTTATCGTGCCATGACATTGAAGCAGGCAAACGGAAGCTGGCTGCAGAATGGACTGAAACCAAACACTGCTTATGTAGGCGACCTTATCAGTACAGCCTTGACTTGGGAGAAAGTGCGTACCTGGAATATCGGTCTTGACTGGGGGCTGTTCAACAACCGTCTGACCGGGTCATTCGATGCTTATATCCGTTATACGGACAATATGGTAGGTCCGTCTGTAGAGTTGCCCGCTACATTGGGTATTGCGACTCCCAAGACCAATAACTGTGACTTGAAGACGAAGGGTTGGGAACTTACCATCGGATGGCAGGACCGCACCAACTTCGGTATGGGCTATGGCATTAAGTTCAATGTTTCTGATGCACGTACTTATATAGACAGATACCCGGGTAACCCGACAAACTCAATCAATACTTATATCGCAGGCCGCGAGATTGGTGAAATCTGGGGCTTTGAAACCGTGGGAATTGCCAAGACAGATGATGAGATGCAGGCGCATCTGAATAAAGTGGGCGGACAAAGTGCCATCGGTTCCGGCGTTTGGACTGCCGGTGACATCATGTATGCCGACCAGGATGGCAAACCGGGCATCACCAAAGGTGCACAGACTTTGGAGGACCACGGTGACTTGAAGGTGATAGGCAACAATACTCCCCGTTATCATTTCGGTCTTGACTTGAATGCCAATTACAAGGGATTTGATGTTCGCCTCTTCTTCCAGGGAGTGATGAAGCGTGACTACTGGCAGGGTTCCAATATCTTCTGGGGCGTTGGCCAATGGGGTATGTGGTGGTCAACCGGTTTGAAGGAACACGAAGATTACTTCCGTGATGAACCCGTCGGGCTGGCCGGTCATGAGATTGCCGCCAATGTCAATTCATACTATGCGCGTCCGAGATTTGACAGTACCCAGAACCAGGAAACCCAAACCCGCTATCTGCAGGATGCGTCTTATATCCGTTTGAAGAACTTCCAGCTTGGCTACACATTGCCTGCTTCCATGATTCGCAAAATCGGTATCACCAACTGCCGCATCTTCGTATCGGGCGAGAATCTGTGGACGGGAACCAAACTGAGCAAGTTGTTCGATCCCGAAACCATCAGCGGTGGTAACACGGACAGCAATGCTTCTGCACCTATCAAGAGTGCCGGTAATGCATACCCGCTTTCAAGAACTTGGTCTTTTGGACTTAGCGTATCACTTTAATCCCATAAATAATGAAGAATATTATGAAATCGAATTATAGATATATTGTAAAAGCGTTCATGGCAATGGCAGTGATTGCCGGAACGACTTCCTGCGATGATTTTCTGGACAGAGAGCCGATGTCAAGCATTTCTCCCGAAACCTATTACTCCACTGCGGCCCAGTTGGAAGCCAATCTGAATGATGAATATCCCAATGTCCTTCCGTCATTCGGCCAGTGGACTTATGGCATCTTCGGTGAAGACAAAGGAACCGATAACCAGATAGAGGTGAATGCCAATGACCGCTATACCCAGGATCGCTGGAAAGTACCTCATAGCGAAAGTGACAATTGGAAGTTCGAACGCATCTATCGTATTAATTTCTTTTTGTCTGAAGCACTTCCCAAATTCGGTGAGGACATGAGCGGTTCACAAAATACAATTTCCGGGAGTGTAGCCACCATCAAGCACTATATCGGAGAAATGTACTTCCTGCGTGCTTACGAGTACTTTAAGAAGCTTCAGTTGTTCGGTGACTTCCCGATTATCGACCAACCGCTTGCCGATGAGATGGAAGCTCTCCGTGAAGCCAGCAAACGTTTTCCGCGTAATGAAGTGGCACGTTTCATCATTTCCGATCTTGACAAGGCTTATGCCTATATGAGTGATGTCGATATGGCGACGACCCGTATCAATAAGGATGCTGCGATGCTGGTTAAGTCACGTGTGGCACTGTTCGAGGCTACTTGGTTGCAGAATTTCAAGGGTACGGCATTCGTACCTGGTGGAGAAGGCTGGCCGGGGGCATCTCTTCACAACAATTACCAGTATCCGAGCGGAAACCTTGATAATGAAGTGAAGTACTTCTTGGAACAGGCCGTAGAAGCTTCCAAACTTGTAGCAGATAAATACAAAGGGAATTTGACGGAGAATACCGGTGTGTTGCAACAATCAGCTGATGACCCGTCAAATCCTTACTTTGATATGTTTGCACAAGAAGACCTTTCGGATGTGAAGGAAGTACTGTTGTGGCGCCAGTATGCCCGCGGACTCTCTACTCATAACATCAATGCCGCTGCCGGACGTGGTAATTACCGTATCGGTCTGACCCGTGGATTCGTACAGAATTTCCTGATGAAGGATGGTACTCCGGTTTATGCTCACGGTTCTTATGCGGATGGTGACGGCTATTATATGGGCGACAAGACGGTTGCTGATGTACGTGTAAACCGTGACCCGCGTCTCAGTATCTTCCTGAAAGAACCGGGACAGAAGAACATCCTTTTTGAAGTTGATAATAATGAAGGTACGGAGGTTGTGATGGAAGAGCCCTATCCGGCCATTACGAGTGGTGACGGTGAGCGTGGCTATGCTACCGGCTATGCATTGCGCAAGGGTGGTTCATTCAACCGTAAGTATTATGCCAATGGCGGTGGTTATACGGCAGCTGTATGTTTCCGTGCGGCTGAGGCTCTGCTGAATTATATGGAAGCAAGTTATCTGCTCAATGGAACGCTGGATGCTACGGCTCGTGAATATTGGACTGTACTTCGTCAACGTGCCGGCATCAGTACTGATTTTGACAAGACTATCGCTGCAACGGACATGAGCAAGGAGGCTGAAAATGATTGGGGAGCCTATACGGGTGGAAGTGTCATCTCTGACAAGACTCTGTATAATATCCGTCGTGAACGTCGTTGCGAGTTCCTGGCTGAAGGTCTTCGCTACATGGACTTGTGCCGTTGGCGTTCTATGGACCAACTGATGACTGCTCCCAGCCATCTGGAAGGTATGCATTTGTGGAATACTCCGATGGAGGACTGGTATTTGGATGATAATGGAAAATCCATTTTGGTTGCTGACGGGACAGACAAAGCTAATGTCTCATCGAAAGACAAGAGTGAGTATCTCCGTCCGTTCGAGAGAAGCAGCAACCAGTCTGCCTATAACGGCTGTACTTGGAAGATGGCACACTATTTGAATCCTATCATGATCAAGCAGTTCCAGTTGACAGCCACTTCGGGAGCGGATGTATCGACTTCCATTCTTTACCAGAATCCTTATTGCCGGTGGTAGCTGACCAGCCGGCTGAGAAATTAAAGGCATTTTTCAATAGGTATTTTGATTTAGGGGGTAGGATTACACTTTTCTGGTGAGAAGGCGTCCTGCTCCCTTCTTTATAAATAGAAACAAGACAGAGTATGACTAATTTTAATTTCAAGTTTTTAGGGGCATGGTTGGTTATCGTAGCGTCAATCACCGGTCTGCAGGCACAAAATGATTCCACCTTAAAGGGAAAGGACGAAATGGTTCCGGCCGGAGTGTGGAACGATGTAAACGGGGAGTATATTAATGCACACGGTGGTGGTATACTGTTATTTGACAGTAAATATTATTGGTTCGGTGAACACCGTCCGGCAAAGGGATTCTCTACGGAAGTGGGAGTAACTTGCTACTCTTCTACCGATTTATGTAACTGGAGATACGAGGGGGTGGCCTTGTCTGTATCGGAAGAAGCGGGCAATGAAATAGAGAAAGGCTGTATTATGGAACGTCCCAAGGTGATTTACAACAAAAGGACGAAGAAATTTGTCATGTGGTTTCATTTGGAGCTGAAGGGTAAAGGCTATGAGGCTGCCCGTGCGGGAGTGGCTGTCAGTGATTCTCCGACGGGACCTTATTGTTTTGTTTCTTCGAGTCGTGTCTGCCCTGGAATATTTCCGCTGAATATGACGGAGGAAGAACGGGACATGCAGTGGAATATGGAACAGTTTGAAGAATGGTGGACACCCGAGTGGAGAGAGGCTGTAAATAAGGGGTTGTTCGTGAAGCGTGACTTGGAGGGCGGACAGATGTCCCGTGACATGACATTGTATGTTGACGATGATGGGATAGCTTATCATATCTACTCTTCGGAAGAGAATCTGACCTTGCAAATAGCCGAACTGACAGATGACTATCAAGGACATTCCGGAAAATATGTCCGTCTCTTCCGGGGGGACACAATGAGGCACCGGCCATCTTCAAGAAAGATGGCACTTACTGGATGATAACTTCCGGTTGTACCGGCTGGGCGGCCCAATGCGGCGCGTCTGTTCTCGGCTCCTTTCATCTGGGGACCGTGGACACAGCATCCCAACCCCTGCCAGGGCGAGGGAAGTGAGCGGACTTTCGGCGGTCAAAGCACTTACATTTTGCAGCTTCCCGGCAACCGCTACCTTTTCATGGCCGATATTTGGCGGCCCAAGAGCCTAATGTATTCGGGATATCTCTGGATTCCGGTCCGGTTTGATGAAGAGGGGATGCCTTATCTTACCCTTTCCGGCAAATGCAATCCGTCAGATGGTCGTTGATAAACCCCGAAGCTTGCAGATGGGCATAGCAAATGGTAGAGCCGAAGAACTTGAATCCCCGTTTTTTCATGTCTTTGCTCATGGCATCTGATTCGGGAGATGATACCGGAATCTCACTCAATGACTGAAAATGATTGATAATGGGGTTCCGGTCGGGGAAGAAGGATAGCGTATAGTTGTAAAAGCTGCCGAATTCTTTCTGTATGGCAAGAAACAGCTTTGCATTGGTGATGGTCGACTTGATTTTCAGACGGTTTTTCACGATGCCGTCAAAGTGCATCAGCCGTTCCACGTCTTCGTCGGTCATTTGCGCCACTTGCGTGGCATCGAAATTGCAAAAGGCTTTGCGGTAGCCTTCCCGCTTTTTGAGGATGGTTATCCAGCTCAGTCCCGCCTGGGCACTTTCCAATACAAGAAACTCGAATAGTGTCTTGTCGTCTGTTACCGGTTTTCCCCACTCTTCATCGTGGTATTTCACATACAGCTCGTCGGTTCCGCACCAGCCGCAACGTCCGTTTATAAAGTCTTGCATAAGCGTTATTTTGAATGAGGTGCTAAGGTAGTGCTTTCATTCCGAATAAACAAATCTAATCTATTCTAAATGGATAGATTTGTTATTCGGAATGGAATGTTTATATTTGTATCTGAATATAAATGACATAGCCCTATGATAAGCAAATCGGATATAGTAGAAGCCATACGTGTGCAACGTGAACGGTTGAGGAAATTTCAAAGTTTCCGACGTGACCTATTGTTGTCTTTACCTCCCTTGGTAGCAGACTATGCACTGATTATATCTGGTATTCGCCGTTGTGGTAAGAGTACATTGCTGGCACAATTATCGGTGGATAGATACAAGCCGGAAGAGGTGCTCTCCTTGAATTTTGATACCCCTTTACTGTATGGATTTGAATTCAGTGATTTCCGTATAGTGGATGAAGTTATTAAGGAACATGAAGGGTGTATCGCTCTTCTTTTTGACGAAATACAGATTGTTGATGGTTGGGAGGTGTATATTCGGGGCAAGTTGGATGAAGGGTTTTATGTGGGAATCACCGGCTCCAATGCTTCGATGTTGAGTCGTGAATTGGGCACGAAGTTGACAGGAAGACATATTACGAAAGAACTGTTCCCTTTTTCGTATGCTGAATATTGCGGTTTTACGGGTAAGACTATCGGTGACAGTTCCTTGTACGACTATCTGCATCAGGGTGGCTTCCCTCAATACTTGCAACTGGATGATCAGGATGTTCTGACGGATTTAGTCAATGATATAGTATATCGTGATATTGCCGTGAGATATAATATACGTGATGACCACTCTTTGAAAAGTCTCTTGGCCTATTTGATGGGGAATGTGGGCAATCTGGTGTCTGCTACAAAACTGAAACAGATACTGGGAATGAAAAGTACTTCTACTGTGTCTGATTATTTCTCCTATTTCGAACAGACTTACTTGATAAACTTTGTTCCGAAATTTTCATATTCATATAAAGCGCAACTGTTGAACCCGAAGAAAGTGTATTGTGTGGACAATGGTGTTGTATTTGTCACCTCTCCATCTTTCACCCGTGATGAGGGTCGGAGGCTGGAGAACATGGTTTTTGCGGAATTGCGTCGCCGTTATTCTGAGATATTCTATTATAATGAGAACCGGAAGGAATGCGACTTTATAGTTGTACGCAATTCTGTGCCCCAGCTTGCCATCCAGGTATGCTATGCCTTGACCGCAGAAAACCGGAAAAGGGAAGTAGATGGTTTACTGGATGCCTTGTCTTTCTTCAAGATGGGGCATGGACTGATACTCACTTATAACCAACATGACAAATTTTCCGTAGGAGATAAAACGATAGAAGCATTGCCGGTGTCTGAATATTTTAAAGACTAATCTTCTTGTCTCTTGCACTCCACCACATGATACAGCGTGCCGAACCGTGTTCTGCGGGACGGCACTTCATGTTTCTGCAGTATCCTTCCGAATACATTCACTCTCTTGGTGGACAGCGGGATGGCGCTGTACCGGCGCAGGCGGTTCAGTATTTCGGCAGACGACAGCCATTCTCCCTCCTCGTCATTTCCGGCAACGCGGAAATAGTGGTAGAACAGTTGCTCTTCGGGCGGTATCTGTTCGAAATCGTGGTTGTTTTCCGTCATAATCCGTTCGTCCGACTGGTCGAACCAATAGCGTTCGCCGTGGTCCAGTTCGTGCATGGCCTGGGCATAAAGCTGGTTGTAGTCTATCGGGCGGTTGGTGTCTATTGCTTCCGTCACTTCTATGCAGATGAACCGGCGACTGCCGCTGGGGTCGGTCAGCAAGTCCTTCTGGTTGCTGGTGGCGATGAACGAGGCGTATCGGCGCATCTCGAGCACGGCATTGGCGTATGGCTTGCGCACGTTGACCACCGGCTTCTGGAGGATATGTTTCAGGAATCCTTGCTGGGTGCTGCTTATTTGGTCGAATTCATCGATGTTGATGAGCGCAAAACGGTTGAGGTAAAGTTCGGCGTCGCGCTTGCGCGAGAAGTCGATGCTGTCCGTATAATAGGCACGCAGCTCGGGCGGGACGATGCTTCGGCAAAAGGTGCTTTTGCGGGTGCCTTGTGCACCTACCAATAAGGGGGAGACGCTGTTGGCATATTTCTTGTCGGTATTGCCGCGCCAGTGTGCCACCATGTTGAGAAACCAGCGGTGGAACAGTTCGGCCCAGTACGGGTTGTTGCAGGGTACTGTCCGGGCGAGTGCCAGGATACGGTCTTTCCCGTCCCAGTGCGGAAGGTCGTACAGATAATCTTCCAGCGGATTGAATACCGGGATGCGGTTGGAGTAGATATATCGGCTGATGTCCCTATCCCACAGGGGAATGCCTTCGCTCTGTGCGTCGAGGGCAATGCTGTTCAGCGTGCGCTTGTCGATGGGGGAGAAGCGGAAACGGAACGAGTGGCGTTCACGGTATTCCACCTCACCCACTTGGGTGTTGTAGCGGAAGTCGTAGCGGCGTTTCATGAACTCGTCCGTCTGTATGGCAAGTCTTTGCTCTTTGCTGAGGCTGCTTTGGGTATTGAAGCCTTTGTTCTCTTGGTAAACGCTTCTTATAATCTGCCGGATGACAGTCTCTTTTTGGCGTAGATAATAATGGAAATAGGTACGCTTCACGGTCTCTTCTTCGGGGATGCCCGAACGGAAACAGTTCTCGGCAAGGCGCACGGTCAGGGAGTGCAGGCTGTTGTCGGCACCGGCACCCGTCGCTTCGGCGAAAAGTCTTCTGCAAGGCGGCCTCAAACAGCATGATGATGGCTTCTTCGGCTTCATATCCCGGCACGGCGCGCGTCAGGGGTGACTTCTCGTCTTGCAGGGCTTCCCGATAGGTGGTTTCGTCGGGCATGGAGGCGGGCTGTGCAAGATAGAACTGTATGGAGTCCGGGCGGTACATGGCTTCGGGGTCGAAGGAGAGGCGGGAGTACTGTTCCAGCTTGGGCTCTTTCAGCAGAATGTCGAAAGGCAGTTGGGGCTGGTAGCATTTCACGGCAAGGCGGTAGGCATGGGCGTGGAACACCTCGGCTTCTTCCCGTTTGCCCGGCAGCGAGTTGTTCGGACGGGTGAAGGTAGTCCAAATCTTTACAGTCCGTCCGCTGGAACCGGTGAATACGAGCCGCGTCTGGGGCTGTTCCCAGGCAAGACGTTTCACAAGGGCTATTTCGGACTTGCCGGAAAGCGGGCCTACGGTCAGTTCCACGATGCCGTTGTAGGTTTTCATCTGGCAAACACCGTTCGTCTTGCGGAATTCGGCTGCCGGGAGTACTTTGGGCAGTCGGTCTGCCTCGTTGCAGCGCTTGCCGGGCAAGCAGTATCGCAGTTGCTGGCGGAAAGTGGATACGGGCTGGGTTTTGGTCTCCGTTTTGATTTTCTGTAGGAAGGTGTCTAAGTCTGTCGTGCTCAGTGTCAGATTCCCGTCTTTTTTCTCTCAGTTGGGTGATTTTCATTTCTATTTTTTGTATTGTCACATGCAGGCAAAATGGTTTGCTTACAGTGTACTAAGGTACGACAATCAGGCTCTTTTTGCAAGTGATTCCATTGCTTTTTTAGGTCTATTCCAGCGTTTTTCTGTGGAAAATCTGATGTTTTGAGTCGAAAAAGCAGGTGATTTGGGATGCTTTGTGCAGACTTCCACGCTGGTTTTTGCTTGTTGAAACAAAAGGTTTTGCTTGTTGAAATCAATAGTTTTCCTAAGGAAAACTCTCAGTTTCTCTTGTTGAAACTTTTATTTTAGAAGGTTTAAACCAATGGTATTTGTTGTTGAAACTTTTGGTATTTGTTTAAGAAACTAAAAGTTTCATACTGAGAACTAAGCATATATCACTATTCTGTGGTGAATGAAGTAAGTATCGGATACTGCTTTTGTTATGGCGTGATGGATGGTTGTGAAGATTTTTATCTATCACGGGTATCTTTCACGCTTTAATCGGTTTATAATCAAAAGGATATCCTCCTCTGCGTGATAGCATGACAGATGTTTTTCAAAAATAAACTTTGTAGAAGCTGAGCTGTCCGGATGCTTCAATCGTTGTAGCTGTATTCTTCGCTGTATCTCTCGAATTTCGGTTCTTCGGCAATTCCGTATTGTTTGAAAACCTGACGGATATATGCTTGTGCCTTTGGAAACAAGCCTTGTTCCTGGCGGTAAAAGCGATAATAGGTGGTCTTGCCAAAGTGTCCTACAAGCTGGTTCCTCATCGGGGCTGCACATTTGTGGGGTACGTTGTCCAGCAGGTGCCGGATGCCCCATGCAACCCGGCACTTCAGGGCTTTCCGGAAATGAGGGCAGTTGGTGGTATCGGCAGGGATACAGTTCGGATTGATGATGCTTAAAGTAGGACATTGCGAGGTGCAATTGGTAGCAGCCAAGTGGTGCAGGCATTCTTCCTTATGGACGCACTGGCTGTTGAAGCAATGTGCAAAGCCATAAGGCACAGACTGGTAGTCGAATTTATTTTCCATATGTTGTTTGCTTGTCTACGGTTAGGGTGTAGAACACGGCTGTAAAGGTAAGGAATAAAGCCTCGTTTGAAGTATTTGCAGACAAAAAAAAGAGTATAATTCTTCTTTAAAGTGAGCTGAACTTGCTATATTTGTCATAATTCCTAATATCTGGTATATGAAAAATAGAGTAAGTTTTTTTTGTCTGCATACGTGTCTTCTCCTGTTCAGCTTTTGGACAATGTATCCTGCCTTGGGGCATGCGGCTGATGGGGATGTTATTTCCCGTTTGAAGTTCAAGCAGATTTCTACATTAGACGGATTACCGACGGATGAGGTCCAGAAAATATATCAGGATAAGGAAGGGTTTTTGTGGTTTGCTACCCGGTATGGTTTCTGTAAATACGACGGTTACCAGATTACTGTCTATAAATCGAGCTTGAATACTCCCGGTTTGTTGACCAGTAACAACATTTATTGTTTTGCCGATGACAATGACGGCTTCTTGTGGATTGGTACACAAGAGGGGTTGAACACACTCAATAAGAAAACCGGAGAAATCCGTCAATATACTGCGCCTGCCATTCCAAACAATGCGGTCTCATGCCTGTTGGTCACCCGGGAAAATGAGGTATGGATTGGTACGGATTCCGGCTTATGCCGGTATGTGGCAGAGAAGGACTCCTTCGTGATGTATGACGGCAAGTCCACCGATGGTATATTTCCCGCAGCTTCCATCAAATCGTTGTTCGAGGACTCGGATGGGGATTTGTGGGTCGGTACCTGGTCCAGTGGTCTTTTTCGTTATTCCCGGAAGGAGGATAAATTCTATGCATATCCCAAAATCAATGAACGGAACTCGGCACATGTTATCTATCAGGATTCAAACCGGAAAATGTGGGTCGGTGGCTGGGGATTGCGGATTATTTCTCTTGAATCACCCAAAGGATATGGCAAACGTGTCTTATACGCATTATTCGCATAGGATAGGGGATGATGCCAGCTTGTCGGACAATATTGTTTATGATATTGTGGAGGATGTACACACCCATACCTTGTGGATAGGGACCCGGGTGGGGCTGAGCATTATGAAGCAGGAGAATCCCGGTACATTCATTAATTACAAGTCGTTGCATTCGGCATATCATATACCTTGTGATGAAATAAATTCACTGTTGCGCGACCGCTTCAATAATATCTGGCTGGGTTCCATTGGCGGCGGTGTCCTGATGATAGACACGAAACAATCTCCATTTACTTTCTATTCTTTGAATCTGGCAGAGGATGACGTGCCTACTACTGCCGTCCGCGCTTTGTTTGCCGATGCAGATAAAGACCTTTGGCTGGGTACCGGAAGTTATGGGCTGGCACGCAAGGATTATGAAACCGGTGTGTTGTCGTTCTTTTCCCATATCCCGGAATTCTCGGATATTCCCGGTGTACCCACGGTCAATTACATTATTCAGCGTAAGAATGGAGAAGTATGGTTCGCTACCTATGACGGTGGTATCTTGATTTATGAGAAAGGAGAGAAAGTGAAGGTGCTGACTGAATCCGACACGCCTTATCTCTATTCGGATTGCGTTTCGGCCTTGTGTGAGGACAGTAAGGGGAATTGTTGGGTAGGCTGTCGCGGCGGTATGGGAATCAGTTTGGCCGATGGAGGGCATTATAGGTTCGGAACACTTTCTTTTGCCGGAGGCGGGTTGGCAGATTGGTATCATGTGAAGGACATTGTGGAGGATGCGGATGGCAGCTTCTGGATTGCGACAGCCAACTATGGAATTATACATATTATGGGGGATGTGCAGCATCCCGAAAC
>ENA-OUNH01000479-OUNH01000479.1-human-gut-metagenome-genome-assembly--contig:-NODE-479-length-11436-cov-7.580069_pt1 | contig 11436 bp, 10 predicted proteins | sample MGYA00242806_ERZ504814 | MGnify/ENA primary metagenome ERZ504814 (study PRJEB26092, sample SAMD00036389) | human gut metagenome | host: Homo sapiens | study: EMG produced TPA metagenomics assembly of...
ACCGGCCATTCCGGACACACATTCTGGCCGACCTCGAGTTCCCCGCCCATACAACTCGAACAGGAGAAACGCCCACTGCCACAAAGGAACACAAGCCAAAACGGACACACATTTTGGCCTATAACCCAAGATTGGTCCCGTTCTCCTGTATTGGAGGACGGGACCATTTTGTATAGGTCTACAAAATGATGGTCAGGCCTTGTCTTCGATTATTTGTCAGGCCCGACCGACCGGCCGAACAGGAAGCCCAATGCCGTTGTCGCCACAACCTTGAACGTCTCCGCCGCAGGGGTGAGTGCATCATTGTTGTCGGCGTAAAAGAATTCAATCAACGCGAAGACCGCTATAACTATCAGGCATGCGGCGACGAGTTTGAACGCGGCACTGTTCTTGAATTCTTCGATACCCCATCTGTGCTTCTGTTCAGGGGTCTCCCGAGAGACCTTCACGCCATCGGCGGATGAGGACGATTCCATGTTGTCGCCTGTGTCCGATTCCATGGGAGGTACATCCTCGGTCACGTCATCGCCCACTATGGAAGTCGAAGTCAGAACCGTATCGGCGTCATAGGGTTTGCCATTCCGTTCGTCGGTCATCAGATTGCCAGATACGGGTCGAAGGTATGATCGTTGGCCATGTCACGGCTACCGACGAATCGTTTGTTCCCCGCATTGGCCTTGCTCCATGCGGAACCGGGGATGTGCGTGATGCGGGACAATTGAACTGCGGTGTAGTTCTTCATGTGGGACCAGACCTCATCGAGGGCCTGCTTCAACGGAGGGTTGGAATCCTCGTTCGCCGCGTATGCGTTGCCTTGGGCGTCGCGCGCATAACTGGTGATGGGACTGCCGCCGAATCCCTTGAACTCGTCGTACACGCTGCGGACCACGGGCCCGTACTTCCATGGCTGGAACGATTCGGTCAGGAGCCGCACACTGGTGTTCCGCTGGTACAGGCATGTGACGAAGAACAACAGTTTCTGGAGTTTCATGGGGGAGACCGGTATCTTGTCCCTGAACGCGCGGATGAGAATGCTGTTCGCCACCAGTTCCGGGTTCATACCGGTGCCGGGAAGACTATCCTCTGCCATACGGCCCCACCTCCTATATTCCATGGTATCAACGAGGGTGTATGCGTGATCGGGCGCTTCCACGCTCAGGCCTTCCATTCGATCTGCTTCAAATCGAGCCCGTCGCCTATCGTCTCCATGCCTCGCATCAAATCCTCCACGGGCACGGTGCGGTAATGCTCGCTCATTTCCACGGACGAATGGCCGACGATGCGTTGGATGATGCCGGCGTCAACCTTCATGTGGAACAGGAGCGATACGACGGAATTGCGGCATTCATGCCCGTACCGGTTCTCGTAGTCGGGGATGCCCGCCCTGCGCATGAGGTCGCGGAAACCGGCCCTGTCATCAAACGCGGATATCGGGAGTCCTTCGCGCGTCCTGAATATCAGGTTGTACGGGTTCGGGATGATGCTCTCCGTGGCTTCCAGATACCGGTGCATGACGGTGCCCAACTGGGGGATTATCGGCACGACCTTGCCTCTCGCGGACTTCGGCGGCGTCAAAGCGTACCCCTTGCACAGGTGTATCATGTCGTATCCGTCCGGCACCCTCCACCGGTATCGGGGGCAGCTCGAAGGCCGTTTGAAACCGCACGGGTATCTTCCGTCCCTGCCGGGCTCCCCGCACCCATGCTCCTTGTCGAGGCTTTCCAGTTTCCAGTTCACCGTGTAGGTGCCTATCCATATCTCGCCGCTTTCCGGTGTCTCCAACGTCTTGTCCCGCCACAGGTCGAGATCGTCCAATGTGGCCCCCAGTATCTCACCCTGCCTCATGCCGGTGAGCAGCCTCCACCATTGGCGTGCGCCCAGAAACAGGTCATCGGAGGATTCCTCGAGCATGTCCTGCATCTGCTTCACGGTGAACGCCTTGCGGTCCTGCGAGCCGCTGCGCCTGTCCGTCGAAACGACCACGGGCCCGTTGATGGTGCGCCGGTCCCCGGCCAATCCCGCGTCCCTGCGTTTCGGCCTCGCCGCGCTGGTGACCGGGCTGGTGGGTATCAGCCGGTCGGCCACCGCCGCCTTGAATATCTGGTTCAGGATGTTGTAGAAACCCAACTGCCGGTCGTACGAGCATGGGGTGCCGTCGAGGTTGCGCATGTTGGCTATCATGCGCTGCACCGCCGAGGCGGTCACTTCGCCCAGCTTCTCGTTCGCGTACCTGCTCAGATGCACGCTTATGAGGCTCGCGTAGTTGCCGGTGGACGCGGGTTTCAGGTCGCGTTTCTTCATCTCGAACCATTGCGCCGCGTATTCCCCGAGCCGGGTGGCGCGATCCACGCCCATGCCCCATTCGGTTTTCTCCTTGAGGGCTTCGGCTATTTTCCTGTCGCATTCCTTGTAGGTCTTGGCGGACACCCATCGGCCGTCCACCTTGGCCTGCCAGTTCACGTATGTCTTTACCGTGCCGTCCTTGAGTGTTTTCCGCTGCTCGTGGCGGATGGGGTAGACCGCTCCGGTTTTCCTTATCCTAGGCATTCAGCATCCTTCATTCTCCAACATTCTCCAACAAACAATCCGTGGCGAATGGTATTCCAATGGTATACCAATCGTATCAAATCGTTGGAATTCCGCCGTTCTTTCCGAGAGAGCCATTGATTTCATTATACGTTACTGGATGTGGAAGGTGTGCTGAACTAGCACCTTTTGTTTCTGACTAAGACCCCTTGGAACAGCAACAATTCCAAGGGGTCTTGGCGTATTGGAAATGTTCTTGGCTAGAGAGATACAGATGGATTTAGCAACATTCCGCAACAAATAATATGATCTAGGTCTTCTGCACGTTGCGGGGGGTGGTTATGGTTCATCCAGATGAGAACAGGAGCAAACCTATGAGCAAGATGAGTGACATGACGGAATACCATGCTTCAGCCTACCGTTTGCCGTCAGGCTTCGAACACTGCTCGAAATTGAAGCCGGTGGCTGAGGCAGCGACGGCGCTGGACCGGGTCAAGGCCGTGGTGGATGTGCTGTATTCGCCGGGCGGCTGCCCGTGGGACGGCAAGCAGACGAACAAGTCGCTGCTCAAGAATCTGCTCGAGGAAACCTACGAATACGTCGACGCGGTGGAGACTCACGACCGTGACAACATGCGCGAGGAACTGGGTGATGTGTTGCTGCAATCCGTGTTTCAGGCGCGGGTCTGCGAATCGGATACTGAGGACCCGTTCGGTATTGATGAGGTCGCCGATCGGTTGGTGAACAAGCTCATCACTCGGCATCCGCATGTGTTTGCGGCTGATGATGCCGGCAATTCCTCTGATTCTTCTGATGCTTTTGATGCTGACAGTAACGACGGGGGAGAAGCTGCCCAACCCGAATCCCCGGAAGCTGTGCTGGCTCTATGGGAAAAGATGAAACAGCAGGAAAAGCATCGTAAATCCGTGCTTGAGGGCATTTCCCGCGTTCAAGGTGCGTTGCCTCGCGCGGCCAAAGTCGTTTCTCGTATCTCCAAATCGCCGAATGCTGATAGATTGTTCGCGGCGTTTGATGAGTCGGCTGCGGCTGATGCTCAGCGAGATGATGTACATCCTCAAGCGGCGAACCAATCCGAATCAAGCGGCGACAATTCCGCTGAACGGGAGAAGGCCGATGCCTACGCCGATGAAATCCTCGCCGTCGTGCGCAAGGCCCGCGTTGACGGCATCGATATCGAGTCCGCACTGCGCAATCGCTTGCGTGATGTCGAAGAAAAAGTCGCCTTGATTGAATCAGAAATCAACAACGATTAAGTCCATACATGTTTTTTGATCACGGATCGTAAAACTTAGAGGTGCTGAGTTGCCAACGACTACCGGCAAGCTGGCGTCATTGCCATCCTATTCACGTCTTAGTGGCCCCTTCCTCCCCGGCCATACTACTCAGGCAAGGCCTGTTGTAGGCTCGGGTACGACGGGCTGTAGCGCCGAATAAGGATGAACGGGAACAGAACGAAGACGGACTGAGACGAACCGAAGCGGTACCAGAGGGGAGTGGCTCATGCAGGTGGCGTTGGAGAACAACATCGTTTTTGTGGTCATCGAGTATTTAGCAATCCTGTGTTGGGGATTATCGGGCGGACTTGCCGCCATTCGCAAGGGCTACGACATCTTCACCATCATGCTGTGCGGATGGCTTACCGCACTCGGCGGCGGTCTTGTGCGCGACGTGATGCTCGGTGCCCTGCCGCCGGTCGGCATCACCGACAAAGGCTATGTGCTCACCACGCTGTTTTCCGGCATTATCGTGGTGGTGGCCCACCCGGAGATCACCAAACTCAAATGGACGATGACTATCATCGATGCTCTGGGCCTCGGACTATTCGCAGTCAGCGGCACCGCAAAGGCTCTGGCCTACGGTTCCTCAGGCATGACAGCCGTATTCCTTGGCATGTTCACAGCACTGGCCGGCGGCCTCATTCGTGACATCTTCATCGGCGATGTGCCAATGATTATTCGAGACAAACACCTCTATGCCGTGCCCTCGTTCATCGGTTGCATTCTGACCGTGCTTGTATGGCGTGGTGTGCACTACGGTTGGTTCGACATGTGCTCGGAAATGCTGCTCGACGTGCTGATCGTCATCATCGTGGTGGCGCTGCGCCTGCTCTCGGTCGGCTTCAACGTCACCTTGCCCGGAGCCGTCGAGCGTCATCGCGTCTACCTGCCCAGCGAAAGCCGATATCTCAAGCGCCCGGTCATCCATCCGCACGCCGATACCGTCGATCCCGGCGATACCACCAAGGACGAAGAAGACAAGCCTCAGGATGATTCAAGACCGCCTCAGGGCTAACTGCCTTCAAAGAGGTACATTTGGCCTTCTGCAAAATGACAACTGCTTTCAAAGAGGTACCTGAAGCACGAAACGTCGAGTATAAGCGTTGCAATGACGGCGTTTATACTTGGGCTTTCTCGGATTCGGTACCTTTCTGAACGGAGATGTCATTTCGCAAGACCGCCAATGTACCTCTTTGAACGGAGATATAAAAAGTCCCGCAAGCCAGATGACTTGCGGGACTTGCTAAAACCTTAAGAGGCTTATGCTCACAGAGCGTTGATCGCAACAGCGAGGCCGGACTTGCGGTTGGCGGCCTGGTTCTTGTGGATCACGCCAGCGCCAGCAGCCTTGTCGAGCTTCTGGGCGGCAACCTTGTAGGCGGCCTCGGCGGCAGCCTTGTCACCGGCGGCGATGGCTTCGCGGGTGGCGCGGATGGCGGTCTTCAGGCCGGACTTCACAGCCACGTTGCGAAGGTGCGCCTTCTCATTGGTGAGCACGCGCTTCTTCTGCGACTTAATGTTTGCCACGTTTACTCCAAACGATGTGTGTTATAAGGACATACAAAAGGTAGAGGATAGCATGAGCCCCGGAAAAACCCGCGCAATGCCACGCCGAATACAGTCCCTCGGCTACACTAGGTGAAGTTTGAGTATATGCCAAGAGGAGGAATGCGTTGGTCGTCCAACACAATCAGCCGGGTTCCACGGATCAGTCGGTGATTCGCAACTTCTGTATCATCGCGCACATCGACCACGGCAAGTCGACCGTGGCCGACCGCATCCTGCAGTTAAGTGGCATTGTGCCCGAGCGCGAGATGCGCGATCGCTTCCTCGACCGTATGGATATCGAGCAGGAGCGCGGCATCACCATCAAATCCCAGGCCGTGCGCGTGCCATGGACCTTTGACGGCACCGCATACACGCTCGGTATGATCGACACCCCCGGCCACGTGGACTTCACCTATGAGGTGTCCCGCGCACTGGCCGCCTGCGAAGGCGCGGTGCTGCTCGTCGACGCTACCCAGGGCATCGAGGCGCAGACCCTGTCTAACCTGTACATGGCCATCGACCATGATCTGGCCATCATTCCCGTGCTCAACAAGATCGACCTGCCGTCCGCCGAGCCGGACAAGCATGCCGAGGAGATCGCAGGTCTGATCGGCTGCGAGCCGAGCGACGTGCTGCGCGTCTCCGGCAAAACCGGCGAAGGCGTGGCCGACCTGCTCGACCAGATCGTCATGGACGTGCCCGCCCCGCACGGCGACCCCGAGGCCCCTGCCCGCGCGCTGATCTTCGACTCCGTCTACGATCCCTACCGCGGCATCGTCACCTACATCCGTATGGAGGACGGCGAACTGCACGACCGCGAAAAGGTCCACATGATGGGCATTGGCATGACCCACGATCCCATCGAGATCGGTGTGATCAGCCCCGATATGACCCGTACCAAGGCACTCGGTGCCGGCGAGGTCGGCTACATCATCACCGGTGCGAAAGATGTGAGTCAGTCCAAGGTGGGCGACACCCTGACTTCGGCCGTCCGCCCGGCCGCCGAGCCGTTGCCCGGCTATCGCGACCCGAAGCCGATGGTCTACGCCGGTTTGTTCCCGATCGACAACGCCCAGTTCCCCGAACTGCGTGATGCACTCGACAAGCTCAAGCTCAACGACGCCGCCCTGATCTACACGCCGGAAACCTCCGTGGCCCTAGGCTTCGGCTTCCGCTGCGGCTTCCTGGGTCTGCTGCACATGGAAATCGTCAACGAGCGACTCTCCCGCGAGTTCGGCCTCGACCTGATCCAGACCGCCCCGAACGTCACCTACGACGTGACCGCCGAGGACGGCAGCCAGCATCATGTGACCAACCCGAGCGAATTCCCGGACGGCAAAATCAAGAAGATTGTCGAGCCGATGGTTGCCGCCGACATCATCACGCCCAAGGAATTCATCGGTGCGGTGATGGATCTGTGCCAGGACCACCGTGGCATTATGGGCACGATGGAGTACATCTCCACCGATCGTGTCGAGATGCACTACCGCATTCCGCTGGCGGAAATCGTGTTCGACTTCTTCGACCAGCTCAAGTCCCGCACCAAGGGCTACGCTTCCCTTGATTACCATGAGGATGGCGAGCAGTCCGCCGATTTGGTCAAGGTGGACATCCTTATTCAGGGCGAGAAGGTCGATGCGTTCAGTGCCATCGTTCACCGCGATAAGGCGTATTCGTACGGTGTGATGATGACCAAGAAACTGCGTAGTCTGATTCCTCGCCAACAGTTTGAGATTCCGATTCAGGCTGCGATTGGTTCGCGCATCATCGCACGTGAGAACATTCGTGCGTTACGCAAGGACGTGCTCGCCAAGTGCTATGGCGGCGACATCACCCGTAAGCGTAAGCTGCTCGAAAAGCAGAAGGCCGGCAAGAAGCGTATGAAGATGCTCGGCCATGTGGAGGTACCGCAGGAGGCGTTCATCGCCGCCCTGTCCACCGGCGAGGACTCCAACGACCGCGACACCAAAGACAAGATCCGCGCCGCTCAGAAGACCGAGGGCTAGTGTTCGAGGTCTACATCCACGTCCCGTTCTGCTTGCGGCGCTGCGGTTACTGCGACTTCAACACCTACACGGCTACGGATCTTGGTGCGGGGGCCTCGCGCGGCAACTATGCCAATATGGTCATTCGTGAAATGGCCCTGACCAAGCAGTGGCAGCTCGACCATGGCATCGAGGAGCCACCGGTCTCCACCGTGTTCTTCGGGGGTGGTACACCCACGATTCTCGCCGCCCGCGATCTGGTCGCCATGCTCGATGCCATCCGCAAGATCTGGGGCATCGCGCCCGACGCCGAAATCACCACCGAAGCCAACCCGGACACGGTCAACGAATATTACATCAATGAGCTCGCTGCCGGCGGCTTCACCCGCGTTTCCTTCGGCATGCAATCTGCCGTGCCGCACGTGCTCAAAACCCTCGACCGCACGCATACGCCGGCCAACGTGGCCGCAGGCGTTAATGCCGCCAATAAGGCCGGCCTGCGCTCCAGCGTGGATCTGATTTACGGCGCACCGGGGGAGAGCCTTGACGATTGGTGCACCTCGGTCACGACCGCCATCGACCTCGGCGTGAACCACATCTCCGCCTACGCACTGACCGTGGAACCCACCACGAAAATGGGTCGTCAAATCGCGGCCGGCACTCTGCCCAAACCCAATGACGATGACGAAGCAGCCAAATACGAAATCGCCGACGACCTGTTCGCCGCCGCCGGCCTCGAATGGTATGAGGTCTCCAACTGGGCCCGCCCCGGATACGAGAGCCAGCACAACCTCGGCTATTGGCGCAACGTCGATTGGGCCGGTCTAGGGCCAGGTGCCCACTCCCACTACAACGCGGTGACCGAGGCTGACCACCCCCAGTCAGCTTCGCTGACAGCCCCCGCTGGCGGGAGCAAGTCCGAAGCCATTGCCTCTGCCTCAGCTGATGGACAGGCCAACGCCGAACTAGGTATGATCAACGCGCATGGGAACAACTCCCAAGAAATTCATGCCCCCGCTGGCGGGGGTTGTCCGGCGGATGCCGGACTGGGGGTGGTTTCTGTCTCACACGGTCTGCGCAGCTGGGACATCGCGCACCCGCGTTTGTGGGGCACGGCCATCAACGAGAACCGTGTGCCGTGGGCCGATAGCGAGACGATCACTCCCGAGGAAAACCTCGAAGAGCTCATCATGCTCGGGCTGCGCCTGCACGAGGGACTCGATCTCGGCCGCATCAACCGCGCCATCAACGATGCGGGTATGAGCAGCACGCCCCAGACTCTCCGAACCGTTTCGGTTGACCAACTCGCCCCCATGATCAGCGAAGGCCTGATTACCGTATCCGATAATCATCGAGTGGTGCCCACTCGTCGTGGTCGGTTGCTCAATGACTCGGTAATCGAACAGTTCTTCGATTTCGTCGGTGTATGAGTCGGTGGTATGGTGCGCGGCAGTCGCCATTACCCGTTCGCTAGTTGTGGTTACACCGTCAGAGGGAGCTATTTTTGTTTTACCGGCGGGGGAGGGAACCGCGTAGGACTACGTCCGGGGCGCTTTGCACGTAGATCAGGCGGTTGGCAGTGCCGCCGGTGGCCTCCCCGTCATCGCGGTTGGACAGGATGCTGTCCACGGCGGCCTGGCCCATTTCGGCCAGCGGCAGATGCACGGTGGTCAGTGGCGGAAACACGTCGGCGGAGTAGGGGATGTCGCCGAAACCGGTGACGCCGATTTCCCGACCCGGCTCGATGCCGTTGGCGCGCAACGCGGTCATCGCACCGATGGCCATCACGTCGTTGAGCGCGATGATTGAATCGATGCCTTTGCCGTCGTACAGTGCGCCTTCGCCCGGCTTCAGCAGTCCGGATCGGGCCATTTGCATGACGGCCGCATAGCCGTCGGTGCGGCTGAACTTACCGTTCGCCACGGCTTTCGGATCCACGGTGATGCCTGCCTCGTCCAACACTTCCATCACACCGGCCAGTCGTTCTTTGGAGGAGCGATGTGCGTCATCGCCCTTGAGAATCGCAGGGCGCGTATACCCGGAATCGACGATCAGCTTTGCGATGGCGCGCGCGCCGACATCGTTCGCCACGTCCACGGCCGGGAAGGGCAGGTTGCGGTTGAGCACGAACACGGCACGTCCGCCGGATGCTTCGTACTGGGTGAGTTCCGTCTGCAACGCCTGGCGTTCCGGCGCGTCGGTGTATTCACTTTCGGAGATGATGATGCCGCGCGGCCTGGTGGATACGGACTTACGCACCGCCTCCAACTCTTCGTGCGGGGTGGCTGCCACGCCGATGGTCACGGAAATACCGCGTTCGGCCGCCGCCTTGACCACGCCTTGCGATACGGATGCGAAGTAGGGATCGGAGATATCGGAGACCAGCAGCACGATGTTCGGTGCGGTGCCTTTGGCCACTGCCTGAGCATAGGCGTTGGGACGATAGTTGAGCTTGGTGGCTGCTTCCATCACCTTGACATACGATTGGTTGCGTACCTTGCGGGTGCTGCCGTTGAGCACGCGGGATGCGGTGGCGATGGAGACTTGGGCTTCTTTGGCGACATCCATCAATGTCGCTGGCGATTGCGCCTTATCGTTCTGTACAGCCACGATCGAATCGGTCCTTTTCTTCCCTGAAACGGAAAACGTGTCTAAACGTTTACCGCAACGATATCGCATTTTTGCTTGCAATAGTAGCATTGTGGATTGGAAAGCCTGAATTCTGAACAAAAAATAATCACGCGAATTACGGAAAGCGTTTACCGTTTCGGCGTGTCGTGCGGTATGCTCGAAGCATGACGCGATACTTATGCGCCCCTGACTCCTTCAAAGAGAGCCTGACCGCCATGGAGGCGGCCCGGGCGATGGCTCAGGGGATTGAGAATGCCGACCACGATGCCGAGGTCCGTTGCCTTCCCATGGCCGACGGCGGTGAAGGCACCGCACGCGCGCTTGTCGACGCCACTGGCGGATCGATGCACGCCGTGCCGGTCCACGACCCGCTCGGCCGGCCTGTCGAAGGCCACTTCGGTCTGCTCGCCGACGGCACGACCGCCGTGGTCGAGACAGCCGAAGCCAGCGGACTAGCACTGCTTGAAGCCAAAGAACGCAACCCGTTGATCGCCTCCTCCTACGGCACCGGCGAACTCATGCTCGCCGCCGTCCGTTCCGGAGCCAAGCGCATCATCGTCGGGCTCGGCGGCAGCGCCACCAACGACGCCGGTGCCGGACTTCTGCAGGCCCTTGGCGTTCGTCTTCTGGACGGGAACGGCAACGACCTTAAGCACGGGGGAGCGGCTCTCGCCGATCTGGCCACCATCGATATCAGCACGATGGACCCGGCTCTCAAGAACGTCGCCATCATCGCCGCCTGCGACGTGACCAACCCGCTGACCGGCCCCACCGGCGCCAGCGCCGTGTTCGGCCCGCAGAAAGGTGCGTCCAAAGATGATGTCGCCACATTGGACGCCGCCCTCGCGCATTTTGCGCAGGTCATCGAAAGCCAGCTCGGCGTTGCCGTGAACGACGTGCCGGGTGCCGGCGCGGCCGGTGGCATCGGTGCAGCACTGAAGGGCTTCCTAAACGCCGAATTCCGCCCGGGCATCGCCATCGTCATCGAACAATCCGGACTCGATGCGGCCGCGCAATGGGCTGACGTGGTGTTCACCGGCGAAGGCTCCATCGACTTCCAGACCAAGTTCGGCAAAACCCCGGCCGGCGTGGCCGAAACCGCCAAGCGCCACGGCAAGCCGGTCATCGCAGTAGCCGGGCATATTGGCACCGGCATCGATGAGCTGCATGAGGTCGGCATCGACGCGGTATTCGGCATCGCGCCCGGAGCCGCCAGCCTTAGTGAGCTGCTGGCCGATGCGGCCGCCAACGTGACCCGCACCACCGAACAAATCGTACGAACCCTACAACTGTGAGCAGGCTCCCGCTGGCGGGGGCTGGCGGGGCGGATTCTAGTGGTGGTTGCAACACCTGAGGTTTGAGCGGCCTTCCATGGTCACGTTGTCGGTTGTTGAGGTTATCACGCGGCGTCGAGCAGTTCGATGATCTTCTCGCTTGGTTTCATGAAC
>ENA-OUNH01000480-OUNH01000480.1-human-gut-metagenome-genome-assembly--contig:-NODE-480-length-11411-cov-2.824973_pt1 | contig 11411 bp, 13 predicted proteins | sample MGYA00242806_ERZ504814 | MGnify/ENA primary metagenome ERZ504814 (study PRJEB26092, sample SAMD00036389) | human gut metagenome | host: Homo sapiens | study: EMG produced TPA metagenomics assembly of...
CAAGCCCTTATGTTATTGAGGCATCCTGTCCATTCTAAGGCGTTTTCTGCCTTTAGCTGTTCCGTTATGCCCTGTGCCTGTTTCATACCCTCTATGAGCCTTTCAAAGCGTTCCTGTGCCTGTCTGTCAATGTCGGCAAGGTAAGCGTTAAGTCTGCCGCTTGTAAGAAGATTGGTGTATGTAACTTTGCAGTGATGCTTCAGATAATCCAAATGCCGCTGTCCCCAGATGCCTATCGGCTGTTCTTCTTCGGCGGGTACAGTTAAGCACGGTATTAAATAATCGCCTTGCCTTTCGTATTTGCCGCCCATTTCCTCAAAAATTGTCTTTGCCATTGTCTGTTACCTCCACATTCTTTTTTATTTTGAATGTCCGCAAAATCCGTCCTACATCTTTGGAACCGTTATCTGCCTCCTGGCATCCGGACAGCTTATGGGACTTTTCACAACTACCCCGGAAACCATTGTCGCTGGCTCCAGAGCACTGAAGATCATCAGCGCCGGCTTTCTTGTTTCTGCTGTATCCGTTACCACTTCCGGTGCCATGGAAGGCCTTGGAAAAGGCACGCAGTCCCTTGTAATTTCCCTTTTCCGCTATGTGGTCGTTATCATGCCCACCGCATATCTTCTGTCCCATTTTATGGGTCCTGATGGCGTATGGAACGCATTCTGGATCACAGAGGTGTTTACAGCCATCGTTTCTGTCATGATTTATCACAAAACGTTGAAAAAGCCTGAGAATGCAAATGTCCGGCCCACCGGCCTGTTTGCAGCCACCTGCAGGTTTACGTCCCGAAAGCACAAAAAGCTTCGATCCACTCTCTGAGCACATCGCTCATCGATGAGAGTTAGATCAAGCTTTCTTTATTAACCAAATCAGGAAAATCCCCATGAGTGATCCCTGATATCCTCTTGACTCAAACGGATATCCGTGATCTGCGTTCATTTAATTCGCGGAATTTCCTCTGTATCTCTTACAGCAGTCCCTTCTCACGGATCAGCTTTAAAGCGCCTTCATCGGCCACTACCGTCACATCCGGGTGAAGCTGCAGGATAGATGCCGGCACGTTGGGCGTAATCGGTCCGTAGAGAGATTTGTAAAGAGCATCTGCCTTTGCCTCTCCGGTAGCGACCAGAAGGATTTTCTTTGCAGTCATGATGTTTTTGATACCCATGGTATATGCCTGCTTCGGCACATCATCCATAGTCTCAAAGAATCGTGCATTTGCCTTGATGGTGCTCTCCGTAAGGTCTACGCAGTGAGTCTCCTTCTCAAATGCTGCACCCGGCTCGTTGAAGCCGATGTGGCCATTTCCGCCGATTCCAAGCAGCTGCATATCGATACCACCCACGCTGCGGATGATCTCATTGTAATCCGCGCAGGCTTTCTCACTGTCCTCTTCCAGTCCGTTTGGCACATAGGTTCTTGCCTTATCGATATTTACATGGTCAAACAGATTTGTGTTCATAAAATAACGATAGCTCTGATCGTTATCTCCGGAAAGTCCTTTGTATTCATCAAGATTTACGGATGTGATCTGCGAAAAGTCCAGATCTCCTTTTTTGTACCACTCGATCAGCTGCTTGTACATTCCCACCGGTGTGGAGCCTGTAGCAAGTCCGAGAACAGCATTTGGCTTCATGATGATCTGTGCAGACATGATGTTTGCCGCTTTTCTGCTTACGTCATAGTAATCTTTTCCTGTATAAATAATCATAATCTTTTCCTTCTCCTTATGGTAAAAAGAACAACCGGATAACTGAGATTCACATATCTCCTGCTTTTCCTGTTGTTTCTTTTTTATTATTGTATTTCGTTTTTTTACTCAGCCATCTCTACTTCAAGAACATAGTCTACCGGGTCAGGAAGTACCGGGTCAGGTCCCAGATCAACGAATGCGATATCCGGGTAATCGCTGTGCATCCATGCGTTGGAGATCGGCACCTCATGTCCGTCATCCAGCGCACGCACCTTCACAATCTTATCCTTATCGAATCCCAGAAGCGGAAGTGGTCCCAGTGTATTCTCATAAATATGCACATAGTATTTGTTTCCGTTTCTGGTGATACGTCCGTAATCCGGCTTCGGAATGTTTTCAGCCGGTACACAGCCGTAGATACTGTCATGATTCTTATCCATCCAGCGACCGATCTCAGCCAGGATCGCAGAAGATTCCTTTCGGGAATTTACCTTTGGCATCCGGTCCTACGTTCAGGATCATATTTCCACCCTTGGAAACGCACTCTACCAGCTTCTTGATCAGCATGGAAGCCGGTTTGTAATAATGGTCATTTGCACAGTATCCCCAGTTGTTGTTCATGGTGAAGCATGCTTCCCAGACCATCGGATTGCCTTCCTTATCGCAGATTCCTTCCGGCGGGATGATCTGCTCAGGGCTTACAAAATCGCCATGGTACGGTGTCGGATCACACTCATACAGGGATCCTCTTCCCTCTCCGCTGGCTTCCAGACGGTTATCGATGATAACCTGCGGCTGTAAGCTGCGCACCATGTTGATCAGCTTGGTTGCGCCCCATTTTTCCCCTCTCATATCGTCGTAGGAGAAATCAAACCAGATGATATCGATCTGTCCGTAGTTTGTACAGATCTCTTCTACCTGATTATACAGATATTCTGTATAACGTGAGAAATCACGGTTCTCATTTCCGCACTCTTTGTGGTTTCTCATCGGATGGATACGGTCTCCGTAATGCGGATAATCCGGATGATGCCAGTCAAGTAGTGTGAAATAGATTCCAACCTTAAGGCCTTCCTCACGAAGTGCCTCTACATACTCCTTGATCAGGTCTCTTCCTGCCGGTGTGTTTGTTACCTTGTAGTCTGTGTATTTGCTGTCAAAGAGGCAGAATCCGTCGTGATGTTTTGCTGTCAGGACTACATATTTCATACCTGCAGCCTTGGCCTCTTTTGCCCACTGCTTCGGGTTGTAGTCTCTTGCATCAAATTCTTTCATAAACGGAGATATTCTTCCTCAGGTATTTCCTCTACGCTTCGTACCCACTCGCCTCTTGCAGGGATAGAATATAATCCCCAGTGGATAAACATTCCAAAACGGGCATCCTGGTACCACTCCATACGTTTTTCATATTCTTTTCTGTCAAACTGATACATGATTTTTTCCTCCTGTTTAGATTAAAAGCATCAGCCTTTGATAGCTCCGGAAAGCATACCTTTTTCAATCTGTTTATGGAACACGATGTAAATGATAAGCATCGGAATTACGGACATTACTACATATGCAAACTGACTTCCGATCTCCTGTGTATGTGCAGAAGAGAAGTTCAGCATCGCACGTGAAACTGTGAAATATTTGGTATCTGTCATCAGGATCATGGAGAATACAAGTTCACTGTATCCATAGATGAATACGAAGATCGCCTCTGTTGCGATGATCGGCTTGCAAACAGGGAAAAGGATCTTCCACAGCAGCTGCCAGTTGTTACATCCATCAATGATCGCCGCCTCATCCAGGTTCCTGGAGATTCCATCCATGAATCCTGTATAAAGGAATATCGCCTGGGACATACCAAACGCAACATAGATCAGGATCAGGAAGAACAGGTTGTTCTTTGCATTTAATGCTGTTGCAATGTTGTTGATCGGGATCAGTGTACAGTGAACCGGAACCATTACTCCGATCATGAAGAATACATATACCCATTTCAGGAATTTGTAATCTTTTCTTGATAAGATGTATGCTGCCATCATTCCGACTACAGTATTAAATACAGTTGTCAGAGTCGCTACAACCAGGGAGTTCTTGATGGTATTCAATGCATCCGCTGTTTTGTTTGCGCTGATATAGTTCTGGAACATAATCTTCTTAGGGAAGCTTAACAGGTTCAGGTAAATCTCTGAGTTTGTTTTGAAGGAAGCCATTACGGTCACTACTACCGGAAACAGTGTAACAACTGTCCACAGGATCGCGATAATGTACAGCGCTATCTTTCCTCCATGCATTTTCTGTTTATTAGCTGTTTTTTCCATATCGTCTCTTCTCCTTCCGCCTACATTGCAAGATCTTTATCTTCACGGAACAAATGATTGGTCACAAGACTCAGCACAACACCCAGCACTAACAGAATAACGCCGTATGCACTGCTTCGTCCGAACAGCTTATAGGAGAATCCCTGTGTATAAAGCATGATTGAAGGTGTGGAGCTGATATCGTTCGGGCCTCCTCTTGTCATTGCCCAGATGATATCGAATACTTTCAGACATCCTGTAATACACAAAATAGAGAATACCTTGAAGGAGTTTTTCATCAGAGGAAGGATGATATAGCGGATCCTCTGCCATCCTGTAGCACCATCCAGCGCTGCAGCCTCATTTAACTCATCAGGGATCGCCACCAGACCAGCTGCAAAGATCAGCATGTTATATCCGGCATACATCCATTCGTTTACCAGAACAACGATCCAGACGTTTACAGTCTTTATCGTCAGCACATCAGGGATCGTACCATGAAGGCCGAAAATATTTTCAATGGTATTAAAGATACCAAAGTTCGGATTTAACATAAATGTCCACATCAGGGCTACTGCTGTTGTTCCTAACATATTCGGAAGGAAGTAGCAGGTTCTGAAGAATCCGGTTCCCTTGATCTTTGCAGTTACCAGCATTGCGAGACCAAATGAAAGCGGCATCAGGATAACGAAACCACCGATCATAAAGTACACACTGTTGAGCATTGCATTCCAGAACAGCTTATCTGAAAAAAATCTTCTGATAGTTCTCAAGTCCTACCCATTGCTTTGCCGCACCAAACATACCGTTCCATTTACGGAATGATAAGCCTACGGTATCAAAAACAGGGTAGATGACAAAAATAACAGTTATTAAAATTGCCGGAAGAAGGAACGCTAAAGAAAGCGTAAGATCTTTTTATCCAGCTTCTGTTTTACCTTTGGTACAGATTTACCTGCCATATGTATACCTCCGTAATAAACAAGGGGAAGCAGATGATGCTTCCCCCTGTTTCTCTTATCCACACATCATGCGTTCAGTCAAAATTCTCTTTATTCGTAAGCAGACATTTTGTCAACGATATCGTCTCCAACTTCCTGTGCACTTGCGCCTGTCGCTAATGCCTGAAGAGAATTACGGATTGTATCCATAGCTGCTGTGTTGCTGTCATATGTAGGAATCTCAAGTTTAGACTCTGTATTCTCAGCCATGATCGCATTTACATCGTCAAGCAGATAGTTACCTGTATCAATCGTAACCTTCTCAGCATATGTTGTCGGGCTGGATTTGCACATTTCGTTGATGGAATCTACACTTGTAAGGTATTTGATGAATTTAACAGTTGCTGCGATTTCCTCATCGCTCTTGTTTAATGTAGTGATGTAGTATGTATCAGAACCGCCGCCCATCTCTACAGTCTTGTTTGCTTCGTCGATATAAGGAATTCTTGTAACACCGATCTTCTGAGCATCGAAGAGAGTTGTATCGGAGTCATTCTGGAAGTTACCGCAGTTCCATGTTCCGTCAACTGTGAATGCAGCTTTTCCTGCCTCGAACATATTTCTCTCTGTGTTGAAGTCTGTGCTGAGGATTCCGTCTCCCCAGTATCCTGCATCAATCATATCTTTCATCTTCTGATAGATTGCAACCATCTTCTCGCCGTTGTAAGCCTCTTTGTCGCTTGCAAGATCATCTGCGATGCTTGTTCCGTAAGCTTTCAGAGCAAGAGCACTCATCAGATGCTCGAAGTGATAGTTATCTTTGTCAGAGTAGTTGAATGGCTGGATTCCTGCATCTTTTAATTTGCGCAGGCATCAACAAGATCATCCCAGGACTCCGGAACATCTACGCCAACCTGATCAAGGTAATCTTTGTTGTAGTAGAGACAGAGCTGATAAGCGGACCACGGAATACCATAGGTTCCTTCAATGCCGTCAAACTGTGTTGTCTCCCATGCAAAATCCTGAACTCCCTCTTTCCATTCCGGATACTGTTCAAAGTATGGTGTCAGATCCAGTATATATCCTGCATCTACATACTCTCTTGTACGGCTTCCGCCATACTGAAGGAATGCGTTCGGTACATTACCGGAAGCGAAATCTGTTGTAAGCTTCTCTTCGTAATCAGACTCTGTAGAAATACTCTCATCTGTTACATGGATCTTTCCTTCGTTCTCTTTATTGAACTCTTCAAGTGCTTTGTAATACCATTTAGCCTGTCCGTCTGTATCAGATCCGTTGTTAAATCTGAATGCTACACGAAGCTCAACGTTTTCAAAATCCATATTGTCTACATCGTAGTTTGTGTCACCCTTTGCAAATACGGCGCTTCCTGTTACGCCTACTGTTGACATTGCTGTTACACCGGCGAGACACAGTGTTGCAACTTTTTTCATTCGTTTCTTCATGAATAAATCCTCCCTTAATATGATTTTTTATTATATAGTTTTCCCCTTGATGTTCATAAATTGATCAATCGATGATCGCCTCAAAGATCGGCTCTTCTTCCTCAAGCTCCAGGCATACACAGTAGTTCTTTGCCCCCTGAAGCTTCTCCGGAAGCTCTACCTCTATCATCGAGTTTCCTTCGCAGCACTTTAATGCGCGGCACGGAAGCTTTTCTCCTGTGCTTACCACATATGCACCCTTTAACTGATTACCGATGTTCAGCAGTTCAACTCGATATCTCGGTGCAAGGACGTGTACGTAAAGCTTATGTGGTCTCTTTGTAAATTCAATGCTCGGGATCTCATACGGATAGATACCAACATTCTTGGTTCCGTAAATTGCTTCCGCATTCTCAGTCACGTATTTACCAACCTCATTCATAACCTCGACACAAGCTTCCGGAACAGTTCCGTCTGCCATTGGTCCTACGTTCAGCAGGTAATTTCCGCCTCTGCCGACGATCTTGAGAAGAAGGTTCAGGATATCATCCGGATTCTTCCAGTTTGTATCGTATTTATTATAACCCCATGTATCATTTACAGTTGCCGGTACTTCCCAGTCACCGTCGTATGGAAGACGTGGAATAAAGTTATCACCGGTGGTCATGTAATCGCCCTTCTGGTGTCCGATACGTCCGCTGATGATGCAGTCAGGCTTAATACCCTTAACCCAGTCTCTTAATTCCTGAGCTTCGTCTGCGGTCATTCCCATCGGAGTATCAAACCAGATCAGGGAAATATTATCGTAATTCTCAAGAAGCTCTTTTAACTGCGGTTTGCATTTCTCATCGAAGTATATACGGAATTCCGGCTTCCATTCGTTCTTGTCTTCGTAATCCTTCTTATAGGCATTGTCATCATCCCAGTCCTGAGCCTGTGAATAATAGATACCCATTGTCATGTCATATTTCTTACAAGCATCGGAAAGCTCTCTTAAGATATCTCTTCCTGCAGCCTTCACTACATTAAAATCACTGACCTTGGAATCGTACATTGCGAATCCCTCGTGATGCTTGGAAGTAAGAACGATATATTTAACACCCCACTGCTCTTTCGCTCTTTTCACAAACATGTCCGCGTCAAATTTGTCCGGATGGAACTCATCTTTCAGCTTTCTGTAATCTTCCTTGTCAATGTTGAGATTGTTCTCGATCCACTCTGCGATACGGTCTGTCTTGGTGACCTCGCCGGTCTTCGGATCTTTCCATTCTCCTGCAAGGATGGAATAAAGTCCCCAATGGATGAATAATCCGTATTTGGCATCTTTATACCACTGCTGCTTTGTGTCTGCCATAACCTTCTCCTTGTTTCGTATAGCTGATTTTCTTGTTACGTAAAACGTTTCGTTTTTTGTTAAGACTATCTTACCGCATCCGAAGCAGCTTTTCAAGTAAAATCATAGGGCAAAAATCATTTTCCTATTTTTTACAATTATTCCGTCTTGTTTTTGTGTACTTTTTCGTATTAGGTTTTGTTAAACGTTTCATTTTTATCAATTTTCTGTACAATACGCTCGTTTTTTCTGATTACTTTATGTAGTAAAAAATGCCATGTGTATTGAGGCATTTTCTTTTTCATGATATAATATGAAAATACTATATTATCTGTAAATGCATCAGAACCGGAGGCTTTACATGAACGTTACGATCAATGATATCGCCCGTGCGACAGGCCTGTCCACCGCAACGATCTCCAAATATATAAACCACAAAAAAATACGGGAAGAAAATCGTATCCTTATAGAAAAGGCAATTCAGGAGCTTGGATATACCCCAAACCGGAATGCCCAGCTTCTTCGTGCCAAAAACACACATACCATCGGTATCCTGATCTCAGATCTTGGTAATTATTTCTGGGGCGAGCTTGTCAACTCCATTATCAAGCATTTCACGGATCATGGCTATACAGTTATTGTCTGTTCTTTCTTTTTTGAACATCAGAAGGAGATCGATACGATACAGGATATTATCTCCCAGCACTTTGACGGAGTTATCATGCTCCCATCCTGCTGGCATGATGACCTGTACCAGCTCTTACAGAATGCCGGCATACCAGTTGTAATGCTCGATCAGATTCCTGCTTCCATGAGACATTTTCCTGTAGACTGTGTTATTTCTGATAATTACAGAGGCGGTGCACTGCTGGCAGAGCACCTTTTGGAAAAAGGCCACACAAAGGTCTGGATCATGGAACAGTATCTGGACTCCTACACCATCGAGCAGCGGATCCAGGGCTTTGTGGATGTATATCAGAAAAATGGCATTGACCTTCTGAAACAGCAGGATTCTTTTCCCCCTGTTTCTTTTGGTTCCACTGCAGAAACGATCACCCAGAGCAACCTGCATTTCCAGAAGCTTATTGATTCTTCCGATCCCCCTACTGCTGTTTTTTGACTGCTATCTCTCCACAATGGGTGGTTTAAGCGCTGCCAGCCAGGCACGGATTTCCGTTCCTCAGGATATTTCCTTTGTGTGCTTTGATGATGATCCGCTTTTCAAGACCATGAGCGCGACTATGACCTGCGTCTCACAGGATCTGACAAGCATGGGGAAACATGCTGTGGAATTACTTTTAAAAAGGATCCATGGAGACTATACGGATTTTCCAAAAATTGACATGCTGGATGTTGTATTCCACCCGCGGCGCTCCGTAAAAGACCTGTCCGAACACAACAGTACAGCATCTGGAAAGGATTGATTTATGAGTGCAACCATCAAGGACATTGCCAGAGAAACCGGTCTGGCACTGGCCACCATTTCAAAATATATCAACGGCGGAACTGTACGGCCGCAAAACAAAAAGCAGATCGACGAAGCGATCCGGAAACTGAATTACGTTCCACGAAACACGGCCCGGGGACTTCGTTCCTCCAAGACTTACCGTATCGGTCTGGTATCCGGTCCTCCCAATACTCCGCATAATGCTTTTCTTCTGAGCAAAATAGAAAACACCATGCGCGCTCACGGTTATTCTCTCACATTTATGAGCGGCGACAAATATAAGGATCATGTCAATAAATTCGTCCCTCACATGCTCCGCTCTGGGATCGACGGCCTTATCATTACCTCTTTCAGTCTGAACCAGGACATCTGTTCTGCTGTGGAACACGCCAAAATCCCTGTTGTGGAGCTGGAAGAACACAGCCATTTCCACCGTACAGACTGTGTACAGACCAGCTGTACCTCCGGAGCCTACGAGATCGTGGAGCATCTGATAAAAATGGGGCATCAGAAGATCGCCCTTGTCACCGGTTCTCCTGCATCCTATACTGCATGTGAACGAAAAAAAGGCTATCTCCGGGCACTGGAAGACTACGATATTCCGGTTAATCCCGATTATATCATCGCTGAAAATTACACAAACGACTTTGGATATCAGGCAATGCAGAAATTATGGAATCTTCCGGAACGTCCGACTGCCGTATTTTCTGCGAACTATACACTATGCCTCGGTATTTATGAAGCGATCTACAGCCTTGGCATCCGAATCCCGGAAGACCTGTCTGTTGTCTCCTTTGATGATTTTGAACTGTCCATGCTGCTTTCTCCTCAGCTGACCGCTGTCCGTCAGCCGCTGACCGGTCTGGCAGAGCAGGCCTGTGATCTGCTGCTTCGCAGAATGAACGGAGACTACAGTGATTTTCCAAGGACGATACGCCTGAAGCCAGAATGTATCTACCGGGATTCCGTGCGTGATCTCTTTTCTGATGCTAAGTAATGCAAAACAACTTTTATTACGGCAATTTCGGGAAGCACAACAGGCATTTTCATTCCGATCTGCCCGCATATTCTGAGCATCTGAACCACTGCAATAATTTCACAGCTTTTACAAAGGGCACAGACCGTCACCGACACAGTCGATGATACGGTCTGTGTTCCTTCTGTATATATCCGTTATATCTGTCACAGCAGTCTCAGCAGCATATCTCCGGTTCCCACATTGTATCCGCTGGTTGCATAGATCCCATTCAGGCTTCCGTTTGTCACAATGATCAGCGGAAGCTTATCCGGATCTACGTACATTCTTCTTCCCAGTGTATTGATGATCTCTGAAAAATCATCATATAAGATCTGAACATTTCCAAGCTTGCCCAGTGCTCTTGAAAGGGTAGGGGTCTCCAGCGCTTTTTTGCTTTTTACTACAAAAATGATCCTCTTCGCATATCGGGAAAAAGCTTCTTCCTGCTCCATCATCTCATTTAAGATATGCTCCGTCGGTTCTTTCTCCTCTTCCAGAAACGCCAGGATATGCTTCCCATCTGCCGTCAGTTCTGACGCCTTCACGGTGCTTCCATCTTCTTTTCTGAGAGTAAATTCCGGTATGGAGATATTCTCCAGCATGTCTTCCAGGTTTGCATTCCGAAATGCCAGCTCCACCCTCTTCATTTCTCCGATCTGAACCTCAAAATAATACTCCGCTGCAAATATATTTCCATTTGGCAGTCTGTTTGAGGTAAGGATCCTGTAATTTCCCACTTCCATCGGCAGCTTCATCACCTGATCTCTGAAATTTTCGGTTTCCAGCTTCCGTGTGATATATTTTCCGGCTTCCAGTTTTGCGATGCTCCAGTTCTGGAAATATTTCCACTGTGTATCCGCACTTGCCTTCAGAAGGATCGATGCCTTTTTCTCCGTTTCCGCAGATACTGAGATGAATTTTCCGTTTTCATATACTCCATGGAACGGTCATGAGGGTTCAGGCGTGCCGGAATCCCCAGTGTTCTCGCCATTGCCACAAAAAGGATCTTCTTTGACAGAATGCTTCCTGTTCCCGTTTTCAAACATCCGGACGGCGTGGTGATCACACTGCTGCGTTCTTTCTCCGGACTGGAAACGATCTTATCCTCAATCCACTTCCAGATCTTCGCCGGTTCCTTTTGCAGCATATTTTCTCTTCTTCCGACAGTTGCTCAAGAATCGTTTTTCTGTTATTTCTGCAAAACTTCATCGTCAACTCTCGGGTTCAGTACATATGGTAC